>TARA_B110000977_G_scaffold68754_1_pt1 | contig 58184 bp, 56 predicted proteins | sample TARA_B110000977 | Tara Oceans TARA_B110000977 (sample SAMEA4397798) | marine metagenome | biome: Polar Biome; feature: [SRF] surface water layer (ENVO:00010504); material: water (ENVO:00002006), including particulate matter (ENVO:01000060) such as... | depth 5 m | reverse complement strand
TTTATGTTCAAATATAGACGCTCAAACTTATTACCCCCAAGGGAATTTTTTTGTCAATAATAACAATTTTTTACTGGACATTCTAAACACTAAAGAATTGTTAAATAGAGTGAAAAGTTAAAACTCTATCCATTCGGTTTTTCAGACAATTTCATTATCTGAAATATCAAAAAGTTTCAAGTCTTGAGTTCCTTTAAATTTCAGTTTAAACTGACTTTTATTTACGAAAAGTATTTTATATCGAACTTTAAAAATTTGAAAACTGCGCATAATTTGAATCGAATTTTAGTTTAACCGTTCCTGTCGGGCCATTTCGATGTTTAGATAAAATTACTTCGACATCTGAAGTATTGCTCTCAGAATTATTATAGTAATTGTCACTGTAGAGCATTATTACTAAGTCGGCGTCTTGTTCAATCGAACCACTTTCTCGTAAATCCGACAATAAAGGTCTTTTATTTGGACGCGTTTCGACAGTACGGTTTAATTGAGAAAGAGCAATTACTGGTACTTTAAATTCCCTTGCTATACTTTTTAATGATCGGGTAATTTCAGATACTTCTTGAACTCTATTTTGTCTTTTGACATTTAAGTTTTCCATTAACTGTAAATAATCTACAACAACAAGACTAATTTGAGTTTGTTCTAAAACTATTTTTTTTATTTTTCTGCGAATATCCTGAATAGTCAAATTTGGTGTATCATCTATTAAGAATGGCAACTGTGATAATTTTTTAATTGATAAAGTTAGTTTTAACCAATCACTTTTCTTAAGATTTCCCGTTTTCAGTTTTAAGCTATTAATATGTGTATCGTTTGTTAATAATCTATACATTAATTGTTCTTTTGACATTTCTAAACTAAAAAAAATTATTGGTGCATGATATTCTTCTACTATATGTAATGCTATATTTAAACAAAGTGCTGTTTTACCCATTCCGGGGCGGCCAGCTATAATAATGAGATCTGATTTTTGAAAACCTTGAGTTAATGAATCTAGATGATAAAACCCAGATGATAAACCAGATATATTGGGTTTTAGAGAGCTTTGTTTTAAGTCCCAAAAAATATCTGAAAGTAGTTCAGCTGTATTTAAAGACTCATAATTTCGAATGCCACTTGTTAAACTTGTAATTTCATTTTCTAGTTCACTTAAAATATTTTCTAAAGGAACATTCGTGATGTAACTCGAATTAATCATTTGGTAGCCCAATCGAATTAATTTGCGTCTGTTATATTTGTCTTTTAGCAAAGTAATATAATCATTTAAATAAGCTAAATTTGGGATTTGATTTAAAATATCCGTTAATATCTTTATTCCACCAATTTGAGATAATAAACCTTGGTCCCGTAAAAAAGTAGTTACAGTAACTAAATCAATTACCATTTTTTTTTCATATAAAAGTAGAATCGATTGATAAATTTTTTGATGGTTTCGAAAATAGAAAGTTTCTACTGTCAGGTTTTGTACGGCAATCTCGATTGCTTCAGAATTAAAAAATAAACAACAAAGTACTAATTTTTCTGCCAAAAAATTATGTGGTAAATACTTCTCTACGTTAACACGGCCTGTTTTTTTATCAAATTTTTTCATATAATTTAAATTATTGGAGTAAGTGTTTTGAAGAGAATTTCAAGCTATTGTACTTTAAGACTGTAGTATTTATAATTATCTTTATGCGTCTTTAGTTCAGTTGGTAGAACGCTAGTCTCCAAAATTAGATGTCGAGGGTTCAAGTCCTTCAAGACGCGTTTCGCTAATATAAGCGGTTTACATAATGTTGTATCTTTAAGTAGAATTTTTCAAATCTTATTCAATAGCTGAGAGAGAAAAATAATATTATTCTCTTTTTATATTTTTGTTGCGACACTATGTTAGTATAAATTAAAGCTTCTATTATAAACATTTTTTGAACATGTTATGCCCAAAAAAATAACTGCGCTTATTAAATTAGCATTACCTGCTGGGAAGGCGACGCCTGCCCCACCTGTTGGGCCAGCATTAGGTCAACATGGAGTAAACATAGCTGCGTTCTGTAAAGATTATAATGCAAAAACTGGCGATAAAACCGGTCTAATTATTCCAGTAGAAATTTCCGTGTTTGAAGACAGAAGTTATAGTTTTATTCTAAAAACTCCGCCAGCATCTGTTTTATTAGCAAATGCGGCTGAAATTAAAAAAGGTTCCGCTACTCCTAATCGATTAAGTGTAGGTTCCATTACTAAAGTACAATTAGAAGAAATAGCAACTATTAAACTACCTGATTTAAATACGCGAGAACTCAGCAGTGCAATGAAAATTGTTGCTGGTACCGCTCGTAATATGGGTATAAAAATCGTAGATTAATAATGAACTCTATAATTTTACTCGAGAAAAATCTATCAAGCGAAGTTGTGGTAATGACACAAAAATAAATCAGTAGTTTTAAAAATACTATATTTACATACTTGACAAATTAAATTCAGATTACATTGCTCGGCTGAAGTTAATGATCAAAGAACTTAACAATACAGTAAATACTGTTTTAGATATTTCACGTAACATGAATATAAAAACTACAGGTTAATAACAAATAATAATGAGTTTTATTTGAGCAAAAAAATAATAAACTAAATTCATTACTTCTATGGAAAGTTTCTAATTTTAATAAGGAAAAAGCTATATGCGAAAATTATCGCAGCGACACAAAGAAAATTTGAAAAAAACAAAGAATATCCTCTGTTCAAACCTTGAACAAGCAATTTCAATCTTACAGGAAACATCTACAGCGAAATTTGTAGAAAGTGTAGAGTTGCATGCAAATTTAAATATTGATCCAAAATACGCTGATCAACAATTAAGAACAACATTAATGTTACCGCATGGGATAGGTAAAAGTATTAAAGTTGCTGTATTAACTAATGAAGCCAACTTTAAGGAAGTTACGGAGGCGGGAGCTGATATCACAGGAAATGAAGAGTTAATTGAAGAAATTAGTAAAGGTAATATAGATTTTGATTTATTGATCGCGACGCCGGACATGATGCCAAAGCTTGCTAAATTAGGGCGTATTTTAGGTCCTAAAGGGTTAATGCCATCTCCTAAAGCAGGAACTGTTACGACGGACTTAGTAACAACAGTAAACGAATTTAAGAAAGGGAAATTTGAATACAAAGCTGATAAAACAGGTATCGTCCATATTACTTTTGGTAAATCAAACTTTACAGCAGAACAGTTAAACGATAATTTGATAGCTCTTCATAATTCTATAGACCAAAATAGACCTCCAGGTGTAAAAGGAACATACTTTAAAAGTTTATTCATTTGTAGTACTATGGGCCCTTCTATTGAATTAGATTCGATTTCGTTTGCAAAAAAATAATTATTTTCATTAAAAATTTTAATATGTCAGAAAAAATTGATCAGATTGTTGAAGAACTAAAAACATTAACGTTATTAGAAGCTTCTGAGTTAGTTACCAAGATTGAAGAAACGTTTGATGTCGATGCATCCGCTAGTACTGGTGGAGGTGCGGTAGTTATGGCAGCTGCGCCAGTTGCAGAAGAAGTAGAAGAAAAAACTGAATTTAATGTTGTCTTAGAAGAAGTACCAGCTGACAAAAAAATAGCTATATTAAAAATTGTACGAAGTTTAACAGGCTTAGGATTGAAAGAAGCGAAAGGATTAGTAGAATCAGCGCCTAAACAAATTCAGGAAGGATTGGCTAAAGATGCAGCAGAAGAAGCGAAAAAAGCTATAGAAACTGCAGGTGGTAAAGTTTCTTTAACTTAAGATCCTAATACGATTTGGAATTGAATATAGTTCTTAACCATCATTTAAATAACTGTGCAAAGTTATTTAAATGATGATCTTTTCAGCCGGAACAAACGTGTTAGTTTTTGATTACTTAAATTTTACAATAAAAACCTTACTTTCTACTATTTGTGTTAATATTTAACATGCACTCAATAATATAGCGTTGAATTAGCGAATTTTTGGTCAGGTCTACATATTTATACTTTGAAAATGATTAAAAATTAATTTTTATTTGTTTAATAAGATTATTCTACTATAATTAATAACATTAATAATAATTTATGGGAAAAATTTAATGTTAACTTTAAAAATTTTCGTATATACAACGATAATATTTTTCATTTCTTTGTTTATCTTTGGTTTTCTTTCAAGTGATCCTTCACGAAACCCTAACCGTAAAGATTTCGAATAAAATTACAACTGAAGTACTATCTAATAAATCTTTATATTTAAGAGCCGACTTTATGTCTGTAGTAATCAGAACATAACTATAATTACTTAACAGAAATTTTTTACTAAAACATAGATTTTAACTCAACGCCTACTCTTTGCAAATGAAACGTTATTTAGATCAAATAGGGCAGATAATACTAATGAGTTTTTTAGTATTTATTACGTTTACGGTAGCTGCGCCTAAAGAAGCATTAGCCGACATTGGTGGATTAACAAAATGTAGTGATTCCGCAGCTTTTTCAAAGCGATTAAACACAAGTGTTAAGAAATTAGAAGCAAGGATCGGAAAATACGAGAAAGAATCACCACCAGCTTTAGCTTTACAACAACAAATTGATCGGACAAAAGCCCGTTTTGACAAATATAGCCGTTCGGAATTATTATGTGGTGCCGATGGGTTACCACATTTAATTGCTGACGGACGTTGGAGTCATGCCTCGGAATTTATTTTCCCAGGTTTTGGTTTTCTATACATTGCTGGGTGGATTGGTTTTGTTGGGCGTAAATATTTACGTACAGTTAGTACTACCAAGAATCCGAGTGAAAGCGAGATTATTATTAATGTTCCGTTGGCATTACAAATTATGACAACAGGTTATATTTGGCCTATCGAGGCTTGGGAAGAAGTACTTAATGAAGAGTTATGGGCTTGGGAAGAAGACATAACAGTTTCGCCACGTTAAATTATATTACAATTATTTAATTATCATTGTTAACATCATGGAAAACTTTCAAAAATATTTATCAACTGCGCCGGTTCTTTTAACTTTATGGATGACTTTTACTGCTGGTTTTATTATAGAGATAAATCGATTTTTCCCTGATATGTTAGGCTTATATTTCTAATCTTATCCAATTTATTGAAAAGAAGTAGTTTTTACTATCCACAAAAGCTTACAAATATATCTTTTAGTCTAAAAAAATTTTTAGGTTTTTCAAAGTATCTTATAAGTATCAAAAAAATTATTACTTTTTTGATTGGACAATTCTTCAGAACATTAAAGAATTGTCTAATTGAAAAAAATTGGTTTCATTATGAAAAAATAAAATCACAGAATTTTCCTTAAAAGTTTAAAGGTTGTTAATGTATTTAGAGTTCGCTTATCATTAAAAGTAGCCCGGATAGCTCAGTTGGTAGAGCAGTGGATTGAAGATCCTCGTGTCACCAGTTCGAATCTGGTTCTGGGCAGTATAAATTAATCTGTAAATTTTTACATGAGAAATAAATTTTTTCATTAAAAGACCTTATAGTTTCTGTGTGAAAACTAAATGAATGTAGATGATCGTTAGTTTTTTACTAATCATAATAAAAACTTGCGTTTTTCTAAGTCTTTAGGTATAATCTTATTCGGGTATGGTTTTTACGATTTAGAATGAAAATTTACCATGTCAGAATTGAAAGATAGCAGCATGAATTTAAAATTCAGATTGGTAATATATAACCGTACCTATTCATGAAAATTCAACATAGATTGGCTAGTCTCTATGTTAATAAAGAGTTTTAAGTATACGTAATTTTTTTAATTGTAAATTGATAGGACTCATACTTGGTCGTGTATTTAAAAATCAGACAGACATTATCTTCTATTGTTTGATAACACTAGAAAATAACGAGTTTTAGTTGATAAAGAGTACATTTAACAATTTTATGTTTTTGAGTAATACACGACAAGTTTCTATGTTATATTAATTACTAAAGGGTTTTACTGAAATTTTGGAGAATATTTGTAGTTTATTCAAAAAATAGTCTATAATATAATCCAGATATAAAGTAATAACATATTTTATTTTTAAAATCTCTCCAGAATCAGAATTTGTGTTTTATTTAATTATTAAGGATTTAATATGATATCAGATATTCAAGTATATACAATATTAGGTGTTGCATTAGTAGCAAGCATTTTTGCGATTCGTTTAGGATCAACTCTCTATCAATAAAACAATCGAAAAATAGTAAATAAAAGAATTAAAATTTACATTACTAGACATTAACTTATGGCAAACCAAAATTTGAAACAGTTTACTACACCCGTTTTTCCATTTACAGCGATCGTAGGGCAAGAAGAAATGAAATTAGCCTTACAACTAAACGTAATTGATCCGAAAATTGGCGGTGTAATGATTATGGGTGATAGAGGAACAGGTAAGTCGACTACTATAAGAGCGATTGCAGATTTACTACCTGAGATTGAAATAGTAAAAAATGACCCTTTTAACTCTCATAAATCTGATTTAGATTTAATGGGTAACGAAGTTAAAATTGCGGTACAAAAGGATGAAGTTATTGAAACAGAACTCATAAAAATTCCTATGATTGATTTACCCTTAGGCGCAACTGAAGATCGCGTTTGTGGGACAATAGATATTGAAAAAGCATTGACGGATGGTATCAAAGCTTTTGAACCAGGTCTATTAGCAAAAGCGAATCGAGGGTTATTATACGTCGATGAAGTTAATTTGTTAGATGACCACTTGGTCGATATTTTGTTAGATTCCGCTGCTTCTGGATGGAATACAGTAGAACGAGAAGGTATTTCTATACGACATCCCGCACGATTTGTTTTAGTTGGATCCGGAAACCCTGAAGAGGGAGAATTACGTCCACAGTTATTAGATCGATTTGGTATGCATGCTGAAATCCGAACCGTTAAAGACCCAGCATTACGAGTTAAAGTTGTAGAAGAACGTACTTCATTTGATCAAACACCAATGCTTTGGATTAAAAATTATGAAGAAAAACAGGAGGAATTGCGTACTAAAATTATTGAAGCACAAAAGTTATTACCACAAGTTCAATTAGATTATAATTTACGCGTTAAAATTTCGGAAGTTTGTAGTCAATTGGATGTAGATGGATTACGTGGAGACATTGTAACAAATCGAGCTGCTAAAGCTTATGCTGCCTATAATAAAAAATTAGACGTTACAATAAATGATATAGAAACTATTATCACTTTATGTTTACGACATCGTTTGAGAAAAGATCCGTTAGAATCGATAGACTCTGGAGACAAAGTTTCCAAAGTATTCAAAGAAATTTTTGAAGTTGATGATTAATTTTTGAAGTTAAACTAATTATGTTAAAAATATTTTGGATATTATTGGATATTATTTTGATATTTCTCATTTTTGTCAGAACTCCCAAAGATGTTGGTTTAGAAAGTTTTGCTTCAACAAATAAATTTTTAGGATCGCCCAGTTCTGCTGAAAATTTTTTAAACAAATTTACCTGGTTCTTAATTATAAGTTATTTTATACTCGCGTTTAAATTTAATTTATAGACAAAAATAGTTATAATAAGTGTAGAATGTAGAAGCACTTATTGTAACCCGTACAAAAACGCGGAGTAGAGCAGTCTGGTAGCTCGTTGGGCTCATAACCCGAAGGTCAATGGTTCAAATCCATTCTCCGCTAGAAAGTTTTATAAATTATAAATTTTTATCTAATATTGATTAGAATATAAGATTAACTATTAAATAACAAAAATAATAAGGTTTTATATATGACATTAAATTTGCAAACATCGTTTCCGACGTTTGGTGGAAGTACTGGAGGATGGTTAAGAGCTGCAGAAGTTGAAGAGAAATATGCTATAACATGGACTAGTAAAAAAGAGCAAGTATTTGAAATGCCTACTGGTGGAGCAGCGATAATGCGTAATGGAGAAAACTTAATCTACTTTGCTAGAAAAGAACAATGCATGGCCTTGGGAACGCAATTAAGAACGTTTAAATTAAATGATTACAAAATTTATCGAATATTTCCAAGTGGTGAAGTTCAATATCTGCACCCGAAAGATGGTGTTTTTCCAGAAAAAGTTAATCCGGGTCGAATTTCAACAAATAGGAGAGATTTTTCTATTGGTAAAAATCCTGAACCTGCATCGATTAAATTTAGTGGGACTGCCACTTATGAAAGTTAATTAATAATTTAAATGAGATTAGTTCAAGGACTAATCTTTAGGCGAGATGGCAGAGTTGGTCGATTGCGTCTGATTTGAAATCAGATGAATCTTTATTGATTCCGTGGGTTCGAATCCCACTCTCGCCTTATCAATTTTTTTATATGTCCAACTGTGTTTTGATCATTCAGAAATTTTTGTATGGGCAAAGTGTATGACTGGTTTGAAGAAAGGCTTGAAGTTCAAGCGATTGCAGATGATATTTCCAGCAAGTATGTGCCACCTCATGTAAATATTTTTTACTGTTTTGGTGGAATTGTATTCACGTGTTTTTTAGTTCAAGTAGCTACAGGTTTCGCTATGACATTTTACTATCGACCAAGTGTTGTAGACGCATTTGCATCTGTTGAGTATATAATGACAAGTGTAAATTTTGGGTGGTTAATTAGATCTATTCATCGTTGGTCCGCTAGTATGATGGTAATGATGATGGTTTTACATGTATTCCGCGTGTATTTAACAGGCGGATTTAAGAAACCTCGTGAATTAACTTGGATAACGGGTGTCGTTTTGGCTGTTGTAACTGTATCTTTTGGTGTAACGGGTTATTCGTTACCTTGGGATCAAGTTGGTTTTTGGGCCTGTAAAATTGTAACAGGTGTTCCTGCAGCAGTTCCTGTAGTAGGCCCCCCTTTAGTATTAATTTTACGGGGTGGTGAAAGTGTTGGTCAGAGTACTTTAACTCGTTTTTATAGTGCTCATACATTTGTATTACCATTAGCTGCTGCTGTTCTTATGTTAACACACTTTTTAATGATAAGAAAACAAGGTATTTCAGGTCCTCTTTAATTTTATTAAAATCTCTTTAGAATCTAAAGTATAAATTACAGCGTTTTAAAATTATAGTAAAAATGCAGAATGGAATAATCAATATAATATGATCTTTAAGAAAGAGTTTTAAAGATCTTTAAAATAATAGTCAATAAGAAAAATAGTAATCATATGTCAGTAATTAAAAAACCAGATTTAACAGACCCTAAATTAAGGGCAAAATTAGCTAAAGGTATGGGACATAATTATTATGGAGAGCCTGCATGGCCTAACGATTTATTGTATGTATTTCCCATTTGTATATTAGGGACGTTTGCGTGTTGCATTGGATTAGGGGTTTTAGCTCCGACTCAATTGGGAGAACCAGCAGATCCATTTAATACTCCTTTAGAAATTTTACCTGAATGGTACTTTTTCCCTACCTTTAATTTATTGAGAGTATTACCGAATAAGTTGTTGGGTGTACTTGCTATGGCAGCCGTTCCACTAGGATTAATAACAATACCATTCATCGAAAACGTCAATAAATTCCAAAATCCATTTAGACGACCAATTGCTAGTATCGTTTTTATTCTTGGTTTTATTATTGCAGTATGGTTGGGTATTGGTGCTTGTTTACCAATTGATAAAGCTATCAGTTTGGGTTTTTGGTAAACTTCTTAGGGTTTTCAAATATTTGCAAAAATTATAGATAGTAGCTTTAAAAGTATTAGATGAGACTAATTTTTATTAAATTAGTTTTATCTATATATATGATGTATTGTCTATAAGTCTATCATTACTCAATATTATGGAAATAGTTATAGGTACTAACTGACTAACTTTACTACACTAACATGTTTAATAAAAATGATTATCACCGTCAAACAATTCATTTTAAAAGCAGTCTGTCGGCTAAACTTTTCCTAAAATAGCTGAATGTCAGGTAAATCAAAATTTTTAAAAGAGTGTTTATTTCAGTCATTGTACAAATTACATTCACTCTTTTGAATTATAAACTTACGATCTATCTTTTATATCCTCGATATCGATTGTTTTATCAAGAAAAAGGAATATACTCTAATTAGTTATTAAATTTAATTGGAGTATATTCATCTTTATCGTTTCAATAAGTAATGGTAACGAATTTCTAGAAGAATCCCTCTAATTTTAAGTATAAAGATTACCGTTTGTTTTTTTAATTAAATAAGATTCTTTCATTAGTACCTAACTTAAAATCAAACCGAAACTCCCAATAACTTGAACAATCTATGTAATGATTTAGGATCAAGAATCGCAAGTTGGGACAGCATCTTTCGATTCAAATTAACATTTGAAGATCTCATCAAATTAATAACTCTATGATAAGTTAATCCATTTAATTTAGCTGCTGAATTAAGACGAATAATCCATAGTTGTCGGAAAGTTCGCTTTTTTTGTTTTCGGCCAACATATGAATACCGTAACGCTTTCATAACTTGTTGGTTCGCAATTCGAAAAAGACGCGAATGTGCTCCTCTATAACCTTTTGCCAGATGCAAAATTTTTTTGCGTCGTTTACGAGCGACATTTCCTCTTTTGACTCTTATCATTTTATAAAGTTTCTAAGTAAATTTTGTAATTTAATACGGTAACATATAACGAATAGCTTTCATATCACTACTATGAACACAAACTGCTGTAGATAATTTTCGTTTTTGTTTGTTTGATTTATGCATTAAAAGATGACCTTTGTACGCATGACGTCTTAAAAATTTTCCTGATTTTGTTCGCTTATAACGTTTTAGTGCAGCTTTTCGAGTTTTTAACTTAAGCATAAATTTTAACTTTCAAAAATATTTTAGTTCGATTATAAAATCATAAATTTTTTCAGATAAAAGTATTATGTTAGATCCTATGCCTTCAACCTCTATTTTTTCATAACATCCTTCTGAATTGTGAGTAATCTAAAATTTAGTTTATAAAAAATTGTCTCAGGTATTTGGCATGACTATATACAGCCTAAGGTTTTAAATATGAGATAACTTTAAGTTAAATCAGTTTATGGAACCATTTTATATAACATAAACTTGATTTCATATATTAATAAGTAATATATGTTGAAAAAACAAATTGAAATTATTTAATATATGCAGTAGAATAGATCCGATAAGTTAAAAAGTAAATACTTAGTATACGAGGACCTCGTTAACAATTATTAAATTTTATTCAATAATTGTTGTTTTTAAACCTTCAAAACTGTTACATTATTCTTATAAAATAAACTTTACAAACAAAAAGGTATAAAACTAAATAATGTGGAAAACATTCTTTAAAAATCTATTTATTGGATTAATTGTAGTCTCTAATCTAAGTTTTGGTCTTAAAAGCATAACTGGTAATCTTATTATTCTGAATTCAACGCCTACAGCTACAACGACAGCTACAGCTACAGCTACAGTTAAATCCAGCCAAAATGTAGTAAGTTCAAAAATGACATATGGCCGTTTTCTTGAATATTTAGAAATGGGTTGGGTAAAACAAGTCGATTTGTACGATAATGGTAGAAATGCGATCGTTAAAGCTTCAAGTCCGGAATTAGGAAATCGACCCCAAACGATCCGAGTTGAAATACCTGTTGGCGCCTCGCAATTAATTTCTAAATTAAAGGAGTATAATATTGATTTTGATGCTCATCCGGCTGAAACTCCTAATATGTCTGCGGTAATTGCAACTAACCTTATTATTCCATTAATATTTATCGGGGGCTTAGCTTATTTGCTTCAAAATTCTGATGATATCTTAAATAATAATGGTCAATCACCTATGAATTTTGGTCAGTCAGCAAATAATTTTGAAAAACGGCCTGATCCTGCTGTTCGTTTTACTGATATTGCTGGGATTGATGAGGCAAAAGCAGAGTTTGAAGAAATTGTTTCTTTTTTAAAAGAACCTGATAAATATACAATTGTTGGAGCTAAAATTCCAAAAGGTATTTTACTTGTAGGGCCTCCGGGTACAGGTAAAACTCTTCTAGCAAAAGCCATTGCTAATGAAGCCGATGTTCCCTTTTTCAGTGCAGCTGGATCAGAATTCGTTGAAATGTTTGTTGGTATAGGGGCGTCAAGAGTTCGTGACTTATTCAAAAAAGCTTCAGATAAAGCTCCATCGATTGTATTTATTGATGAAATTGATGCCGTAGGTCGAGAACGGGGTGCAGGTGTCGGAAGTGGTAATGACGAACGTGAACAAACACTAAATCAGTTACTAACAGAAATGGACGGTTTTAAAGAAAATAAAGGTGTTATCGTTGTTGGAGCAACAAACAGAGTAGATATTTTAGATGCAGCGTTATTAAGACCTGGAAGATTCGACCGTCAAATTACTGTAAATCTACCTGATCGTTTAGGTCGAGTAGATATTTTGAAAGTTCACGCTAAAAATAAAACATTTAGTGAAGACGTTTCTTTGGTTCAACTTGCTAATAAAACCCCCGGGTTTTCAGGAGCTGACTTAGCAAATTTATTAAACGAGGCGGCGATTCTAGCAACACGTTACAAGAAAGAGGTTATTTCCAAAAATGAAGTAGACGAAGCAGCTGATCGAGTTATTGGTGGTATAGCTGGTGTCCCAATGGAAGACAATAAAAATAAGCAGTTGATAGCATATCAAGAAGTTGGACATGCAATTGCTGGAACCGTCTTAAAATCACATAGTCAAGTTGAAAAAATTACGATTACACCTCGTGGAGCGTCCAAAGGTCTAACTTGGTTTATGGCTGACGAAGATCAAAATTTAATATCAAGAGAAGAATTGTTAGCACGTATTATTACTACGCTTGGTGGTAGAGCGGCTGAGCAAGTTGTTTTTGGCGATACGGAAGTTACGACTGGAGTAAGTGGTGATTTGCAACAAGTTACAAATTTGGCTCGACAAATGGTTACAAGATTTGGTATGTCAAATATTGGCCCGATAGCTTTGGAAGCTGATAATGGTGAACCATTATTTGTAGGAACTAGTGTAACTCTACAAGATAACAATGTTGATAATATTGCGGATCGTATAGATGAACAAGTACTCAAAATTATCAATTATTGTGAACAAAAAGCGATCCAAATCATTTTGGACAATCGTGTAGTTATTGATTTGGTGGTAGACAAATTGCTCGAAAAAGAGACTCTAGAAGGCTCAGAATTCCGTGAACTTGTAAGTAGTTATACTTTATTACCAGAGAAAGAGACATATGTATCTAAATTTAAATAAGTTTAATGTCTAAGTATTAACTCTATTACTGATTAATATATAACCAACATATTGCTTTATAATTAATCTAGACTTATAGTACAATTGTATAGAGTGGAGTTATATTTTATGTAAAAAGAAATATAATACAATCTAAAGATTATATACTGAAAGGAGTACACATTACACTATGGCTAAAAAAAGTATGATCGAGAGAGAGAAAAAACGTGTTCGAGAGACTGCCAAATACAATTCGAAACGTAAATTATTACTTGAAAAATATCAAAGATATACACATGATTTTAACGACAGATTAATAGTTCATGGTGAAATCCAAAGATTGCCACGAAATAGTGCGAAAGTTCGTATTAGACGACGGTGTTGGAAAACGGGTAGATCTCGAGGATATTATAGAGATTTTGGCTTGTCGAGACATGTTTTGCGAGAAATGGCACATCAATGTTTACTTCCAGGCGTTACAAAATCGAGTTGGTAATTAAAAGATTTCAAAAGAGTAATGGTTGACGAAAACCATTGCCCTCTATTGAAAAATTATGTATTTTTAGATATTAATAAGTATAATTTGTATTGGATAACAAATTATACCAAACGAATTTTTAGATGATTCGAGTTCTTCCAACGAATTATCTGAAAATCTACAGTAGTGTTTTTTGTTTACTTAAGTTTTAAGACAACGGTAGTCATGTCAGAATGCTAGGGCGATTAGCCCAAATTTTTATATACGATACCAAATTAATGCAGTTTGCTTATACTCTTTTTAGTAGGAGTAAATATAGATAAGTTTAAAGTTCTTGATAAATAAAATTCGCTGAAATTAATTTTTGATAATCACTGGCAAACGTTATTTTATCTAAAATTGGTTACCACGTCGATATTGTAAATAAGCTGCTACAAAAAGACCAGATGCTGAAACAGTAATCATACCTAAAACAATACCTGATAATAAAGGTTCTACCATACGTTACTTATTATTATTTGTTAATAGAAGAATGTGTTTTAAAGTTTAAAACACTTTGTCGATTATGATAATTAATATATTATATTTATCTAAATCCAATAGCTGCCTGCCAAACAAATGCTAATAACAAAAAGAAAACAGGAACAATCGGCAAAACATCAACAATGGGACTGAAAATAAGATAAGCTTCGGGTAAACGCGCTAAAAGTAGACTTTCCATTGATAAAACCTATATTTAAATCACTAATTAATATCTCTTATTTTACTCTAAAAATCTTTTAATAACTAGTTCTGTTTGACGATTTTTTTTTATTTAATTATTTTTTGTGTATAATAGATTACAATTACTTTTAAAAATCAAATTATATTAACCCAAAACTCTTATGACAGCTTCATATTTACCCGCAATATTAGTCCCGGTTGTTGGTATTATTTTTCCTGCTCTTAGCATGGCACTATTTTTTTTGTATACACAATCGGATGACGTTTCTTAACTTGTAGAAAAAGCACAAATTAACTGTGCTTTTTCCACCCTCTCGAATTGTAGTTAATTAAGAGTAAAATAAATAGTTTTCACGATAGTGACTATCAATTAAACCATTATGTATACTGATTACCTGAAGTTACTCATTCTCGTAAATTTTACGGAAGCAGTTCAATAAATTTTAATCTATAACGAATATAGTTTTCAGTATATTCAGAAAGAAAAATAAGCATAAAATATCAGATTTAATTAAAGTTACTACTTGATTAGACTAAGCTGGTGAAGGGACTTGAACCCCCGACCTACTGATTACAAATCAGTTGCTCTACCAATTGAGCTACACCAGCATTGTTATCATTATAAAATAAGAGAAGTAAAAAGTAAATCTACAATTTTAACTATAAAGTTGTAGATTTACTTTTTACTTCTCAAGAAAACATGAATTTTTTAACAGTTGTAAAATTTTAAGTACTTTAAGAAGAAAGAAATTTAGACTGTCCTCTTATAATACTATCAGCCAATGATTGTAAAATCAGTCTGATCGAACGAACACCATCATCATTTGCCGGAATTGGAATATCGACTAAATCTGGGTCACAATTTGTATCTAAAAGCGAAATAACAGTAATGCCTAATTTTCGACACTCTCGAATTGCTGTTGTTTCTCTTTTTTGGTCGACTATAATAGCAACATCAGGTACTTTGGTCATATTTTTTATACCGTTTAATTGACGTCTTAATTTTTCTAATTCTTTCGCACGCAAAGAAGCTTCTTTTTTAGGTAACAAGTTAAATACCTGATCAACTTCTTGTTGTTCTAATTCTTTTAATCGAGCTATTCGACTTTTTAATGTTACCCAATTTGTGAGCATCCCACCTAACCAACGGTGATTAACATAAGAGGAATTACAACGCTTTGCTTCTTGGGCGATTAAAACACTTGCCTGTTTTTTTGTACCTATAAATAAGAACGTTTTCTCCTGCTTAGCTGCATTTTCTGCAAAATGGTTTGCTTCTTTGAGCAATTGGGCTGATTGAACTAGATCTAATATATGAATTTTATTTCGCTCTGTATAAATATAAGGAAACATTTTTGGATTCCAACGATAGGCTTTATGACCAAAATGAACACCTGCATCAATTAATTGTGTAAGACCGATATTAGACATATAATTTTTAAATAATTATTGTATACTACAAAAAATAATTAAACTTAAACCGACATGTCTACTTTCTTATTTTTAAGAAAGTTTGATCAGATACTAATTTTTTATGGTATTGTTTATTGAATGAGTGTGAACAAGTTTTCAACCCAGTACCTGAAGGTATTAAATGCCCGATTACAATATTTTCTTTCAAGCCTTTTAGCCAATCTTTTCTCCCTTCAATAGCCGCTTTCGTTAATACTCTGGTTGTTTCTTGAAAACTTGCTGCAGAAATAAAACTAGGATTATTTAAGGCTGTTTTCGTAATACCTAATAAAAATGGAACGTATGATGCTGGTTCTCGATTTTTTTTATAACTAACTTCATTAATATATTTAATATGATAAAGATCAAGTACTTCATGCACCAATAAAGGTGTACCGCCAGTTTTTATAATCTGTACTTTGGTTGTCATCTGCCTAATAATAAGTTCTAAATGTTTATCTGCAATCATAACTCCCTGTGATGTATAAATCGCTTGAACTGAATTTAGAATTAACGACTGAATTTTTTTGAAAGTTCGATACGTAGCATCAAAATCACTAGCTAATCGAAACGACTTTATTGGCCCATATTTTTGAGTCAAATGCCTAAACTTAGCATAGTAATTAAAATAAATCGTTAATAGATAAGTAGGGTTTATTTTTTCATCATCTTTAATTGTTGTTCCGACTTTACGGTATTCAAACGTTGGATCAATACTAGTTTTACCTATTAATAAACCTTTTTTTATACTTTTAGGTTTAGTTTTACCAATTTTTTTGTATTTTCTTGCTTCTAACAAACTTTCAATTCTGGGTAATCCTTGAACAATATCATCAGTAATTTCTTTTTCTAGCTTCAATAAAGCAACCGTTTTACCTTGCTCAATAAATTCACCATTTTCACAATATATAGTGTTAATTTCTTGCTCAAAATAATCTTCAGTAATGGAATGAATACTGGGAAATATTTTTTTTTTATAATTATTAAAATATATTAACGATGCAAATTCTAAGCGAGAATTTTTCGTTAATTTTAATCTATTTGGAATTAGGTCAGTCGTTTGAAGAAATACTAAATGGCCCCGAGTTTTTTTCGCTAAAGATGGGTCCTTTCTAGTTCCTTTTTTATTTAAACGAGATTTAACTACTCTTTTTTTAACTTTTTTCCATAGTCGTGGATCTACGACGGTCGAAAGCGCTTGATTGGATAACGCTTTTCGTTTGATTAATATTTCTCTCAGAAAAACTGGAATTCCACATAAATAAAATTTATCTTCTTTTTTTATGAGCATTTGCGAAAATGAGATCTCTCTACCTTCCCAAGGTTGATTTAAATAGGTTCTTATACCATTGTTGTCTTTCTCGTAAACACGAACGAAAGGAAGTAAGTTTAAAAGAGCTCTACTGTTACTAAAACGTTTAACAGAAAGCACAGAATTTAGTCTAATATCATAAAAACGACTGTTTACGTATTTTTTATCATGTAAAGATAAGTTATAAAATAAATCTGGTTTAGGGATTAATGAGTATTGTAAGTTTTTTGATGGAGCATAAGTTTCGTCTTTACAATTCGGAAAAAAATATGGTTTGCCTCGTTGTATTGTTAGAATATTTCCGTTGTCTGCAATTATTTTTCCCGTTTCCCGTAAATCAGTTTCATTGATTAAAAATTCATTGATTTGCTTATTGGGAAAATTACATTTTTTAACAAGTTTACAATGATCATTTAAAATGAGGAAAATTTGTTTAGTGCCTTCAAATTTTACTCTTAATTTTATGATTTTGAGAGGTTTTTTCGTAACAGCTTCTAAATAACCGAGAGTTGTATATGCATTGACAAATTGTTTTTTTTTGGCAATGAAACTCCATTCTAATTCTTTCTCTCGAAGAATAGGGGCGATATAGTTTGACAACGAAAGTTTTCTTAAAACAGTGAAACTTGAATAATTTTTTTGTAAGTTCGTGCCAATTTCAATAGATATATTTTTTGTTGAACTGTTTAAATTTATGTTCAAAAATTGTTCGAGTAATTTCGAATTCGGTAATGATAAAATTTTGTCCCCTGATTTATAGGAACATTGTATATTATTCTCAAACGATAACCTAGAATCTTTTTTTCCTTCTTGGTCAATAACTTCATACCTATTTGGAGGCATAATAGATGGAATTTCATACAATTCTAAAGGGCAAATAAAACAGAAGTACTGTGAATTATTATGTGTACGATCAGCAATTTTAATTATACATGGTTCTTTAATCCAGAAGTGATTGAATAAAAATTCTCCAGGATAATAAATATGATTACTGAGACTCGTGCCGATATTTTCTAATTGAAATTTTTGATCCATACTAGAAACTAACCCATTTCTATATGTTTCAAAATGTTCTTCTAGAGAAATTTCATAAATAATTTGTCCTGTAGTCATTACGATGCCATTTAGCATATGGACTTTACTCTTCAGTAATTTTTTGGATACTTGTAATAATTTATTCCACTTATGTAAAAGAAAAAGTTCCTGAACTAAATGTTTATAAACGACTTCACCGGTTTTTAGAATAAGCCCTCTTGGGTATTCAACTTGAACTAAGTGGTATAATAGTCCAGTATCAATAGAAACTTCTGTACGACGATTTTTTTTTTCTTTAACAGTTAAAATACCTGAAGTTTTGGCATTGCGATAGTCTGTTATTTCAATGTCCCTGAAAACATAAGTATTCTTTTCAGCGCTTAAAATCTCTTTGGAGCTCAAAGAGTAAATTTCATGTTTTTCTAAAATAACAGTTTTAGAACGGACATTTTCAGCTTTTTGTGTATAAAGAAAGTTTGATGTAGACTTAAAGAAAAAATCATAATATAATCTACCACCTATTGGTAAAGAAAAGTTATTAGTAATCAGTGTTGCCTGATTATTTGAAGTTAAATTAGGAATTAGAATTTTGCCATTTTTAACCCGCAAATTGATAGAGTAATTTAGACCATTTGTTAAACTTAAAAGGAAATTATTATTTTTTATAGGGGCTAATAATAATCGAATATTTGAGTTTATCAAATAATACTGTTCACTTAAAATACTAATGACAGGCTGTAAAATATGACCATTAAGTTCAAAATTTCTAATAAACCCGTACCTTTTGGACAAAATTTTAGTTCTAAAAATGTAACTATTCGTATTTATTCTGTAGTTATTGGGAAAATTTAAAAAGGAACTCATTGGGGCTTGATACACGTTACCAGATAAAATCCAGAATAATTGATCAATAACGCCTGTTTTATTTATTCGTGGGAATTTAGGTATGTAAACTTCACCGGAAAAATCACTTAGAATATATTTTGTTTCTGTTTTGGTTTGTTTCGAAGTATCTAAAAATTGACATAGAATTGAAGATTTATTGACTAATTGACCATTTTGAACAAATACAAGAGTATTTCTTAATAATGTAAAATATATACTTTTTTCATTTTGTTTAGTGGGAATAATTTGTAATAAACCTGAATTTTGCGTATATAAGACATTTTCACCCCTATTTGTTCTAATTATTGAGGTTTTTAAGCCTTCGGACAATTCTATAGTTCCTTCGATTGGACTAATTAATTGTTGACTCGTTGAAGCTGTAAAAATACCACCCGTATGAAAAGTTCGCATTGTTAATTGGGTTCCCGGCTCACCTATAGATTGACCGGCAATGATTCCAACTGCTTCACCAATATCAATTAAATTTTCTTCTGCTAAATTCCAACCATAACATTTTTGGCAGATTGATCTGTATAAACGACAAGTAAATGGAGATCTTACATAGAATTTTTCTATCTTTCTGTGTTTAATTGTTCGTAATAAATTAGGTGTTAACTGTGTGTCACTATCAACTAATAATTGATTTGTTTCAGCGTCGTAAATAGGTCTATTTAATAAACGACCTAAAATTTGATTATAAATTAATGTTGTAGATTTTGGCGTTTGTTTAATATTAAGTAATAAACATGAATTATCTGTGAAACAATCTTTTTCTTTTATTACTATATCTTGGGCCACATCAATTAATCGTCTAGTTAAATAACCAGAATTCGCAGTTTTTAATGCAGTATCAACAATACCTTTTCGAGCCCCATAACCTGATATAAGATAATCTGTAATTGTGAGACCCTCACGAAAGTTTTTTTTTATTGGTAAGTTTAATAGTTGACCATCTGGATCTGACATTAAACCTCTCATTCCAATCAATTGACGGACTTGGGTTAAATTTCCACGAGCTCCTGAAAAAGCCATCATATAGACCGAGTTTAATGGATCGTAAGAATTGAAGTAAGAAACAACTTCAGCTTTTAATATTTCACTCGTAAAGCTCCATATATCAATAATTTTCTGAAATTTTTCAACTTCTGTAATTTGTCCATTTATAGACATTCTTTCAGAATTAATGCTTTCATCACTGGCTTTTCGTACGACCAAATTTTTAACAAAAGGAACTTTTAAATCTTCTATACTGATTGAAATACCTGCTTTTGTAGCATACTTAAAACCTAACGATTTTAATTCTTCAGCAAGAGAACATGCTCTGACACAATCATATTTAGTGAAACTCCACGCTAAAATTTGTTTCAACTGTTTTTTACTAACAAGAGTATTTTGATAGTTATAATTTTTCATGAAAACTTTCTATAATAAATTTAACGTCTTTTGAATGGTATAATTAAAAATAACTCGGCCTGTTGTTGTTCGTAAATATTTAACGATGATTTTACCCACCGAATCTTTCCGTATTTGCAAATTATCATAGTATTCAATATAACTATTATCAGCCAATTTTACTTTTTTTTTACAATCACCTATATCGTCAATTTCAATTTTAAGACGAACCCATATTGAAGAATGTAATTCCAGCTGTTCTTGGTGATAGGCTAAAATAACATCCTCTAAATCACTGAAGTAATTATTAGAACCTAGTAATCCACTAATATTATTAACAGTCAAATAATAGCAGCCAAGTACCATATCTTGACTGGGAACAATAATGGGTTCTCCATTAGAAGGTGATAAAAAATTGTATGGCGATAACATTAATATGTAACATTCTGCCTGGGCTTTCACGGACAAGGGTATATGAACTGCCATTTGATCGCCATCAAAATCAGCATTAAATGCAGAACAAACTAATGGGTGTAATTTAATTGCGCGACCTTTAATAATTATTGGTTCAAATGCTTGAATTCCTAGTCTATGAAGTGTAGGTGCTCGATTTAAAAAAAGAGGGAAATTAGAGACTACTTCCTGTAAAACAGGTTCTACCAACGGGCGATTATGTTGAATAAAAATTTTCGCCATTTTTATTGTACTTGTTAAACCTCGATTTATTAACTTACGAATAATAAAAGGTTGAAACAATTCAGTAGCCATTTCATAAGGTAAACCACACTGGTTTAATTTCAAATTTGGTCCGACAACAATAACAGAACGGCCAGAATAGTCAACCCGTTTTCCTAATAGATTTAAACGGAAGCGCCCATATTTACCTTTGATAATATCAGATAATGATTTTAGTGGGCGGTTATTTGTTCCTAGTATTAATTTACCTCTTTTACCATTATCGATTAATGTATCAACGGCTTCCTGTAACATCCTTTTCTCATTGCGAATAATTAATTGGGGAGCATTTATTTCTAATAAACGTAATAACCTATTATTACGTGTAATTACACGTTTATATAATTCATTTAGATCCGAAGTCGCAAAACGTCCACTTTCAAGTTGTATCATTGGTCGTAGAGCTGGAGGAATTACAGGTAAAATCGAAATAATCATCCATGCTGGATTTGACCTTGTAGCTAATAAATTCTCAAGTATTCGAATTCTTTTAACTGTTTGCGACCGTAATTTATATATACGTTGCCATTCCCACTTTTTCGACCAATGTGTACACATTCCGAGATAAGGACTTTTCCCTAACAAATATGTATGTATTTTCATATATTTTCTTGAAATAGCAATTTCACTTGCTAAATTTAATAGTTCTAGCTCTTTTTTAATTAAAGCTGAACCCACTAAATTTGAGGGAACTGGCCGAGTAGGCTTATTATACGGTTTTTCAGTATAAGATGTTCGTCCTCTTCTTCTTGCTATGCGATAATTTCGGAGATCCCAATGTAAATCGAAAAGGTCACTTACTTCATTCCCGATAAAATAAGCAAGCGACGATAATTTTAATTTCTGAATTTTTTCGTCTCGCAAAGCAACTATTTCAGCTTTTTTTTTCCGTATCTTAACTGTATTAAACCTTTGTTCACATTGCTCGACTTCTAATAGTAAAGCCATATAATTTGGTCTACTATTAATATACCAGACATGACTCACTGGGTATATTAATTGTATATGTCCCATTCGGTGTCTTCTTACATTGGAATGTGTTAATTCTACTCCACATCTATCACAGATAAAACCTTCAAAGCGAATTTGCTTATATTTACCACAGGGGCATTCAAAACTCTTATTTGGACCAAAAATTCGTTCACAAAACAGCCCGCCCATTTCAGGTTTATATGTACGGTAATTAATAGTATCAGCATTTAGCATATTACCAATCTTTTGACCATGAGGCAATTTTCGTTGACCCCATTGTTTAATACGGCTTGGTGAAGCTAGTTTTACTTTAATGTAATCAAATTCTTTCTCAAGTTTTAACATATTATTTTTTAAGTAAAATTAAATTAGAAAAACGGGATATCACTTGGATTTGATGTACTATAAAATCTTTTGGATTTAGGATCATAATTTTCCATAAGACTGACTTCAGCATTATGTGTTTTTTTCGAACTAAGAGATCCAAAACGATAAGTACTTATATCTAGTCCAATACATCTCAATTCTTGCAATAAAACACGAAAAGATTCAGGAACTCCTGGTTTTGGGATTGCTTGACCTTTAACAATCGCGCTTAATGTATCATTTCTTCCTTCCATATCATCAGATTTGATTGTTAATAATTCTTGTAATGTATACGCAGCACCAAAACCCTCTAATGCCCATACTTCCATTTCTCCAAATCTCTGACCACCCTCATTCGCTTTACCTCCTAAAGGTTGTTGAGTAACGAGAGAATAAGGTCCCGTTGCACGGGCATGCATTTTTTTGTCAACTAAATGAATGAGTTTTAACATATAAGCATTGCCTATTGTGACAGGGTTTTCAAACTCTCTTCCTGTACGCCCATCAATAAGAACCATTTTACCAGGTGAATATGGATTAAATAACCAAGCTTCATCATTGGATAAGGAAGCTTGACGTAATTTTTTGTTGATTAAAATACGTGAGATTTCTAGTCCAAACATCTCATCAAATGGAACAATTTTAAATCGACGCTTTAATTTTTCCCCAGCCAATCCTAAAAGACATTCATAGAGTTGACCCACATTCATTCGTGATGGAACTCCTAAAGGGTTTAAAAGAATATCTACTGGTGTACCGTCTGGTAAAAATGGCATATCTTGTCGAGGTAGTATTCGAGAAATAATACCTTTGTTACCATGTCGACCAGCAATTTTATCACCAACTTGAATTTTACACAATTGTGCGACTAAGATTCTGATTTTTTCTGGCCGAGTCCCACCTAATTCATTTGGAGTTGGTTTTAATCGGCGGCGAAAAATTTCGATTTCAATGACGCGACCATATTTTCCTTGTGGCATTCGAACTGAAGTGTCACGTACATCATTTACTTTTGTGCCAAAAATAGCTCGCAGTAACTTTGCTTCAGGTAACTGTTCAGAATTATCTCGGGGAGTTATTTTACCCACTAAAATATCTCCAGGTTTAACAAAGCTTCCTTTGTAAATAATACCTTCTTCATCTAGTTGAAAAAGCTTTTTTGTGTCCGTGTTTGGAATTTGTCTGGTTGTTTTTTCTTTTCCTTGACTTGTTTCTCGAACAACAGCTTCGTACTTTTCAATATGTATCGAAGTAAAAAGATCTGAATAAACTAAACGTTCGTTTATAAGTATAGCATCTTCGAAATTATAACCATGCCAGGGCATATAAGCAACTAGAACATTTTGGCCTAAAGCAAGTTCACCACAATCTACAGCCGGACCGTCACTAATAATTTGGCCTGATTTCACTCGTTCACCACCCCAAACTTTAGGTCGTTGATTAACACAAGTTTCTTGGTTTGATCTCGAATATTTTTGTAGTTTATACGTTAATTTTTTTCCAGAATCTTCAGTCAGAATGATTTTATCTGCGCTTGCATATTCTACTATTCCATCTTTACTAGCTGTAATAGACATTCGTGAATCAATTGCAACTTGGTTTTCTAACCCTGTTCCCACAATCGGTTTTTGAGCAATTAATAATGGCACAGCTTGACGTTGCATATTTGAACCCATCAATGCCCGATTGGCATCATCATGCTCAAAAAATGGAATTAGTGAAGCTGCAACTGATACAATTTGGATAGGTGAAATAGCTATAAAATCTACGTTCACAGGATTCACACTCAGAAAATCCTGATTAAATCGAACAGATATTAACTTTGATTCTAAGTAATTTTCGTTATTTATTGCGGTATCCGCGGATGCTACTTTATAAAGGTCTTCAATATCCGATGTTAAATAAACAGGATACTGAGATTTAATAACTTTACCATTAATAACTCTCCAGAATGCTGTTTCTAAAAAACCTGATTTATTAACTCTTGCGCATGTAGTTAAAGAAGCTATTAATCCTACATTTTGACCTTCGGGTGTTTCAATCGGACAAATTCGACCATAATGACTCGGATGTATATCACGCACTTTAAAACTAATTCGATCACGATCAAACCCACCGGGACCTAATCCACTAATACGACGTTTATGAGTTAACGCTGATAAAGGATTGGTTTGATCCATATATTGAGATAACTGACTAGAAGTAAAAAATTCTTTAAATGTTTTAATTATATATTTATTCTGCACATTAACGCTTAATTTTCTGTGAGGTTTATATAATTCACTTCGAATCTGCCTCGTAGATCTTTGAAAACCAAGATGTACCAAATTTTGTAATAATTCACCGACGGAACGAATTCGTCGGTTTTTTAAGTGATCAATATCATCACCTTGAATTTTAGAAATAGATAAAGTGATCAAGCGATCTAAAATAGCAAAAAGATCTTGATAGATCAAAGTTTGCTGCGAGAGGGAAACTTCCAATTTTAAGCGTTCATTTAAATTTTTTCGACCTATTTTGCCCATTGTACAACGTTCTGGACTAAATATTTTTGCAGATACTGAAACTGCCCGACAACTATTTTCATTTGTAAAACGCGGTAAAGGTTGTTGTGATTGTGCCGAATTCAATAATGTCGGTATATTAAAATAAAAAAAATCGGCATGTTGCAGATTATGGCTAATTTCAAAATCACTTAATCCTAATTCTTTAAGTAAATGTAAAACTGGTTTTTTTGTTAATTTATCAATTTGGACGATTATATCGTCTTCGAAACGATCTTTTACTCGTAGACTATGTTTTATAATATCACGTTTTTTATCACGGTGAAAACCGAAACGAATCCATGAACCATATTCTGGAATTAATGTAGCTGCATATAATTCCTTTTCCTCATACTTTTTTTTGTACCAACTTTCTCGGTTTATTTCATATAAATTCTGATTTTTTAGATCTTTTCTTGTAAACTTTTTTCTCAGTAAAGAGTAAAATAGAACAGGTTTTAGACCTTTCTGTTTTTCAAAATTATACCATATCTTTTCATGCTTAGATTCAGAAATTAAGAATTGTTTAGTTAACAAACTTAGGATATTTCGTTCAGAAAATTTGGTCGAACTCTTATGATTTATATAAAAGGAACCGATACTCAATAATTCCTGCAATCGTTTTATTGATCTAAACTCTATTTTGGAATCAGAATTAAGGATTAAATTTGACGATTGAAATAGTATTTTCAATAACAATTTAATTTCACTTTTTGGTTCGATTAATTTGGAAATATATTTATAAACTTTCAAAAACTGATAAAGATTGATTTTTGATCGTACTATGAAACAAGTTTTATTTTGTTGAAAACTCCTCAAACAATTAGAAAATCTCAAAATAGTCAATGGATTGTATATAAAAAGTTTTTTATAATACGCACGTGTGGACAATTTAATTTTATTTCGTTTTTTTTGTCGTTGCTTCTTACTTTTTTCAAAATATATCCCAGGACTTCTTATAATTTGACTTACGACTGTTCGTTCACAGCCATTAATTATAAAAGTTGATGCCCTGGTCATTAACGGTAAACTAACAATTAAGACTCGTCCCCGATTTAAAATAATATTCGCTGTTGTATCTCTAACTTCAACTAATACTTGTAACTTAGTAACATAAGACTTTCCATCTTTTTTTGCTTCTAATGAATTATGAATCGGCCTAGTTAAAGTATATTCTTGGCCAAAAACTAACGTCTCCACGGTACTACTGAAATCAAACGTCGAAGAAAAACGTGATAATTCGTCACAAATTCCTTGGGAAATAAACCAAGAAAAACTAATTCGTTGTATCTCCATGAAATCTGGTAGAGCTGTTATATAATTCATGTTTTTATTCCTTTCAATTTTTGTAAACAGATATTTAAACAAAGCCAAGATTAAATAATAAAACAATTTTATCAAAAATTATAGATCTACTATTTATAAGTTTAATAATGATATTTCGTTAGAATATAATTTTAGGTACTACAAATAATTGACGTAATTCTCTTTTTATACGTTTATAAAACGCTTTGTTTTAGTTGGAAAGCCAAATTTGATTTCTTCCGGGCAGCTGTATTCTTATGATAAATACTTTTTTTTGTACTTTTATCAATTAATTTATAAATTAATTTTAATAATGTTTCTGCTTTCTCTTTGTCTGTATTCTCTTGTGAGAGTTTATACGTTTCTAATTGCTGTAAAAATGACTTTGTTACTGTTCGGATTGAACTTTTATAGAATCTATTTTGTAATCGATTACGCTCATTTGTTTTAATTCGTTTAATTGCTGATTTACTATTGGCCATATTAACTAATTTTTAATTTATTCAATTGAAGACTGTATTTCGTTTTAAAATTATACAAAAAATTGGTTAATTTTGATATAGTTAAGTAAAATTTTTTTGAGTGAATTATTGATGGTAATTAAACTCTTGATAAACTAGAACTTTTCCTGCATTATAAAAACTGAAACATAATATCTAAAATTCTTTATTAAAACTAATATGGCGAAAAACAAAGGCACAAGAATCTTAATTACCCTTGAATGTACATCATGTCGTGTAAATGTAAATAAGCGTTCACGTGGTGTTTCACGGTATTTGACACAAAAAAATCGACGGAATACACCAGAAAGAATTGAGCTTAAAAAATATTGCTCATATTGTAATAAATCTACCATCCACAAAGAAATCAAATAATTTATGTTAGCGCAAAAACAAAAACTATCAACAATCGGTTTAACTAAAAAAATTAGTTATAAAGATACTAATTTATTGAAATTTTTTATTACTAAGCAAGGAAAAATTATTCCTCGTCGAGTTACTGGCTTAACAGTTCAACAACAACGTCAATTAACTAAAGCAATTAAAAGAGCCAGAATTCTATCGTTATTACCATTTGTTACATCAAATTTGACTTTAAATAAAGACAAAGATATCTGATTATTAGCAATTAGATATCTTTGTCTTCTTATTTTTAGATTATTGATACAATTAATTGAGTGAAATATTTTAATTACTATCTATTAAAATATTTTGCAGTATTCAATTAAAAAATTTTTCTCTTAAATTAACATGTACATATTTAAATGCAATCAAATTAAGTAGAGAAATCTTTAACATTAACTAATCATATGGATCTATTTTCCTCATACCCTAAATGTATGAGGGTTTTATGTTGCATAAAATAAAAAATAATATTTAAGAATTTACCTTAACCCAATAATTATAGTTCCTAGTAAAAACAAAACCGGACCTTTCAAAGAAAGTATTATTTTTAAAGTCGATTATTTTTCTACCACGATTTTTATATTTAATTTTAAAGAACACACAATGGGTCGTAGTCAACGTAATGATAATTTTATAGATAAAACGTTTAGTATCGTAGCTGATATTTTATTAAAAGTTTTACCGGCAAGTAGACGTGAAAAACAAGCTTTTTTTTATTACCGTGATGGCATGTCTGCACAATCTGAAGGAGAATATGCTGAAGCGTTAGAAGATTATTATGAAGCTTTACAATTAGAAGAAGATCCTTATGATCGAAGTTTCATACTATATAATATTGGCTTAATATATTCAAGTAATGGTGAATATTTTCAAGCATTGGAGTTTTATCACCAGGCTTTAGAATTAAATTTTAACCTTCCTCAAGCATTGAATAATATAGCTGTAATTTACCATTATCAAGGAGTAAAAGCGTCGAAGAAACAAAATTTAGAGGTTGCTAAAGGACTATTTGATAAAGCTGCTGAATATTGGCATCAAGCTATCAAATTAGCCCCTAACAATTACATAGAAGCTCAGAATTGGTTAAAGACGACAAAAAGAATACTGCCCGATACAGTTCTTAGTTCTTAATGACAAATTTAATTTAAGTTTTGTTGGTTTTTAGAACTAGAATAATTTAATAAGTTCTGAATGTATTTTTATGTCTAGATATTAAAATATGTCAAGTTAAAATGGTAAAAACGAGTACAAATAAAGGGTATGTTGTTCAAGTTATTGGTCCTGTTTTAGATATTGTATTTCCAGATGGTAATTTACCTCCAATTTATAGCGCCATCAAAATAGAAACAGCTGATGGCATCGGAAATATAGTTGAGGTTCAACAATTATTAGGCGACAATAAAATCCGTGCTGTATCGATGCGTTCAACTGACGGTTTAAAACGTGGTGTTGAAGCCGTTGATTTAGGAGCGCCTATTACTGTACCTGTTGGTACAACAACATTAGGTCGAATATTTAATGTAATAGGTGAACCAGTTGATGAACAAGGTGAAGTATCATATGAAACAACATCACCAATTCATCGGGATGCTCCTATGTTTACAGAACTTGAAACAAAGCCTTCAATTTTCGAAACAGGTATCAAAGTTGTGGATTTAATAGCACCATACCGTCGGGGTGGTAAAATTGGCTTATTTGGTGGTGCAGGTGTTGGTAAAACTGTATTAATTATGGAATTAATTGTGCGACCTGTTTGGAAATTATCTTTTACATTCTAAAAAAACATTCAAAAGAAAATTAATCACGCATTTATCTATATTATATTAATTAATCAAGGAGCATAATATATGGTTCATGAAATACGTGTACCTATTATCAGATCTCTCGGAAAAGCTATTAAAGAACCTCTTAAAGAACCTATGAAATTAAGTCCAGTTGCTTTGCGATATGTAGAAGAAGTAATAGCAGCAACACCTTGGTATGCGAAGTGTGCAGGCGTGGTGGCAGGAGTTGGAGTTTATATCGCGATGCCTGAAACAGGCAAAAAAGTAGCCAAAAAAGTAGTCATAAAAGTGGGTTCGATGGCTGTTGATGGAGCTGCAAAGATCTTTCCGTTATAGTTTATGCTCAAAGGACGTTTACACAACAAAAGTATTAGTGCGAACTTCTAACTTATGGCGATGGAAATTCGTCCGGATGACTAAGCATTCAGTTTATATGTTTTGATTACTCAATTTGCAAGTGAGGAAGTTAAGCGAAGGTATATAAAATGCGGTATGATAACGCTAAGAGGGATAAGTATTCCGATTTCAATGCATTTAAGTATCTATTCTCGAACCATATGGAAATTTAATAGGAATAAATTTCGAGGGGCATCAAATAAGATGGTTGTAACGTAAAGGTTTAATTATACCTTTCCGCTTAGAACGAACACAGCCTAGGTATATTGTGCATATCTAACCTGCAAAGATAAGATAGAGGAACAGTGTAAAGTCTAATAGCTTTCCTTAACTATGTGTAGTGCTAGTCGAAGGTAGGAACCGCAATTCTTTATGACTATTAGATAAAAGACTTTTGGAAAAAGCCAACGCATTTATGCACATAGCCGTGTAAATGATACGCTAACGTTTAAAAGGGTTTAAAATATATGAACACTTGAGTCAATATGAGCAAAATAGCGTGGAATGATGTAGATTGGACTTTAGTTCAAAAACGTACTTCTAGACAACAAAAAAGAGTTTATAAAGCTAGTAAAGATGGAAACAAAAAAGTAGTTCAAGCGTTACAACGAAGAATTATTGGGAGTTTCGACGCTAAACTTTTAGCAGTCCGACAAGTAACCATAGAAAATAGAAGATTTAACATCCCTGGTATTAATGATGAGAAAACCATTTCACATAATAAAAAAATTGAATTAGCTTATCATCTTAAGATCGATGGAAATGCCAGTTATATAAAAACAACTTACATTCCGAAATCCGGAAAAAGTAAATGTCGGTCTTTGGGTATTCTGCCCGTCGAAGATTATGCAAAACAAATGCTTGCAAAATTTGCTTTGGAGCCGGAATGGGAAGCCATTTTTGAATCTAATTCATATGGTTTTAGACCAGGTAGATCATGTCATGACGCTATTAGTACACTCTTTCTATCATTAAGAAGAAAATCTCGATACATTCTCGATATCAATATTCAAAAATGCTTTGACAAAATAAATCATAATAAACTTCTTAACAAGTTATTGACATTTGGTCAAATGAAAAGGCAGCTAAAAATATGGTTGAAATATGGTATTATGACAAGTTATTCAGAAAGAACCGATGAAGTTTTCAAATCAATGAGACATACGTCTCAAAGTGAGATTATATCTTCACTCTTAGCTAATATTGCCTTGCAAGGTTTAGAGAATCATATCAAAGATTGGTACACAAATGAATGGTATCCTATGATACAAGGCAATTTCAAACTTAATAAACGAGACCCAGAGTCTACTATTGGGTTCTCAAAATATGCTGATGACTTCGTTATTACAGCACCAATATATGAAGATATAATTCAACTACAATTTGAAACTGCAAAGTGGCTTGACAACGAAGTGGGATTGCAATTATCAAATGCAAAAATAAATGTAGTTAATTCAACCGAAGGTTTTGAGTTTTTAGGCTTCCAAGTAATTTCAATTAAAACCCATGATAATCGTATGTTCGAAGTTAAGATACATCCTTCGAAGGCTAGTAAAGCAAAAATTGTGCTGCGCATCCACAAATTGATACAGAAAAATAAATCTGCTTCAAGCTATTCTCTAATAAAGCGATTATCTGGTCAAATAATTAAATGGGCAAATTATTTCTGCTATTCAGAATGCAGGCTGGATTTTAGTAAAATTGACTATTTAATATTCAATCAAATCAGAGCTTGGGTATTTCGTAGAAAATCAAAAAGACTTCATGCCCGGACGAAACTGAAACTAAAGTATTTTCCAGAAAGCAATATCTATCATTTTAGAGGAAAAGATTATGAAAATAATTGGATATTAACTGGAAAAACTTTAATAAAAAGTGAAATAAAAGAAAACTTCTTACCTAAACTACTCTGGGTTCAATCCCGACAATATGTTAAAATCAAAGGAAATGCATCCCCTTATGATGGTAATCATATATACTGGGCTAAACGAACAGAACAGGATTTTGGATTTAATCGCAGTATTTTCAAAACAATACGAATCCAAACCAGTTGCTGTAACTGATGAAAGAAAAGTTTTGTCTCCATTGATTATATTATTCCAAAATAGAAAAGTGGACATAGATGTGATAGATTTAAACACTTTCAAGTACTTCACGTACATTGTCATGTATAAAAGAGTTTCTTATATATTTTTATATTTAAATAGCTTTCCGTAGTAGAAATTTAAACCGAGAGCTGGATGAAGGGAAACTTTCACGTCCGGATCGAAAGACGGGTGTTGTGTCGAAATGACCCACCTAGTTTACTAACAATATTGCTAAAGCGCATGGTGGAGTATCTGTATTTGGTGGTGTTGGTGAACGAACTCGTGAAGGAAATGATTTATATGAAGAAATGAAAGAATCTGGTGTAATTAATGCGAAAAATTTCACAGAATCAAAAGTTGCTTTAGTATATGGTCAAATGAATGAACCTCCTGGTGCACGTATGCGTGTAGGTTTAACTGCATTAACAATGGCAGAGTATTTCCGTGATGTAAATAAACAAGATGTTTTATTATTTATCGATAATATTTTCCGTTTTACGCAAGCTGGTTCAGAAGTATCTGCTTTATTAGGCCGTATGCCTTCAGCAGTAGGTTACCAACCAACCTTAGCAACAGAAATGGGTGCATTACAAGAACGGATTACTTCAACGACTCAAGGTTCAATTACATCTATTCAAGCAGTGTATGTTCCCGCTGATGATTTAACAGATCCAGCTCCAGCAACTACATTTGCACATTTAGATGCTACAACTGTATTGTCTCGTAACTTGGCAGCAAAAGGTATATATCCAGCAGTAGATCCTTTAGATTCAACTTCTACTATGTTACAACCTGGTATTGTTACAGAGTTACATTATGAAACAGCCGAAATTGTTAAAGAGACGTTACAAAATTACAAGGAATTACAAGATATTATTGCAATTTTAGGGATTGAAGAATTATCGGAAGAAGATCGACTAACTGTAGCAAGAGCTCGTAAAATTGAACGATTCTTGTCACAGCCTTTCTTTGTTGCAGAAATTTTTACCGGTTCTCCTGGGAAGTATGTAAGTTTAGAACAAACGATTAAAGGGTTTACAATGATTCTAAAAGGTGAATTAGATGAATTACCTGAGCAAGCTTTTTATCTTGTAGGGGATATTAACGAAGCAATTGCTAAAGCAACGACGCTAATGGATTAACCTAAACTATGAATATTCAGAATAAATGGATTAAATTAATAGCATTAAATGAAGCTACTACGGAGTAAATAAAGTATGGTTATGAACATTCGCGTTCTTACACCCGATAGAATTATTTGTACAACAATAGCAGATGAAGTCGTTTTACCAGGCTTAACAGGACAAATCGGGGTTTTAAATGGCCATGCGGCTCTGATTGCTTCACTAGATACGGGCTTACTAAGAATTAAGTTGGATCAAAAGTGGACTCCTATTATTCTTTGTGGGGGTTTAGCTGAAGTTGACAAAGATCTTGTAACCGTTTTAGTCAATGATGTCGAAGAGCTTGTTACTCTAGAGTTAAGTAAAGCTACCAGTGATCTACAGAAAGCAACTTCAGTTATAGAAAATGCAGAAAGTTCTAAAGATCGAATTGAAGCATCAATCGAACTAAAGAAAGCTGCAGCAAGAGTGGAAGCAGTGAATTATCTAACTTAACTTTTCTTAAAATCTAGTACAGCTTTTCAGCGAGTCTAGAAAGTCATCCCATTTCTTGGAAAAGTTAATCAATATAAGGACTATACATTCCAAAAGGCCTATATTTTATCAAATCAAAATAACAAAGCTTCCGAGAAACTTTGGGACGATTTTAATCCTTTAAGAAGTTTCGTAAACGTCAGAAATAGTTTCAATAATATGTTTTCAGATAGTGGAACAAACTGACAGATTTTATTATTGTGACTTAAAAAAAGATAAATTAAAAACAAACAAAACGTAAAGTTTATGGTAGCTAACGCTGATTTTAACTTTGTAAATAAAAACCTACTAACGTTAGAGTTACCTTTTTCAGAACATATTGAAGAGTTACGTCAACGTATATTTCACGTTGCTTGGATAATACTATTATTAATGAGTTTTTCGTTTTTTGAAGTTAAATCCCTAGTTCAAATTTTAGAACTACCCATTAGTAATGTAAAGTTTTTTCAATTATCTCCTGGAGAGTATTTTGTATCCACAGTAAAAATAGCATTTTATACAGGGCTTTTGTTTAGTACTCCTTTTTTACTTAGTCAAATCATATTATTTTTGTTACCAGGATTAACAAAAACTGAAATAAAGATTATATTACCTCTATTATTTATTTCTTTGGTACTTTTTAGTTTAGGTTTAAGTTTCTCTTATTTCATTTTAATTCCTGCAGCTTTAAATTTTTTCTTAACTTATAGTGATGAGGTTATTGAACCTTTGTGGTCTTTTGATCAGTACTTTGAATTTATTTTGGTTCTATTTTATAGTACAGGTTTAGCCTTTCAGATTCCAATTATTCAAATAGTATTAGGTTTCCTTAATATTGTCTCAGCTAAACAAATGTTAGAGGCATGGCGTTATGTAATCCTGATTTCAACAATCATTGGGGCAGTATTAACACCCTCAACAGACCCGTTAACACAACTCTTATTATCATCAGCAATATTATTGCTTTATTTTTCAGGAGTTGGTGTTCTGTTTTTAATAAAAAATTAATTATTATCTATATTTAGAAAATATTCGATCAATGGCAACTAATAAATTTTTTAAAAGCCTTTTATTTACTTTAACTATTGCTATATCTTTGTGTATTGGCGGTTATACCGAAAAATCTAATGCATATCCTGTATTTGCTCAACAAAACTATGCCAATCCAAGGGCACAAAATGGTAAATTAGCTTGTGCGAACTGCCATTTAAATCAAAAAGCAATCGAAATTGAATCACCACAGGCAGTTCTTCCAAACTCTATATTTGAAGTAGAAATAAAAGTCCCTTATGACACAAGTCGAAAACAAATTGGTGCCAATGGTAAAAGCGCTGATCTAAATGTAGGGGGTATTTTAATATTACCAAAAGGTTTTAAGTTAGCCCCAAAAAACTTAATTTCTGAAGAAGTAAAAGCTAAAAACAAAGGTGTATTTATCTCTCCGTACAGTACAGAATACGATAACATTTTAGTAGTTGGACCAATTGCTGGTAAAAAACACCAAGAGTTAATATTTCCTATTTTATCACCAGATCCTGGAAAAGATTCTAAAGTAAAATATTTGACGTACCCAGTTTATGGTGGTGGAAATCGTGGACGAGGTCAAGTATATCCAACTGGCGAAAAAAGTAACGTAAATGTCTTTGGGGCGTCTCAAAGTGGTCAAATAACCGAAATTAAAACAGGAGAAAAAGGGGAATCGACTGTCGTTATTACTAACGCAAGTGGAAATATTACGTCACAAGCTATTCCTACAGGTCTAATTTTAACAGTCAAAGAAGGTAATCTAGTTAAAGCGGATCAAGGTTTAAATGTTAATCCAAACGCTGGAGGATTTGGACAAGAAGAAACTGAACTTGTTTTACAGAATCCATTACGTATTATTGGTTACTTAACGTTCTGCTTCTGCGTTTTATTAACTCAAATTTTCTTAATTTTAAAGAAAAAGCAATTTGAGAAAGTTCAAGCGGCTGAACTTAATTTCTAACCAGAATCTTTCTAACATAAAGATTGATTTTAAATTTCCAGATAATATTTGCTGAAAACAGATATTATCTAGAAAGTAATTACGAAACGATTTTAGTTTATTAAGTAAAAAATCACAAAAGTACATAAGATGAGCGTGAGTAAACTTACATACTTTTTGTCAATATATTTAGATATTTCATTTATTAAAACTAGTATCAAAATGTTTTTGCGTTTAAATAGAAACAAATGATAAAAAGAAAGAAAAGGGGTTTACTTTCTGTTAAACGTATGATTCTAGTGACTAAAGATATTAAGTTATCGATTACACTATACTTAATATTAACTTTTTTGATGCTATTAGGTGATTTTTTAGTTGTTAATATTTCTTCTAATAATTACAACCATAAATTATTTTATAATAATACAATATGTAGTCCGTGACTGTGTATGATATATTAAAAAGCACGTCAGGAATAGAGGCTGTACTGTTATTCGAGATAGCTGCCCCGTTTTTTATAACGTTGTATGTATGTACAAAAGAAAAAACTAACTAAGAGGTATAACCTCTAAATTTTTGACAAAATTGTCTGAAATAAACTCCATACCCACCCCCTAATAGTACAATCCAACGTAATATTTTCGAGTTGTCAACTGTTAATGGCGAGAAACCCACTGCAATTCCTAGCATAACTGATAATATCGTATGTTTTAACATAGCCTTTATTTGTTTTATTAATTTTTAGTTTGGATAGTACAATGTCTTATTGCAGAATAAGACATTGTATTTTCTCCGACAATATTTTCTCTGACGAGAAATTATTGTCAGAATCTCGTATAAAATTTTAATCTATAGGACGCATCGATAATACTGGCTCATTAGCACGGTTAATACCTTTTTCGAATCCTGCAGCTGCTGCTCTTGCACGACCTGAATGCCACCAATGACCAACAATAAAGAAGAAACCTAAGAAGAAATGAGAGCAACATAACCATGATCTAGGCGATACATAATTTACAGAGTTAATTTCTGTAGCTACACCACCAACTGAATTTAACGATCCCAAAGGAGCATGTGTCATATATTCAGCAGCACGACGTTCCTGCCATGGTTGGATATCATTTTTAATTTTATTAATATCTAAACCATTAGGACCACGTAAAGGTTCAACCCATGGAGCCCGTAGATCCCAGAATCGCATTGTTTCTCCACCAAAAATAATTTCGCCACTAGGTGAACGCATTAAATACTTACCTAAACCTGTTGGACCTTGAGCAGATGAAACATTAGCTCCTAGACGTTGATCACGTACTAAAAATGTAAAAGTTTGAGATTGTGAAGCTTCTGGTCCTGTTGGTCCATAAAGTTCACTCGGATATGCTGTATTATTATACCAAGCATATAACGCAGCTGTGAAACCCATTAATGAGATAGCTGCTAAACTATATGAAAGATACGCTTCGCCAGACCATACAAATGCACGGCGAGCCCAAGCAAATGGTTTCGTGAAGATATGCCAAATACCACCTGTAATACATAAAATACCTACCCAAATATGACCACCAATAATATCTTCCATGTTGTTGACAGAAACTACCCAACCATCTCCACCAAACGGTGAACGGAAAACATAACCAAAAATTACAATCGGGTTTAAAGTAGGCGTTGTAATATATCTAACGTCTCCACCACCCGGTGCCCACGTGTCATATACACCACCTACATACATAGCTTTAATAACTAATAAGAAAGAACCAAGACCTAAAAGACATAAGTGAATGCCTAAGATCGTTGTCATTTTATTTTTATCACGCCAGTCATAACCAAAGAATGGGAAAGATTCTTCTAATGTATCAGGGCCTAATAATGAGTGATAAATACCACCAAACCCTAAAACTGCTGATGAAATTAAATGTATTACACCAACGGCAAAATATGGTAGAGTCGTTGTAATTTCACCACCGGGGCCAATTCCATAACCAAGCGTTGCTAAATGCTGAATTAAAATAAAACCTTGTTCATATAATGGTTTCTCTGGAACAAAATGAGACACTTCAAATAGAACCATAGCACCAGCCCAAAATACCATAAGACCGGCATGAGCTACATGAGCCCCTAACAATTTTCCTGAAACATTAATAAGACGAGCATTTCCACTCCACCAAGCGAAGCCAGTTGATTCAATATCACGACCTGCTATACTAGAATTAAAGGGCGTTTCCACGTGGTAGTACCTCCTCAGGGAATACGAAGTTTTCATGCGGCTGATCTTGAGCAGCCATCCATGAGCGAATTCCTTCGTTTAATAAAATATTTTTTGTATAAAATGTTTCAAATTCTGGGTCTTCAGCTGCACGTAATTCTTGCGAAACGAAATCATAAGCACGTAAATTTAAAGCTAAACCTACTATACCTACTGCACTTGTCCATAAACCTGTTACGGGAACAAACAACATAAAGAAGTGTAACCAACGTTTGTTGGAAAAAGCTACACCAAAAATTTGAGACCAAAAACGGTTTGCAGTTACCATTGAATACGTTTCTTCCGATTGAGTTGGCGTAAAAGCACGGAATGTATTTGCAGCATCACCATCTTCAAACAGAGTATTTTCTACTGTAGCTCCATGAATAGCACATAATAAAGCGCCTCCTAGAATACCAGCAACACCCATCATATGGAACGGGTTTAAAGTCCAATTATGGAAACCTTGTAAAAATAGTAAGAAACGGAATATCGCAGCTACACCAAAACTAGGTGCAAAGAACCAACTTGCTTGACCTAAAGGATATAGTAAAAATACTGAAACAAATACTGCTATGGGACCTGAAAACGCGATCGCGTTATACGGTCTAATACCTACTAAACGTGCAATTTCAAATTGGCGTAAACAGAAACCAATTAAACCAAAAGCACCGTGTAAGGCCACGAAAGTCCATAATCCACCAATTTGACACCAGCGAGTAAAATCGCCTTGAGCTTCGGGGCCCCATAGTAAAAGTAAAGAGTGACCCATACTATTTGCTGGAGTAGAAACTGCGGCAGTCAAGAAATTACATCCTTCTAAGTATGAAGTTGCTAAGCCATGAGTATACCAAGACGTTACAAACGTTGTTCCTGTTAACCAACCGCCTGTTGCTAAGTAAGCGCACGGAAATAGTAATAAACCTGACCATCCTACAAAAACGAACCTGTCTTTTTTCAACCAATCATCAATAAGATCAAACAAGGGACGTCCCTGATTTTGTCCAACTGCAACCGTCATAATATAATCCTTAGTAGTAAAGTTATTTGACAAGTAAACCTTATAGTATGTTAATTTTTACTTTTATCTGTTCAATAGACATTAGTAATTATACGTCAAAAGTAAAGTTAAATTTCTTATTTTAAAGACCAAAACTTTACCCCAATTAATTTACATAAAATTATGACTTTAATCGTTTTTTTGTCTAATCTATAAACGTTAACTTAGTAATAAGACAATAAAATTTTCAATTCTATTTTTATCTGTACTAAATTACTATGCTAACTTAAACTGTTCAAAAAACTTTAATTTCTATCTTTTTGTAAAAATAATTCAAAATTGATTATAATATAATTATGAAAACTCATATTTAGTAAATAAAATTTGTTATTTCTTTTTCTATGAGAGTTTCATATATTTTTATCTCCCTAAAGGAGAAATTAAATGGCAATAAGCTCAACAGAACGTCGAACAAAAAGTGTACAAGTTTTTGTAGAAAAAGACGCTGTCGAAACTAGTTTTGCGAAATGGGCTCAACCTGGGCATTTTTCACGAACTTTGGCAAAAGGTCCAAAAACAACAACGTGGATTTGGAATTTACATGCTGATGCACATGATTTCGACAGTCAAACAAGTTCACTCGAAGAAGTATCTCGTAAAATTTTTAGCGCACACTTTGGTCAATTATCAATAATATTTTTATGGATTAGTGGGATGCACTTTCATGGAGCATACTTCTCAAATTATTCAGCATGGTTAAGTGATCCTATCGGTATTAAACAGAGTTCACAAGTTGTTTGGCCCATTGTTGGTCAAGAAATTTTAAATGCTGATGTTGGTGGTAATTTCCAGGGTGTTCAAACAACATCTGGTTGGTTTCAAATGTGGAGAGCAGAAGGTATCACAAGTGAAGTTGAATTATATTGGATTGCAATTGGTGGTTTAATGATGTCAGCTATTATGTTATTCGCTGGTTGGTTCCATTATCATAAAGCTGCTCCGAGATTAGAATGGTTTCAAAATGCAGAGTCAATGATGAATCATCATTTAGCTGGTCTTTTAGGTTTAGGATGTTTATCGTGGTCTGGCCATCAAATTCATATTGCGTTACCAATAAATAAACTATTGGATGCTGGCGTTGCGCCTCAAGAAATTCCCTTACCACACGAATTTTTAATTAATCGTGAATTAATGGCTCAATTATACCCAAGCTTTGCGCAGGGTTTAACACCATTCTTTAGCGGTCATTGGGGAGTATATTCAGATTTTCTTACTTTTAAAGGTGGTCTAAACCCTATAACTGGTGGATTATGGTTAAGTGATATCGCACACCATCATTTAGCGTTATCTGTACTTTTTATTTTTGCAGGTCATATGTACCGTACAAATTGGAGTATTGGCCATAGTATGAAGGAAATTCTTGAAGCCCATAAAGGACCATTTACCGGTGAAGGACACAAAGGTTTATATGAAATTTTAACTACATCATGGCACGCTCAATTAGCAATTAATTTAGCTATGATGGGTTCGTTAAGTATTGTTGTAGCTCATCATATGTATGCAATGCCTCCTTACCCATACATAGCAACGGATTATGCGACACAATTATGTTTATTTACTCATCATATGTGGATTGGTGGTTTTTGTGTGGTTGGTGGCGCAGCTCACGGAGCTATATTTATGGTTCGTGATTATACACCTGCAAACAATTATAATAATTTACTAGATCGTGTTTTACGTCATCGAGACTCTATAATCTCGCATTTAAATTGGGTCTGTATTTTCTTAGGGTCACATGCTTTTGGTTTTTACATCCACAATGATACTATGCGTGCATTAGGAAGACCTCAAGATATGTTTTCTGATAAAGCTATTCAGTTGCAGCCTATTTTTGCTCAATGGATTCAAAATATACATTTGTTAGCACCTGGAACAACAGCACCGAACGCTCTTGCAACAGCAAGTTATGCATTTGGCGGAGACGTTGTAGCTGTAGGTGGGAAAGTAGCAATGATGTCGATTAAATTAGGAACAGCTGATTTTATGGTACACCATATTCATGCTTTTACAATTCACGTAACTGTTTTAATTTTATTGAAAGGGGTTTTATATGCCCGTAGTTCAAAATTAATACCGGATAAGGCTAACTTAGGTTTCCGTTTCCCGTGTGATGGTCCAGGTCGTGGTGGAACTTGTCAAAGTTCAAGTTGGGATCATGTATTTTTAGGCCTATTTTGGATGTATAATTGTATTTCCGTTACTATTTTCCATTTTAGTTGGAAAATGCAGTCTGATGTTTGGGGTACTGTAACACCCGATGGTGCGATTTCCCATGTCACTGGTGGTAACTTTGCTGCAAGTGCACTTACAATTAATGGTTGGTTACGTGACTTTTTATGGTCACAAGCTTCACAGGTAATTCAATCATATGGATCAGCATCCTCTGCATACGGACTAATTTTCTTAGGTGCTCACTTTATTTGGGCATTTAGCTTAATGTTCTTGTTTAGTGGTCGTGGATATTGGCAAGAATTAATTGAATCAATTGTTTGGGCTCATAATAAGTTAAAATTTGCACCAACGATTCAACCTCGTGCTTTAAGTATTACACAGGGTCGGGCAGTAGGTCTAGCTCATTACTTATTAGGTGGTATTGGAACAACGTGGTCATTTTTCTTAGCCCGTTCGCTTTCAATAACATAAATAAAAAGATATTTTAGATAAAGATTAAAAATATTTGATCAAAGACAAAATAAACCATTTTACATTTAGTCAAATAATTTTAACCTTTGTTTTTACCTTTTTGCCTCTATAAAATCTACCCAATCTAAAAATTTATTTCTAGACGTTAAAACTTTTAAAACCGAATAACAATCATTAACGTTAAAAATTATTTACTATTATTTTTATTAAAGTATCGAAAGATTATGGCAACGAAATTTCCAAAGTTTAGCCAGGCTCTTGCCCAAGACCCTGCAACGCGAAGAATTTGGTATGGCATAGCTACAGCTCATGATTTAGAAGCACATGACGGGATGACCGAAGAAAATTTATACCGAAAAATTTTTGCATCTCACTTTGGACATCTAGCTATTATTTTCCTTTGGACGTCCGGAAATTTGTTTCACGTTGCTTGGCAAGGTAATTTCGAAAAATGGGTTGTAGATCCTTTAAAAACTAAACCGATTGCTCATTCTATTTGGGACCCACATTTTGGTGCCTCAGCAATAAAAGCATTTAGTAAAGGAAATTTGTACCCAGTAAATATAGCATTTTCAGGTGTCTACCAATGGTGGTATACCATTGGCTTTAGAACAAATCAAGAGCTTTATAGAGGAGCTATCGGATTAGTTACTCTATCTTGTATTCTTTTATTTGCTGGGTGGTTACATTTACAACCCAAGTTTCGTCCAAGTCTATCATGGTTCAAAAATAACGAATCACGTTTAAACCATCATTTATCTGGATTATTGGGCGTTAGTTCATTAGCTTGGACAGGTCATCTTGTGCATGTTGCTCTTCCAGCATCAAGAGGAGTCCATGTTGGTTGGGATAACTTTTTGACAACACCTCCACACCCTGCTGGTTTAACACCATTTTTTACAGGTAATTGGACAGTTTATGCAGAAAATCCTGATAGCGCAAGCCATGTTTATGGTACAAGTAAAGGTGCGGGAACTGCTATTTTAACATTTTTAGGTGGTTTTCATCCACAAACACAAGCTTTATGGTTAAGTGATATTGCTCATCATCAACTTGCAATTGCTGTTGTTTTCATTATAGCAGGTCATATGTATCGTACGAACTTTGGTATTGGTCACAATATGAAAGAAATCTTAGATGCGCATCGACCTCCGGGAGGTCGATTAGGTAATGGTCATATAGGTTTATTTGAGACTATTACAAATTCTTTACATATGCAACTTGGTTTAGCATTAGCGTCGTTGGGCGTAGCGACCTCTTTGACAGCTCAACATATGTATGCGCTAACACCATATGCTTATTTGTCAAAAGATTTTACAACAGAAGCTGCTTTATATACACATCATCAGTATATTGCAGGATTTTTAATGGTCGGAGCATTTGCTCATGGCGCTATTTTCTTTGTCCGTGATTATGATCCAGAATTAAATAAGAACAATGTTTTAGCGCGTATGCTAGAACATAAAGAGGCAATTATCTCTCATCTAAGTTGGGTGTCGTTATTTTTAGGTTTCCATACTTTAGGTTTATATATTCATAACGATACTGTTGTTGCATTTGGACAACCTGAAAAACAAATCTTGTTTGAACCCTTATTTGCAGAATATATTCAAGCGGCCTCTGGTAAAGCAGTTTATAATTTTAATATATTGCTATCTTCTTCAACAAGTCCGGCAAGTATTGCTGGAAGTCAAGTTTGGTTACCTGGTTGGTTAGAAGCCATCAATAGTGGTAAAAACGATTTATTTTTAAAAATTGGACCAGGTGACTTTTTAGTTCATCATGCAATTGCATTAGGTTTACACGTAACAGCCTTAATCCTTATTAAAGGAGCATTGGATGCACGTGGTTCTAAATTAATGCCTGATAAAAAAGATTTTGGTTATAGTTTTCCTTGTGATGGTCCTGGCCGTGGTGGAACTTGTGATATTTCTGCATGGGATGCATTTTATTTAGCAATGTTCTGGATGTTAAATACAATAGGGTGGGTTACATTTTATTGGCATTGGAAACATGTGACAATCTGGGCCGGAAATCCGGGAATGTTTGATGAGTCATCAAATTATATAATGGGTTGGTTACGTGATTACTTATGGTTAAATTCGTCACCGTTAATAAACGGTTATAATGCATTTGGTATGAATAATCTCGCTGTTTGGGCTTGGATGTTTTTATTTGGGCATTTAATCTGGGCGACTGGATTTATGTTCTTAATTTCTTGGCGTGGATATTGGCAAGAATTGATAGAAACATTAGTTTGGGCACATGAACGAACACCATTAGCAAACTTAGTACGTTGGAGAGATAAACCAGTAGCTCTATCAATCGTACAAGCACGATTAGTTGGTTTAGTTCATTTCGCAGTCGGATATATTTTAACGTATGCGGCCTTTGTAATTGCTTCAACTTCTGGGAAGTTTGGCTAATTAATAAAAACTATCCTATTTTTTTAATTTTAATGGGGAGAAATTTATGATTTTAATTTAAACCCAGTCCAAACAAAATTAGTTTTTTACTAATTCTGTTTGGACTGGGTTTAAATTAAAATCATAAGGCGTATAAAAACCTGCCGTTTTTCCTAAAAAAAAGAAACACTCTAATACTTCATACTATTTCGGGAACTTATAGATGCTTCTTTCGATAATAATATAACTTTTTGTCATTACTTCAACTCCTGAGAATTTTGATTAGTAACCGTTTTTCTTATTATGTCACTCCATTTCACGTTAAAACTCTTTGATAAGGATGTTAAAAATCTTGAAACGGACTTCAAGTTGGCCTTTGACGATATTTTGTTATTAAACGGAACTTAAAATAAGTGATAGACGTAACAATGTAACTTGTGTTCTAATCAAGTAATTTTGTTTTCTTTTCTTCAATTTTACGTCTGGAGTCGAAACTATACTTTGATTTTGAATATCACTGAAAGCCCAATGTCCCCAATTTGTTTAACGCCGACTGAAAAACAAAATTACTAAAAATTGAGTCTATCTGCTGACCTAGTATTTTCAACACGGATTTAATCTAATTATTCTAAATAATTTAACTTGATTTTACACAAATATTAAATATCTTCCAGTTATGAATTATGAGCAACTCGAACAGTGAACAGTTTTTTTAATGTTACTGTCATTTTATTCCCGTGCTCTTAGATATTATTTTTGGTAATTTTTTGTGTCTGCTGTTTGGAATTTTTAGTTTTAGATAACACACATACTTTATCATTTTATTTCCGATACAAGTTGTTTTTGAGATACTGGTTTAGCGAAAACAATAGTTGATAGTTCTTGTAATAAAAATACAAGATAACCATGAATAGTTTAAATAGAATCTTACATTAAAAATAGCAAGCGAAGTCAGAATAAGCAGACTTCTTTATTTAACTACAATTAATATTATATAAGTATTGATTTAATTTTCTATAACTATTCTGACATTATAAATTCAGATAAGTGTAGAATAACATTTTTGAAAATCAATTAAAGATCTTTTAAGAACCTACAAAGTTTTTAAAGACATTGATAGCAGTTAATTTCTGATTCTAATAAATGTGAAGCTCATGATTTTTATAATATGTAGATTGAATCGTACGTATTCTCAATTTATTGTAAATTATGGTTGACGGTATCTTTCTAAAATTAAAAAAAACAGAGGTACAGCATAATGTCGTCGACGATTTAATGTTTTTAATCGAGAATTCCTAAACCTGTATATAATAGTATGCCCTTATAAGTAACTCAATATTTTTGATTAATGTCTCGCACAATCGATTAGACTTTTAAAACTTTTGGAAGTGTTAATATCACAAGATCTATGCTCTTGTTCTAATAATCTGTGTAAAAATATCGTGTTACCATAACTATAGTTGATTGCGTAGGTCAAGTACAAAAAGTTTGTAATTAATTGTAGACTTTTCCAATAAAATAGCATGTTAAATGTTTGGTCGTTATTTATCGAAAATCTATTATCATTCACCTTGAATTTTTAATAAAGCAAAGCCCAGTGAAAGACCAAGTAATGTCATACAAAAACACGTCGCTGCTGCTCCAACTATTTCTGCGTTAGCGTAAGGGAAAATTTTTAAAACCAATGCCATAATATAATGTTCAAAACTTTTAATTTTTACAAAACCTTTAACCACCAATATTTAAAACCCATTTCTTGCCCAAACAACTAAAGCCAATGTGAAGGTAAACATCGTCATTAATCCTGCCCATCCTAGACTTATAATATCCATATGTTTCTGAGATCTAATTTAACTTTTTGTTATTTAAAAGGTTTTAGAAACCTTTTAAACCTTTTTATCTATGTAAGTCCACTTGTCCAATCTACGTCGACATTTTCAATAATTAATGAAGAGTTATAAATTTGTAGAATAATTAATAAAAATACTAAGAATGCTACCATCACGAAACCCATGATTGGTGTTGTTCCCCAACCTGGGGCAACTTTACCGTATTCAGAGTTCAATGGACGTAAAATTTCACCCAATCTTGTTCTTAATGGCATAAAAATAATCTGTAGTTTTAATAAATAAATTTTTGTTTTATATGCTATATAATACTAAAGTGTTAATTTAAATAATTATACACTATGGAAACAGCTACTATTATCGTAATTTTTGTATCAAGTTTACTTTTAGGTATAACAACATATTCTTTATATACCGCATTTGGACCCGCTTCAAAAAACTTAAGAGATCCATTTGAAGAACATGAAGATTAATATGTCATGGATTAAGCCACATAGTTATTCGTGGCTTTTACTTTGTAATAATTCTTGGGGTTTCACGGAAGAACACAGCAAAAAAAATTACCATTAATGTACCTATAAGTAAAAATGTATAAACCAAAGCTTCCATTATTTAATCCTGTTTAATTTTTAATACATTTTCGAAAAACGAGAACTATCAATAAAATTTATACTGCACCTTGTTTTTTCGTTGATTTATCACCAAGTTTTTGGAACGCACCAAATTCAACTTGTTCTGTAACTTCAGCTCCAATACCAGTAAATACATCACGGAAAATCGTACGACCACCATGCCATAAATGACCAAAAAAGAATAATAACGCTAGGTTTGCATGACCAAAAGTGTACCAACCTCTAGGGCTACTACGGAACACACCATCAGATTCTAAACTTGTTCGATCAAATTCAAATACTTCACCTAACTGTGCTTTACGAGCAAACTTTTTGACTGTTGGAGCATCTTTAAATGTCTGACCATTTAACTTACCACCATAAAAATCAACAGTTACACCTACTTGTTCAATACTATATTTTGATTCAGCACGACGGAATGGAATATCCGCACGGATAATACCATCTTTATCAACCAAGATTACAGGGAATGTTTCAAAGAATGCAGGCATTCTTCGTACTGTTAATTCTCTTCCTTCTTTGTCACGGAAAATAGGATGACCTAACCATGCTTCAGCAATACCGTCACCTTTGTTCATAGGTCCTGCTCTAAATAAACCACCTTTTGCTGGGTTATTTCCAATGTAATCATAGAAAGCTAACTTATCTGGAATCCGTGACCAAGCTTGACTTTCTGTCAAGCCTTCAGTAACTGATGTTTCAACTTGACGTTCAATCTCTTGTTGAAAGTAACCACTATCCCATTGATAACGAGTTGGTCCAAATAATTCAATAGGTGTTGCAGCAGCACCATACCACATCGTACCCGAAGTGATAAATGCTGCGAAAAATACAGCAGCGATACTACTAGATAGTACTGTTTCAATATTACCCATTCTCAATCCTCTATATAAACGTTGAGGAGGACGAACTGTCAGATGGAAGACACCTGCAAAAATACCAAAGATACCAGCCGCGATATGATGAGCAGCAATTCCACCACTGTTGAATGGGTTAAAACCATCAGCGCCCCATGAAGGTGCAACTGGTTGTACTTTACCTGTGATACCATACGCATCAGAAACCCAAATGCCAGGCCCGAATAAACCTGTTACATGAAAGGCACCAAATCCGAAACATAATAAACCAGATAAAAATAAGTGAATTCCAAAAACTTTTGGTAGATCTAAGGCAGATTGACCAGTTCTTGGATCTCTAAATAGTTCTAAATCCCAGTAAACCCAATGCCAAATCGCAGCTAAAAAACACATACCTGATAAAACGATGTGAGATAAAGCTACACCTTCAAAACTCCAAAGACCAGGGTTTGAAACACTTTCACCCGTAATACTCCACCCACCCCATGAATCTGTAATTCCAAGACGTGTCATAAAAGGCATTACAAACATACCTTGGCGCCACATTGGATTTAATACGGGGTCTGATGGATCAAAAACAGCGAGTTCATACAATGCCATTGAGCCAGCCCAACCTGCAACTAATGCAGTGTGCATTAAATGAACCGCTATTAATCGTCCTGGATCATTTAAAACAACAGTATGAACACGATACCATGGTAATGCCATAGTAATTCATTCCTTAATATAATTTATGGTTTTTGACTTTCCTGCGATTAAACTATAATATTATTTATTCGTAAAACTATTGTAAGTAAAGATAATAATAATTTTTAACTAGAGAATTTCAACGGCTGTAAGGTAATTGAAAAGGTAATTTTTTAAACTTAAAAGTATTTGGAGGTCCTATGATGTATAAATATAAAATTAAAAGGTCATAATTCTCGGCTAAAAAAGGGCGTTATAGAGTAAAATACAATATTACTTTTATCAAATAATTATGAGTAGTTGGAATTTCTATATAAACTATCTTTTTTAGTACTTTGCAAAGTACTAAAAAAGACTCTAAAATAAATTTCTATGTTTTAAAATAACGCGTCTTCTTGGTGAATCGAAATAGAGCAGTCTGACTTAGGATAAGCAATACATGTTAACACAAATCCGTCTGACATCTGTTCATCATCTAAGAATGTCTGATCAGATTGATCAACTTCACCTACGATAACTTTACCAGCACACGTAGAACAAGCACCCGCGCGGCAAGAATAAGGTAAGTTAATCCCATTTTCTTCAGCTTGGTCTATGATATATGTGTTTTCATTACAATCTATAGTTATTTCTTCAAACTCATGTTCAAGGTTTGCTAATAATGTTACTTTATACGCTGTCATATAATTCCTTATTTAAAATATTAACAAATGCAAGGATTTTGAACCTACCTCATCAATGAATACTATAACGTTTAGATTAAATAGAAATCAAGTTTTATGTTTTTAGAATTGTTGCTTTAAACGACTTGCTTTACCATTTAAATTCCGTAGATAATATAATTTTGACCGGCAAACTTTTGATGATTTTAATATGGTCAATGTATTAACTTTCGGTGAGTGTAGTAATAGAATTCGTTCTACGCCAGTACTTTGTAAAGCTTTTCGTACAGTAATTGCTAGACTAATAGAAAAATTCTTTTTTGCTATAATTGTCCCTTCGTAAAACTGTGTACGTTCTTTATTTCCTTCTATAATTTTAACACCAATTTTTAGACTATCACCAATTTGAATTCGCGGTAGATTCTTTTTAAGAAATGGATTCTGTACTTGTTCAATAAGTTGTTGCTTGTTAAGTTTGATCATAAAATTATTATTTTCATTGAAATAAGTTCTCAATTGAAATGTTACGATCAAGATAGTAAAAAAACAACCATAGGTTTTTGCATTCGACTGGGTTCGAACCAGTGACGTTCTAGAGAAAACGGATTATGAGTCCGGTGCCTTCAACCACTCGGCCACGAATGCAGTTATAATATTGAATTGGAGCTGATGGGACTTGAACCCATGTCCATCCAATCTATGATAAAGTATTCGTTCACAGGTATAGTTCAAAAAACGAACATTGTGATATTTAACTTGTTCTAAACTGAAAACCAAAAAGAATATTATCAGTGAATAAATAGTGACTATACAGAAAAAATTCTAGTAGAATTACGCAGCTAACAATTCTAAATTTAGATTATGTTGGATACTACGAGATTTAAAAGAGATTATATTTTTAGCATTTATTTGAATTTTGTAAGGTTTTACGAAGGTTACATACTTCGACCTGTATCATACTTTCCATAGTTTTGAATGTCGAAACCAAAGCAGCCCCAAAGACAGAACAGCCACAAAATTACGTAAGAATAAAACTTTTTGTTATTCAAAGAATTAAAAGAGTAAGTTAGTTTTGTAAATCAAACGAGAAACTTTTAAATTTATGGAAATTATAGTTCCTCTGTAAAACAATAATTTTAATATACCATAAAAGAAAAAATAACATAATTATAGGCAGTTTTTTCTTTCTATAGATCATAATGCTCGTTTAAATTTTATACAAAAGTAAAGCTTAAAATTTTATATTAAACTAAAAAGTTTCTGGCAGCTTAGTAGAAAAAGGATTAAGAATTAATGGATAAATCTTGCGAACTGATATTTGTACTAGTGTACTTTTTGTCAAATTTTGTAAAGATATGAAACCTTCCACAATAATATAATCATTAATCTTATAATATTTTATAACATCTTCAGCTAAATTTCCCCATACTAACAAATTAAAAACTTCGATCCCTTTATTTTTTTTAACCGGAGAGAATTTAACAAGAATTTCAACAACTGGTATATTATTTTCAAAATAAATTTGAATAGGATCTTTAATAACTTTTACAATTAAATTACAGTAATTCATAGAATTTTTTAGCTCTAGAGTATTAACTTTTTTTGTTTTTGTATATCTTCAAAATTAATATCTTTTAGCCGTTTTAGAAGTCGAACAAAGTATTCTAAAAAGTATTCATCTAATTGAATAATTTCGTTTTGATCAACTTTAAAGATTTTGTATAAATTAGTTGTTGATTTTGAGAAATTATTTTCTACACTCAAAATTTCTACAAATGATAACCGGTCACTAATATTTTGTCCCCAATCAAAATAACTTAAAAATCTAGCTGATAATTTAAGTACTGCTATAGGAATTTTCTTAACTTGAGCCGACTGACCTGCCAGTTGCTCGCATAAATTAATGATGTCTGAAGATAGCCAGCCTTTAGGTCCACCTAGAAAAAAAGTTTTGTTTTTAGTTTTCGGAAGTTGTAATGTTCTGATACAAAATTTGGCGATGTCTTGAGTATCAATATACGAGACACGGACATTTTCATTCGTTATCCAGATTGGCAAATCTTCGAGTACAGGAATTGCATATTGTTCAATCAAACCTTGATAAAAACCAGATAATCGAAAAATTGTATAATTAACTTTTGATTTCTTGAGATTAATCTCAATCCCTTGTTTCATTTTCATCAGCGGAATGTCAGAAAGGTATTCAACATTTAATGTCGAACAAAAGATAAACTGTTCAATTTTTGCTATCTCTGCAGCTTGAATTAAAGCTAGTTTACCTTCCCAGTCAACTTTTTTTAAGGCACCTAATTCATTGGGGCGGCTAGCCGATGCATCAATAATCGCAGTAATACCATATAAACATGGAGGTATTGTTTCTGGTAAATTTAAATCTCCGTAAACTAATTCAACACCCCATTCTTTCAAAAAATTAGCTTTCCGTAAATTTCGAACCAAACATCTTACTTTATAACCTTTTGTTAAAGCTTGTAAAACAATTTGGCGACCTAATGTACCAGTTCCGCCCACTATAAGTAAACTCATAAGATTTCTATAAAAGATTTTGTAAAAGTTAAAAAATTAGTCTATTTGTTTTTATGCATCAAAAACTGTACTTTCCATTATATCTTCAGACTGAAGAGTAATCAAGTCTTTTTTTGTTAGTACTATATCTTTATCAGGACTTCCAAATATTCGATTTGCTTGGCGCATTCGTGCACGGTCAATTGCATTTTTGACACTCCGAGCATTTGCGAATAAAGGCATTTCTTTACGTTTGTCGATATACATTTTTAGAGACTTTTCAGCATCATCTGTAAATTTATATTGCTGTTCGCTTAACATCAGTCTTGCAATTTCTAGAAGTTCATCACTTGTATAATCAGGAAAATCGATATGGTTAGCTATTCGAGATGATAAACCAGGGTTAGATTCATAGAATTTATCCATAGGTTCTTTATATCCTGCAAGAATTACTACCAAATCATCACGTTGGTTTTCCATTACTTGTAATAAAATTTCAATCGCTTCGGAACCATAATCTCTTTCATTATCTGGCTTATATAGATAGTACGCTTCATCGATGAATAATACACCACCCATTGCTTTTTTTAACACTTCCTTCGTTTTTGGTGCAGTGTGACCTATATACTGCCCAACTAAATCATCTCGAGTAACAGTTAATAAATGTCCTTTTTTAACGTACCCTAATTGAAATAAAATGTCCGCCATTTTTCGGCCAACAATAGTTTTTCCTGTACCTGGACTTCCTGTAAACGACATGTGTAAGCCCGGATTTCCAGAAGTAAGACCTCTCTGTTTTCTTACTTTATCAACAAGTAGAAGAGCAGCAATTTCTCTTAGACGAGTTTTAACAGGAACTAAACCTACTAATTCGCCATCTAATAAATCTAAAGTTTTTTTAATATCTGTCTGAATATATTCTTTTTGTAATTCAACTGTCGGCTTCTTGGAAATTTGTACGTTAGAATAAGTATTTTCGCTTTTATATTTGGGCTTCATATTAAACTCCTTAAATATATTAATAAAATTTTATATAATAGATCAGCTATAGTATAACTGATTTATTAACACAATGTCAATTTAAAAGTTGAATGTTATCGTGGGAATACTCGAAAGACAAATAAAAGCAAAGCCAGCACTACCACATGCACCTACGAAAAATCCTCCTTTAAATTGATCCCACGCTTTTTTATTTTGTAAGCCATTCAAGTTCTCTACATCACTTATTTTGTTTGTTTTGAAAACAGCAGCTCCATAAATCGTTAAACCAAGTGTTAAAATTAGAATTAAGCCGATCGTAGATAAAAAACCAGCTAACAATCCAATGTCAGAATTACGTAATGGACCCAATTTTGAAAACGGACCTATTAAAAAATAGCCGTGAGCAAGGCCTACCTCTAAACCACGTAATGATGGTGACAGACCTTGTCTATAAGCAGGTAAATTTTTTAAGAGTGCACGAGTAACGGATGATGATGTTATTGGCGTTGCTAAATGACCAACAAACGGATCATCATTGTACGGTTTAATAAAGTTAGCCATAGTTTAGTTTTAAATCGTAATAAAATTAATAATAAAATTTTTTTAATTAAAGCAATGATATTGAAAAATTTGGTGAAAATTTTTGCAAACCAAAATTTAAATCAGGATTGCTATACAATATAGTTTAACATATAAAAAAATTCTTATAAATTTCATTTTTATAAAACAAAAAACATTATGGTGACTGTTATTGATTACTTTTTATTGTTGGGATTCTGTTTTGCGGTCGCATCAGGATTATTTTTAGGATTGAAGTCAATAAAACTAATTTAATATTTTATTATAAAGAAAGATGCAAAAAGATATCCGTCAAGATAAAATAGTAGGGTCTAGACGTTTTAGTAATTATTTTTGGACGTTTTTCCTACTTATAGGTGGGTTAGGGTTTTTATTAGCTGGACTGTCAAGTTACTTTAAAGTTAACTTGTTACCCTTCACTAATGCTACGCAATTGCTTTTTCTTCCTCAAGGGTTAGTTATGATTTTTTATGGTACTTTGAGCTTGACATTCAGTATCTATATCATACTAACTTTACTTTGGGATATTGGTAGTGGATATAATGAGTATAATCGAATCGAAAATATTGTACGCATCGTTAGACGAGGGTTTCCTGGGAAAAACCGGCAGATTCTTCTAACTTATTCTCTGAAAAATGTAAAATCGATAGGTATTAAGGTTTCAGAAGGATTAAATCCTAAACGTATGATTTATCTTTGTTTAAAAGATGAACGAAAAATTCCTCTAACTCCCTTACAAGAACCAAGTAATATTAGAACATTAGAGCAAGACGCTACAAACTTAGCCAAATTTTTGAATTTAAAGTTAGAAAATTTATGACTTTTATTGCTTTTTTACTCGCATAAGTTTATAATTAAAATGTGCGGGCATAGTTTAGTGGTAAAACCTTAGCCTTCCAAGCTAATGATGGGGGTTCGATTCCCCCTGCCCGCTTAAGGTTATGTTTTAGAATGAGTAACAATCATTTTTTATAGGAGAATATTTTATTATGTCTGGTGGTTCAACCGGTGAACGTCCATTTTCGGATATTATTACAAGTGTACGTTATTGGATTATCCATAGTATAACGATTCCATCTCTTTTTGTATCGGGATGGTTATTTATTAGTACGGGATTAGCATATGACGTATTTGGTACTCCAAGACCAAACGAATATTTTACACAAGATCGTCAACAAGTACCATTAGTTAATGATCGATTTAGTGCAAAACAAGAGTTAGAAGATTTAACTAAAGGTTTATAAAAGGTAAAATTAATGGCAAAAAATATTAATCAACCAGTTGCATATCCAATTTTTACTTTTCGTTGGTTAGCAATTCATGGGTTAGCAGTTCCTACTGTTTTTTTCTTAGGTGGAATTACTGCAATGCAATTTATTCAAAGATAGATAAATAGATAAGGGAAAATTTTTATGACAGGTCCAAATCCTAATAGACAAGCGGTAGAATTAAATCGAACTTCTCTTTATTGGGGACTTCTATTAATTTTTGTTTTAGCTGTATTATTTTCAAGTTATTTCTTTAATTAATATTTCAGAAAGGAGTTTTTTATGTCAAGTACTGGTAGAGTACCTTTATGGCTTGTAGGTTTAGTTGGTGGTTTAGCTGTAATAACGTTGCTAGGATCATTTTTATATGGTGCTTATTCTGGGTTAGGTTCTTCATTATAAGAAAAGAAAATAGTAAAATTACTGTACTAATGATCGATATCATTAGTACAGTAATTTTACTGTTTTCTTTTCTTATTTAATCTCTTCTTCGTTTTTTTCTATTTGCCCACCAAAAAGGATTAAAAATTCTTAACCACTTAGGTATTTTATATTTTCTTGGTTTACCGAGCAAACCGTACCAAACTTTCCAACTCTTTTTTCTTGGCTTTAGGAAATCCCATTCCGCTTGCCATGATAAATCACCACCTTGATATCTTTCATCCGTTGCAAAACTATAATCCACTTTATACGATCCACGCTTACCCATAAAAACATCAAATGTTTCGGAAATTAACGGTAAATAATAATATTGATTAAAAAGTGCATGTAACATTGCAAGTAATATCAAATACAGCCCAGCCACTGTAATATAAGTTCGTATATATTCCGCATAAACAAGTTCTGAATAGCGCATTTCAGGGACTAGTCGCTCAAAAATAAATAAGTCAATTCTTTTCTGGTAGTTTACCCAATTATTTAACATAAACTGCTGTATCACGTAACATGTACCAAAATGAAATAGCATTGGATAAGGAACATATCGTCGGCCTGAACGTAAAACCTGAGTAAGATAAACTTGATTCAATAACGAATCTTTAAGATTCATAGTACTCTCTGTAAAAATTACAATTTTATCTGGTATACCCAGTGTAAATAAATAAATTCGACTAATTTTTTCGAAAACTTGTTCAGATACATTATTTTTTAAGTAAGAAACAACAGGGTCCCCTAACTTGAGAATTATAGGTGTGAATGTATCTTCTGGCGAAAAAGTATATGGATCAAAATACTGACCACCGTCATTTTTACCTTCCTGTGATACAATATCTTTAGCCAGCGCTTGTACAACATCGGTATCAGCTGCATCAAATGCTAATCTAAAGAAACGGGGCCACGCAGGCAATGCATTTATACCTGTTAGGAGTACTTTAAAAAACATAGATTTATAAGCATAGGCACAAATTACACCTGTTCCAGCTATAATAAATCCAACTTTTGGATTAAATTTAAGTGAAAAGTAACAGAAACGTAAAAATCCGATAATAAAGACAAAGTTTATTATGTCTCCTAGGGTCGGTCCATAAGAGAAAACATTCTCCCAACTAAACCCCATATACTTTTCTAAATAATTAGCCCTTTGCAGATTTGTCGGTCCAACAGCATATTGTTCATCTTTAAAGACATTTCCCCTTAAATCTGCTATACTAATCAGATCTTCGGGGGCACGCTCTGCCATATACGGAGTATATTCAGGTGAGCGAAACTTATATATAAAAGGATGTAACGTAAGTTTTGCTCTGAGTGACTGATCACGCTCTAGAGGCGTTTGGATGGCAATCATGTCGACACCACCAAGCATCTCACGCCTTTTGGCTTCGCGATCGATCATTTTTTCTTTAAGAGTTGGATTTACCAGTTCACCGGGAACAAGTTCATGACCATATTCTCTTTTTTCTGCTTGTTTACGGTCTCGTATTTCCACTTTTTTTGCACGATTAAGCCAGAAACGTGTGCGAAGAATTGCACGTTCTTCAGCATCTTCGACTCGTTCCTCGATAATAGCATCATTACGATCATCGATAACTTGTTGAAAATCCTCATCAGCTAATAGAGCACTTACATATGGACCGTATAGACTCGGATTTTTTATGAATAATCGATCTGTGTAATTTGCTGTGGATCGCGATAAACCATATGATTCAGTTCTCAGTCGGGCAGCACGACCAGTCTTGTACAACTGATCCACCTCAACCTCGTTAGTACCATCATCGATTTTTTTATTGATTCGACCATATCTATCAAATTTATTGATGGGCAGAGGTTCTTCTTGGTCAACAGGAGCAGGTCGATAAAAACCTCTTTCAGATTTTTCTGTCATTTCCTCTAGAAATGGATCAATAGCATATCTCCTTCTACCCCAAGGCATTTGAGATTTTAATTTTTTTCGTTCCCTAAAATCTTGGATTAAGTTATAACAGCCTCTTGACGCGTCGTGGTCAATATCACCATTACAATTTTCCATGATACTATCAGAACGATCCATGAGTTTTGGTGACGGCAAAGTTTTATCTTCGGATTTAGAATTTTTTCGTTTTTGACTCAAATCCGAACAACCCTTCAACATGTCGTGGTCAATATTACCGTTGCAATTTTCCATAACACTATCAGAACTATCCATGAGTTTTGGTGACGGCGAAGTTTTATCTTCGGATTTAGAATTTTTTCGTTTTTGACTCAAATCCGAACAACTCTTCAACATGTCATGGTCAACATTACCATTGCAATTTTCCATAACACTATCAGAGTTAGGCTTAGGTTTTGGCGAAGTTAAAGTAATTTCTTCGTCATTATTAGATATCAATATACTGTTAGAACTCGCGTTACTCACGTCAATTGGTAAATTGACCAAAAATAATAAGAACAAAGATGTAAACCATTTATAAGACATAATTTGTTTTATTTATCTTTATTTATTTATGAATTTAAAATATAAGATAGGGAAATAAAGAATAAGTGTGGAGGGGATCGAACCCCCGTCTACTAGAGTCGGAATCTAGAACTCTATCCGCTGAGCTACACACTTTTTCTCGGCAATATTTCCCCTTATTATTATCAGGAATTTTATTCGACTAAACCCTTGCTAATAATAGTGCCATAAATATTGTACATTATTTAAAAACAGATGTCAATGGTTTATTTTTTTTTTTGTAAAAATTTTAAACCATTGTTAAAGTCTTATATATAAGATATTAAACATCTAGGTTTAACATTTTATATATAAGACTTTACTATTATATATTTATATATTAACAAACTTTATTTATAAAGTCAAGCCCTTTAATAATAAATTTTACCACCACCCCATTTCTCAGTTACAATTTTGGGTTGGAGCATAATATGACCAGCTATAGCATATAAATCATCATCTGTTAACGAACGCATTCGTGGATATATATCAGCACTTTTAAGACTAGGATGGATTTCTGCTATCGATTCTAAACCGTCATATGTCGTAGGATCTTTGAAATAATCAACAAGAGATGCTACATTATCGCGTCTTGGTGTTGCCAAACTTAATGCTTCGGGGTCTAATCCAACATTTGGATTTGTCTTCGTAACGCCCCCTACATGACAGGCCCCACAAGTTGCATTGAATAAACGCTTGCCACGTTTGACCTGTTCTGGTGTTAAAACCGCAGTGTTTCCCGCTGAATTAACAGTTACTGTTCGAGTTGCTTCATCTAAATCAATAGCCATTGCACCTGTTACAAAACTAGTCTGTAAGCAAAAAAGAAGCGTAATACATATCTTAAGATACTTTTTAAACATACTAAAAAAAGAATTATTTCTATAACTGAAACCAAGAAAACAGAACAATTTTAAAAATCATTACTGTCCTGTTTGTCGTACTTTGTGATATTTAATAATAAACCTCTTAACCGAATATTTTCCCATCCTGCAACAAGCAACGAAGTAATAATTAATACTTGACTAAATAGTAAAATTGGATCTAATCGCCACCCATGAACCATTATTATACAACTATATAATAAACCAATTGTTGCAAAAAAAATATCTTCATCTCTTGCAACTTCTGGTTTAACCAGCCTTAATAAATAAAGAAGAGTTACACCTATAATTAAAATAATACCTAAAATAATATTCGGACTAAAACTAATGTTTATCATAAAAAACTTTGCTCCTATTAACTATTAATGATATAAATGATTTAGGAACGTGTGACACGATCACTTTTACTAATGATAATTAACGCTACACTAATTCCTACAACAACTAAGCCACCCGCCACTAAGCTAGAGATAAAATTTGCTAATGAACTTGTCATTTTTGATTCCGTTATTATTTTAAGTAGTAGTACGTTTGGATTAATGTCAAAAGTCAAGATACAATCTATACTCTTCTATTATAGTATAAAGTTTCTAATAAACAAATAATTTTTAAAATTATTTGTTTACAGTGTTATTTCTTGACATGAATACTTTCCACCAAGATACGGGACTGACGAGATTCGAACTCGCAACTTCCGCCGTGACAGGGCGGTGCTCTAACCAATTGAACTACAATCCCTTTATGTTTACTAGAAAAATGGATAGTAGGAGAAACAGGGATTCGAACCCTGGGTATACATAAATTATACGATAGATTAGCAATCTATTGCTTTCGACCACTCAGCCATTTCTC
>TARA_B110000977_G_scaffold4598_1_pt1 | contig 60779 bp, 68 predicted proteins | sample TARA_B110000977 | Tara Oceans TARA_B110000977 (sample SAMEA4397798) | marine metagenome | biome: Polar Biome; feature: [SRF] surface water layer (ENVO:00010504); material: water (ENVO:00002006), including particulate matter (ENVO:01000060) such as... | depth 5 m | reverse complement strand
CCTGTTACGGCAAGTTTATTAATTGTGTTGTCATATGCAGAATTCCAATTAGATGACGAACCGGTTGGTGTACTTATCTCTCCATAAAAAGAACCACCTGCTCTTTGCATAATAGCTTGTGACCACATTTCAGAGTTATAGTTATAACCCCAAATATGATTTATTCTTACATTATTGTTAGGGTCACTTAATGTTATACGAATAGAAGTTGTTCCTGTACCTGAGTTACCGGGAATGTTTGTATACACATCTTCATAAGCTTGTCCTGTCAAATCTATACAAGTAACCCAAGCACCTTGACTGAAAGCTTCTATCTTTACATTCTTACATCTCCAAGTTGAATTACCAAAACTAATCCCTAAATATGCTCCATAGGTAAGTGTTCTTGGTAAATCAAGTTCTATAACCACAGGTCCTGCAGCGAAATCTGTTGTAGGGATTCCTGCAAAGCTTCCGAGTCCATTAAACATTCTGTCAATCTCAGCGTCACCCATTGAAGTGTTTGTAAGAGTAACTTTTGAACCTCTAAGTCGAGCATTTGCTATATCATTACCTAAGTAACCATTGAACATAAAACGACCTTCAGGGTTGTGACCTGCAAAATAATCGTCACCTCCCTGCCAAGTTTTAGTTAAATACTTGCCATCTAAGTCTACGGTAAGTGAAGATAGTCCATTCCTACCAAGAGTAAGTATACCGTTTCCGGTATTAAACGAAGCTGAGTTTACATAGTTGTTTGTTGTTGAGGGAACCTCAGCAAGAGTAATGTAACCTGCACCGTTAGTTAGCTGATTGTTATCGGTTGGTATAGTAGTACTTGAAAAAGCATTGGACCCCAATGACGTACCATCGACTCTTATGTCAGATGATACGTCAATAGGTGCCTTAAACTCTATATATGATAAAGCCATTGTTTATCCTATTTTTTTAAGCATATAATTTAATGCGTTTGCTGCTACAGGTTTTGCTACACTTATTCTTGATGTGTTTACATCCACTCTTTCAACTCTAACTTGAACAGTTGCATATGGTGCTTCGTTTTCATAAACCTCACACATAACATTTAAAGTATCAAAGTTGTGAGTGATATCCCAAGTTGCTGCACTACCAATTGTTCCTGCTAATTCACGATTTGTAGATATACAATCTTGAACGTCACCACAGAAATCTTTTACTTGACCTGAAGTAATTGAGATAGTACTTGCAGTTGCAGCAGTAACACGACCCTTAGCATCAGTTGTGATTGCTAAAGATTCAGATGTACTACCTACACTACCTGCAGTTCCTACATTCGCCATACTTACTGCTCCGGTTGAAACACTAAGTCCACCTGCGGTTGGGAAGTTTGCAATACCTTGAACTGTTGCAGTTGCAACGTCAATGTTCTTGTTAATCTCAGTCCAATCTGCTGCAGTTTTTGGAGTATCAATGTTAGCGATAACTAAATCACCAACTTCTAATGTTGGACTCCAAAATCCTGCCGGGTTTCCTGAACCTGCTACAGTTACTGCATATGTCCAACCTTGCTTAACACCTGCTGATGGTGCTGCAGTTGTCGCATCGTATCCACCTTGGTAGATTAATGCTCCCGAACCTGCGAATGTTGTATCTACATAGTTCTTAGTTGCTGCATCTTGTGCTGAAGTTGGATTAACAACTCCTGTAAGTTTGTATCCAATCGGTAAATTCCCTGTAGGTGCTCCAAACTCACTAAGAGAAAGGTCCTTAATAAGTGTTTTATTTTGGTCTGCTCCTTTATCGAATAATCCAACAAGATAATCTGTTGCTCCATCAATTGCCGCAGTTCTTACAGGAAGTTCACTAAGGTCAAGCACAATGTTTAGCTTGTCTGTTGCTCCTGCATCAGTAAGAATACCTTCACCACCTAAAATAGCTAATGTGTTACCGTTAGTAATTGTTTGGGCAGTACCACCGTCTCCTGAAACATCGAAAGATGTCATAGTTCCTGCACCACCTGCACTTGCTGCCGTAATACGACCTTGTGCATCTACAGTAATGTTTGCTGAGGTATAAGAACCTGCAGTTACTGCGGTGTCATCTAAAGTGATTGTTACTGCACCCTTAACGTGAGAAGGAGTAATTCCTGTTCCACTTAAGAAATCTACAGTGGCTCCGTTTACTACATCGAAGGTTGACCCACTTGTATCGGTATCTAAAAACCATCCTCCATATCCTGCTGCAATTGTTGCCCAAGTGTTATCACCTCTTAAGTAAGTAGTGGCACTTGCAGTTCCACCTGCGTTTAAGTTTGCTGAGATTGCAGGTGTTGTTCCACCTGAAGAACCAACTGTTACAAAGGTTCCTGAAGCGTTAGATACACCAACACTTGTTACCGTACCTAAGTTGTCTGTAAAAGGTAATTCCGAAACAAGAGCAAAGCTTACGTCATTTGAAGCATCACTAAATGGTATCTTTCCTTTACCGTCTATCTCAGTACCTGTTAGGTCTTGCCCTTCAAGAACATAATTACTTAATCCGGCTAAGTTTAAATTTACCGAAATATCACCTGTTGCTGAACTAACAAGAGTACCTACACCATCTAATAGAGATGTTACTCCTCCTTGTCCATCAAGAACAACCCAAGATTTACCATTCCAATACTTTAATGATTTTACACCTACCGTAGAATCAAAGAAAAATTGCCCTTCTCCAAGTGCGGTTGCAGGGTTACCTGCCGAGTTCTGTGCGAGTACATTTTGGATTTCTAATCCGGTTAGGTTAATCGCATCTAAAAATTTTATTGCCATAATTTTTGTTTTTTAAATTTTAATTGCAATATGCCTGTCCTGAAAAAGGTGATGCAAAAGTTACTGTTAATCTGTTTTTAGTTATATAATCTACGCTTCCAATAACTTGCTCGTTGAATGAATCAACTACACTCACTGATGGAAACTTGTTTAAGTCGTGGGTTATATCCCATTGGTATATTGGTGTACCTTGTGTAAACACAAATGTTTTATCACCACTATTAGCAGAGGGGTTCCACTGCAGCAAAGATATGAAATATTCTTCATCCTTTTTAAACGCACCTTGCCCTGCTATAGGAGTCAAACCTATGCTATAAAAATCATTAGTTCTTGACGGACCACTACTATCCCAATCGTATACACCGAAATTAGAGATGTCATATGTGCTTGATATAAAAACTTGAGACCCTATAAGAGAGGTGTAAAAATTAGAGATATCATATGGTGTTCCTGTGCTGAGAGCCTGAAGAGTATACTGACTTAAAACAAAATTAGTAACGTCAGTAAAATTTACCGTGTTACCCTTTGGTGGGTTAAAAGAAATAGTTCCTAATTCTAAAGTATCTAAACCTTGTAAAACTTGAAACTTATATCTTAATGTTTGACTATCAACCGCAGAAGTTCTGTTTATATATTGTACAATCTCACTAACGGTAAAGTTTTTGGTACGCTTCGTTGAAGCTTCAGTTCCAATAACCTTATCGCTTCCCTGTACGTTTGTATCAATAGGATATAAGCGGATTTGAGACATTTATCTTTTCTTGTTTATTTACCTACAAAGGTAATGAATTATTTTGAGGCTTCTTTTTTACTATCAGAGTAAGTAGTCATCATTTTTTCGCCTGTTCTTCCTATAACATAACCACCTATACCTAATTGAAGTAGGTTCCAAAATTCATTTTCTAATTCAGGAATTCTTAAATTAAACAATGGTGCTAAAAATTTTACATATATAACTATAAAACCAAACGCTAACATTAGAAGTGGTCGCCAACTTCTCTGCAACCAATTACCTTTTGCTTCAGTAACTATGATTTCAGTTTGCATTTTTTGCAACTCTAATTCTTTTTGAATTAAAATTTGCTTAATAACATTTTTTGCTTGTATCTTTTCCTCTTTAGAAGTAAAGAGATTATCGAGTCCACCGAGTAAGTCTTTAACTACACTCCCCCCGAACCATTCCACTATTTTCTTCATAATCTATTTCGCTTATATATTTATACTCTTTAGTAGCATCAAAACTTGGACAAGCTTTATTTGCGAAATCTCTATGACCGTGAACAATACTTTTTGGATGTAAAGCTTTAAGAGTCATTAATAGATTTTCTAAAGCTTCCTCTTGCTCACAAGTCCTTGTATCTTTTGCTTCGTACTTACCATCTGAATTTCTTTCAGACTCTACTCCTCCTATATAACAAATTCCCAAACTGCTTCTATTGTGTTGTCTACAATGAGCACCGGGAACATTATCTTCTCTTCCTTTTACAATAGCACCATTTAAGTAAATAATGTAATGGTATCCAACATCATTCCACCCACGACCATTAACGTGCCAATCTCTTATCGTATCAACAGTGATATGCTGCCCTTCTCTTGTGGCTGAACAATGGACTATGAGTTTTTCAATCTTCAATCTTTTTTATTATTTTGACTCATTAACCACCATTTATGTGCGGTATACCCAACACTTATAGTTAAAAGCGTGATTTTTAATATCATATCTATATGCGACATCGAAATCGCAATCGTACTTACGTTTAGTAAGTACATCTTAATATCTCCCATCCAACTATTCATTGCTAATATATGTGTATACTATTTCCAAGTCTGCACCTGCAGTTGTTGTGGTGTAATATCCTGTAGTCATATTCTTATCGTTATTCCTATTGTTAATTTTCTCATCTTACCAAAGTGCTATAATAGAACCTGCGGTTGTTCCGTTCTCCCAAACTTTTCTTACTTGAACAGGGAAAAAAGAACCTGCAACAACTCCTGCAAAAGTTACTGTATCACCTGTAATTGTAGTAACCTTTAAGGCACCACCTGCACCAACATATAATACACAACCATTCATTGCATTTTGATAATTACCATCAAATGCATTAGCAACATATATAATAAAATCTTGTGAAGTGCTTGTAAAAATATCTGCATTCAATGTAGCAACAGTAGCACTAACTACAGTTTCAACTGTAGCGGCTTTTCCTGAAGTTGTATTGTAAACAATGTCACCTGCTTTCACACCTGAGACAATAAAGTCAGTTGCAACCGAAGCAACTAATTGGTTAGCAACAGTAGTGGCATTCACTCCTGATGTGGCTTTTGTTGTGTAAGGTACGTTAGCGTTATCGGAAGTTAAAACTTCCTGTGCTACATATCCTTGTGTTTTTTCATATGACATATTTTCTACTTTTTATAAGGGAATACTCTGTTTAATGTTTCTTTTCTTTTAGAACAACCGCAAGGTTTCTTAGTAACCTCAGCTACTTTTTCAACCACAGACTTTATACCTGTAGCAGTTGTAATCTTTTCGATTGTATCTCCTAATCCTTTTGACTTCATTTCTTTTTATTACAAGTGCATATCTTGTTTGGGCAAGAGCCTACTTTATACATAAGCTTTAATACAATCTCATTGTGAAGGCATTGGTACTTACACCAAACCTTTTGAATCCACATCCCCAACTTTATAAATAATTTACCCATTAGTGCTTTTAATTTTCTTTTTACAAATATACAAATATTATTTGTTTGATTTCGCTCCCGAACACTTCCACCTTTTGCGAGACAAGTTGTTAGGAGTGTTAGGGTCATTTTGTTTTTTCTTAGACAATCTCTTCTTTATACCCAAGCTTCTTGCACAATAACTATTACCCTTAGATGTACCCGGCTTTACCCTTGGTCCACCACCTTTTGCTTTACCTGCCTGACCGTAACTAACTTTTTTACCCGATGAGGTAACCTTTACTTTAGCTTTCCCTGCTCTTGGCTTTGCCATTACTTTTTCTTTTGGTATCTATCCATTATATATTTACCCCTAATTTTGCCTATTTTTTTTGAAGTAAAATTACCGCCATCTTTACCCTTTTCAAGAGTATAAGAACCGTCTGAGTTTTTTGTAACAGATTTATAAGAAGATTTTGCTTTACCGTTTTTCACCTTCTGTTTGGTTCTGCTTGTCTTATTAGTAGAGGTTACATAAGATTTATTTTTAAAAGATTCTGAAGCGTTATTTTTTTTAACCTTCAACTTAACCTTACTCTTACCTACAACCTTTTCTTTTTTATCTGCCATTACTTTTTTTTATTTTTTTCTTAATCTTTGCTGCAGCTATCTCTACTTTGTTTGGTTTTAGTAAACCTTTTCGAACTTTTTCTTTTCGAACTTTTTCTTTTCGAACTTTTTCTTTGGCTGCATTAGACACACCTTTTGTCTTTTTAACACCTCCGTTATCTTTTTTATATATCATAACTTTTTGTAATTTTTGGTTACACGAGCCTTATTTCTATTAATCTTAGTCTTTCCGTTTTTTGAAGTGGCTTTCTTGGTATCCTTCATTAGAAGTTTACCATCTTTATTTTTGACCGTAAATTTTTGTTTAACCTTCTCTTTAGTTTTAACAACACCTTTTCTATTAACTTTTGTTTTTGTCTTAGATGTGGTTTCCATATTAGACACCTCACCTGTATTAAGGTTTGTTTGTTTAGAAGTGGTAGTAAACTTTCCCTTTACTTTTTCTCTTCCCCTTTTTTTATTTGAACGAACGGAGTTAGATGAATTAGACTCTACTCTTGTAGCGTTTGGTTTTTTAGCCATAACTATTTTTTTACGCAGTTGTTTACTCGCTTAACCTTACCGCTTGAAGTTTTCTTCCCACTTGGAGACTTCTTGGTTCCTTTAGCGATATAACCTGTCCAACATTTTTGTTTATATGCCATAACTATTTTTTACCGCACTTAGCATAAACACTGTTTGCTATCTGTTTATTAGATGGTAGTCCAAGTTTTTCAACCTTACCTTTCATCTTCTTACTCATTTTAGTTCCGTATGCTGCTAACTTTTTCATTACTTCTTCTTTTTAGCCTGTTTAGCTTGGAGATTGGTTATTCTAATCTGAGCCTTAGTCTCTTTAACTTTGTTTCCTGTCAGTGAGTAAAGACTTTCTTTACCCTTGGCTTTGGCTACCTTCTTATCAAATCTTGCTTTTTTCCTTGCATCTTTGACAGATTGTTTTTGTTTTGCTTTCTTTGCTTTTAATTCAGCTAATGTTGGGTCCGGCATAATAAATATAGTTTTATGTGTTTCTGTTATTTTTCTTTCTCAACTTACGAGTATTCGAACTTCCAAGCTTACTACCTCCAAATGAAATGTTGCCACCTTTAGAAACTCTACGTTTTTCTCCCTTCTTTGTTCTGTCCCATTTCTGAGTATCCGTCTTTTTAAAAGCAGTTAAGTCAGCGACAGTCTTGGTTGTGGCAGTAGAATCTACATACTTATTTTCTTCTACTTGCTTATCAGCTTTAGCTTTAGCAGCAGTAGCTTTTTCTTTTTTCTTTTTAGCGGCTGCCGCTTTTTCCTTGTCAGTCATATTAAATGTATCTTTGCTACAAAGATATTAAATTTAATTCAATGATTGATTACTTGAAATATTGGCGAGTAATTAGGTACTTCGTCAAGAGAAAGTACGGTTTAAGCCAAGCCGAATTAGAAATGTTATTGTTTCTAAGAACAGAACAATACTTCTCAAAAGATGACTTTGATGAGTTTGACGAACTACTTAGTTGGGATAAGAATAGATTCGAAAGGTTAAGGAAAGATGGTTGGATAGAATCCTTTAGAAAAAAAGAAGGTAAACGTAGGGCGGTGTATCAATTGTCTTATAAAGCACAACGGATGCTAACTTCTGTATATAAAAAATTAGAGGGCGAAGAAATACCTGAAAGTAAATCTTCAAACCCTCTATTCTTAGCTAATGTAAACTACACAGATAAACTGTATAGGAATTATATTAAAGAATTAAATAAGTCTAATCGACCTCAACAACAACAACGTCCCTTTCAGTAATAACAGTATACTGATTTTCTCCGATTACCATTGTATGACCTGCTCTTGAATCGTAATAAATAATATTACCTGAATCAATAGTGTCAACATCAGTTCCGGGTTTTATTACTTCTGCCTTCTTATATCTTATTTGTGATACGTCATCAGCAGAAAGCAATAAGCCTGATTCAGTCTTAACCTCTTCTTTTATTTGCTTTATGATTATATACTTTCCTATTGGTTTCATTGGTCTTGGTATGTTCTTGCCATTGTAATAATAGCATTGGTTGATAATATAGTAACGGCAACTGACACTGCATTTTCTAACGCACATCGTGTAACTTTAAGTGGGTCAATAATACCCATCTTATACATATCGCCATACTTCCCATTGTTCTTTACATCATAACCCATATCAAATGGCTTTTGCCATTCAGGGTGAAGCATAGTTCCTGCGTTGATGCATATTTGTTGAAACGGTTTCTCAAGTGCTGATGCTAAAATTTTTCCTGCTACAGTGTCGCTACACTCACGAGAAGCGTTCAGTAATGCAATACCACCTCCGGGAAGTATTCCTTCCTCTAAGGCAGAGCGTACTGCACACACGGCATCGTCAACTCTGTCGTATAACTCTTTTTGTTCTAAGTCGGTTTTACCTCCAACATATATAACACCTATACCACCTGTCAATGTGGCTACCCTGCTTAAGATAAATTCTTTGTTCTCTTTACTCTTCTCTGCTTCGGCAGCTTCTTTTAATTGGTTTACTCTTTCTGTTACATCTGAAGGAGTGTTCTCATCTTTTATGATGACGGTTGAATCACGACCAACTATCACCTTGGCAGCGTGACCCAAATCATTTAACGTCATCAATGACAAATCATCGCCTGTCTTCTCACTGAAGTATGTTGCTCCAACGCTGATAGCGATATCCTGCATTAACTCGTGAGTTTTATATCCGAATGATGGGGGTCCAATAGTACAAAGCTTTAGATTACTCTTCATAACATTTGCCGCCAATGTATTAATTACATTAGATGAGGTTGGTGCAATGATTAGTAATTTTTTATTTCCTTGGATTATTGGCTTAAGTACGTTTTCAATATTTAAGATGTTGTCAATTGGTGCATCACTTACTAATATATAAGTGTCTTCAAGGACACACTCATCTTTCTTTTGGTCATTAACAAATAAAGGAGATTCATATCCCCTGTCTATCTTTAGACCATTCGTGGTTTCATAATATGTATCTGAGGTTTGAGACTTGTCAACGGTAACGATACCATCTTTGCCTACCTTTTTATATACGTCTGCTATAGTCGCACCTAACTCTTTGTCGTTGTTGGCTGATATAGTGGCTACATCTTGCAACGTCTTATTAGTGACTTTCTTGGCTTTAGCCTTCAGGTCAGAAACAATCAACTCCGTTTCTAAAACTAAATCACGAAGCACTTGTGTCTTGTTAGTGTTAGTGATTAACTCCCTACCTGCATCTACTATAGCTTCCGTTAAAACAATTGATGTGGTTGTCCCATCACCTGCTTGTGTTGCGGTTCGCTCTGCAGCTTGTTTCATTATCCTAACTGCCAAATGTTCTGTAGGGTCAAGAAGTGCTACTGCCTTAGCAACAGTTACTCCATCTTTCGTTACAGTAATTCCGTGGGTGTGTTGTGGTGATTCTATAAGAACCGTTTGACCGGATGGTCCTAACGTAGATTTAACTGCTGCTGAAATTTTTTGTATTCCGGCATATAGTTTATCTCTACCTTCTTCATCGAACTGTAAGTTCTTTGGAGTGTATCCTAATTCAGACATATTAAATTAAATTTAGTTTAGGCAAAGATACGCATTTTAATTATCTTAGCTTAAAAGAATATAACTCTATATTACTTGTTTAACTTTCGTCTAATTACGAAATGATATAATTAATCTTATCTACTACTACTATATATTCTATTCTTTATTATTTTTATTCTACCTACGATAAATAAAAAATCAACATAATTAACACTGATACTGATAATCAATAAGTTAGGAAAATTAAACTGACATAATAATAACACTGTATGTGTTGAATGCACCCATAGTTAAACGGATATAACAAATCTCTTCTAAAGATTAATTCCAAGTTCGATTCTTGGTGGGTGTACAAAAAAAAAGAGACGGTAATCAGCCGTCTCCTATTCCAATCAAATCAAATCAAAACAATCTACATTCCGTAGAAATTCTTTTTGCCCTCAGCAAGTTCTATTCCATCAGCTATCATATCAACCTTCTTTACTTTATGTAATGTCTTACGAATCATAGCCGCCTGAGATATCCCTGATATGCCGTTAGGTCTATCATTGATAAGTCTACCGTCCTTGACAGTTAAACCCCCCATACTTTGATATTTTTTTTTCATCATCTGTTCTTTTTACAAATATACAAAAATTTTTATTAGGTATATGTAGTATTCGGGTTCCCCCCGGGCACACGCAAGGCACCCCTCTACCGAAACGATTTTTTTTTGAGCAGGTCGAGATTGATTTTTTCCCTGCATCCCGATTTTTTTAGCTTTTTTCTGAGCACTACTACCTACCTACAAGAGCAGTGCTGCTGCTGCTCTTGTTATCCTTGGTCACCTGTTGTTCCCTGTGTCCCCTGTGCACCTGTTGCACCATCTGTTCCCTTTGTCCCCTTGTTTCCCCAACAAAGAATGTCTTTGAAGACACAAAGAGACATTACTTAACATCAGTGCGAAGATTTATAGACCTAAACAAAACGTAGTAATTAGAGATGCAAAAGAGTGCAACAATATTTGTTCTTAATTTAGACGATTATTAAACTAAATATGTGTATATTCGTATCAGAAGAAAGATACAGAACGACTGAAACTTTCCTAACTTATTGATAATCAAATAAATACAAGTAAAATGACACAATTATTAGACATCGAAACAGCATTCTTAGCAATGCCATCTGTAAAGGATTCTTTACAACTCACTGAAGTGAAACGAGTACAAAGGTCAATTGACAATGCTCACAAAAGTAAATTCAATCATACAATGAAGTTAAGTAACTTGATTAATGATGCAGTCAAATGGTTTACATCTGATGAAGGAAAAGCACAATTTGCTGAAGAGGGAATAGAATGGTCCAAAGAAGATTTTGGTAAGAAAGTTTTCGGATATCAGAAATCATTCTTCTACAAGCTAATCAAGGTAGCTAACTTAGATTCAAGAATCCTTGAAGCATTCAATACACAATGTGATGCAATCGGAACAGATGCAAATCGTTCAATCGCAGGTCTGTTAGAATTCAGTAGAACAATTGACCTAACTGCAATCGAGGTAAGTGAAGATGCTACTGAAGAAGAAATTGCTGAAGCGGAAGCGGAAGTAATTGCTGAAGCATCTGTAGAGCAAGAAAGAGTTAACTACCAATTTGTAATGAGTTACAAGAATCCAAACGGAACAAATCTTTCAATCAGAATAGATGACCAAGGGAACGTAAGCGGAAACAATTTAGAAGAGATTGCAAACGCAATTCAATTCTTACAAAATTCAATCAATAACTAATCAGTGTCTTCAAAGACACAATCTAAAACCACATACATTATGAGTACAGAAATCAAATACGAAATCGAAGGAAGAAGAGACAGAGGTCAAATGTCATCTTACCACAGAAAGCCATCTTTCAGAGACCTATCTAAAGGTGCAAGTGCTACTGATATCAAAAATCTAAAATCAGCAAGTACAAGAAATCTTGTTGACCTTGGTAATGGTAACTACGATGCTAAATTTACCATCGGAATGGAAGTAGAGAAGAACAGACTGCACAGAAATTCAGTTAAGGAATACGCATTGTTTTGTGGATTCGAACGTGATTCGTCTTGCGGTTATGAAGCAGTGACGAACATCTTACCATTGTTGTCTAAAGGTCTTTGGAGAAACAAGGTTTTCAATATGATGTTTGAAGCAAGAAAGATAATCGAAGATGAGTTTTCGCCAAGCGGAACAGATTGTGGAGGACACATTACAATTGCAGTTGATGGAATGAATGGTGAAGATTTACACCAAGCAATCGCAAAAAATTGCGGAATCATTTACGCACTATTCAGAAAGCGTTTGACTAATTCTTATTGCAGAGGAAATATGACAATGTTGCCAAATTCAGAATCAGATATGATGTTTGGTGGAGGTCGTTATAAGACTGCATTGGTAAAAGGTAATTGTGTTGAGTTTAGAATGCCAAGCAGATTTCAATCTGTAAAGCAGATGATGCGTAGATATGAGTTATTCTATGAACTACTTGATTTCTCAATCAACAATCCAAACGGAAGTCACAATTCATTCTTGAAGAAGATTACACCAATCATCAAGTCAATGTACAATGGTGATGATTCTAAGGTAGATGTGATTCTTGATTTATCTAAAGACTTTAGAAAGATGATTCTTACCAACAAGCTAAACAGAAAGGTAATTGATTTCTGTGACCCAATGAGAAGATTGGATGCTCAGAAATGGTATGACAGAGACCTTTTAACTAACGGATACAGACCTTAGTTAAAACATCCTAAGCAAGATGATAAACTGCTTTCTGTATCGAGATGTGTATCTCGACTGATGATTCCAAAAGGATGAAACAGAATTAATTTAATCAGTGTCTTCAAAGACACATAAAATCTATACCAATGAAAAAAGCAATTAAAAATTTACAGACTACAATCTTAGCGGTAGTTACTCTGTTCGTATAACTGATACGAATACGAATGATTTACGCAATGTTCACAGACTGCAATCTAATCTCAGAATACGTCAGTGCAGCGATTTTAACCACGTTTATAATGGGGTTGATGTATGCGGTAGTAATCTTATTAATCGAGTCTAAAAAGGAAGCGTAATGGAAGCACAGAACTACTACAAGGTAAGGTATGCAGGTAAGCTAATTAAAGTTATACCTGCTCATTCAAAATGGGAAGCAATGGATAGAATCTTCAATGATAATATTCAAAGATATCCTTGGATTAACAGACAGAAATTAACGGCAGTAAAATCTAAAAATTAAAATTATGAATTACGATGATTGGAAATTAGCATCACCTAACTACACAGAAGATGTGAGTGAATGTTGTGGTGCAGAAGTAACAGAAGAAACCATAGAAGAAGAAGAGGTAACACTTTGTTCAGATTGTGGTGACGAGTGTAACGTCATAGACGAAGAAGAGTATAAATATAATCGGTGGGAGTCTTATCAAGAAGACCTTGCAGATGAAAGAAGGCACGAAGAAAGATGAAAAAGGAAATAATCATAATGGGAGCGATGTCGGTGTTAGGCATCACCCAACACAACTTAGACTTTTTTCCTCAGCAATTAGTTACTGTAAAAGATACGGTATCGTGTCCTTTGGATACGGTGTCGTGTCCAACTGCTGAACAAGATACGGTGTCGTGTCCAATTGTGTCTTTAAAGACACAAGAGTTAACTTGGGATGACTTTGTTCAGGCAGTCATCTATGTTGAGAGCAGAGGTCAAGACGATGCTTACCACGAAAAAGAAAAAGCAGCAGGTTGTTTGCAGATAAGACCAATAATGGTCAGAGAAGTTAACAGACAACTCAAAAAAGCTGATGTGACAATCAGGTTCACATTAGAGGACAGATGGGACAGACAGAAATCAATAGATATGTTTGACATCATCGCTGAAAAAGTAGAATGTTGTGAAGACCTAACTCAGATGAAATTTTTTGAAGAGGTTGCACGGAAGTGGAACGGAGGACCAAGAGGACACAAAAAGAATGCGACCAAAATATATTGGGAGCGAATATTAAATCAATTAAATAAATAAATTATGGAAAGCAGAATTCAAGAACTAAACAGAGAAAACCAAATCCTAAAAAGACTCCTCAAAGATGGATTCTTTTGGATGAACTACTCAAGCAGAGATTGTGATGGGTGCAGCAGTTACTCGGCAAAGAAATATACATCGCTGCAAGAGTTTTACGATGCTGAAGAAAGTTGTGCAGAATGGGCAGATGGTCCATTCAGTTTTGACTTGGCACCTGAACGAGAGGATGGGTCATACGAACTAAATGAGACTTGGTCGGGAGGGTCTTGGTAGTTTGATTAAAATCAAACAAATCAATGTTTAAAATAGTAAGGCTAACATTAGGTTATGTCTAATTTTAGTCTTATCTTTGTATAAATCAAATATAAATCAGAGGTCTGTGTCTTCAAAGACACTCCTCGCAAATTAAAATCAGTATGTGTGTAATTATTATTAAACAGAAAAACAATCTGATGTCTGAGGAAATCGCAAAGACATCATCAAGAATTAATCCTCACGGATTAGGAATCATTTGGTTGGACACTTTCGAAGTGACTTACCACAAATCTAAGGACTACAAAACACTCCTTACAGAAAGACCATTTATCGCTCACTTTAGGTATGCAACTAAAGGTGCAGTTAACTTAGCCAACACGCATCCATTTATATGCGGTAACAACAAGGACGAGATGCTTATGCATAACGGAACTATCAAAGGCTTAGGAACTGATGCGATGTGTGATAGTAAGCAGTTAGCAATTGAGTTAGGCTCAATCAACAGAGCAGATTGGAAGACAGAACTTGAGCAGTATGATTCAAGGTTTTGTACTGTTAATCTCCGTACAAAGTCATTCCAAATTTACAATCGTAATCTATATACATATAGAGATGGGATTTGGTATTCAAAAGCTAACGTATTACAAGACAACTTGATTGCAGTGTATGGTACACTCAAGAAAGGTTACTCTAACTACTATGCTTACCTTACTAATGCAAAGCACATCGGTAGAGGTAAGACAGAGGATAAATATCCTCTTGTTGTTGATGGTCTTCCTTACTTAATAAACAAGAAAGGTGTGGGTCACAATGTTGAGGTTGATGTTTTTAAGGTCAGCGATATGCAACTGCAGAAGGTTGATGCACTCGAAGGTCATCCACAATGGTACAAGAGAATTCAAATACCTATCAAGTTAAAGAATCGTACACTCAATTGTTGGATATACTTCAATCCAAAAGAAGTAAACTTAGGAACTGAAATGCATCAGTCATACACTCAGCAGTCAAGAATCAAATCGCAATTTACATTTGAAGATGTTCAGTCAAGCTATGATGCAACTGAGAATCACCAATCAATAGAAATTGGTTGGGACGATAATGATTTTCCAACTATAGATACACCAACTTGCATTGATTGTTTCAATGATGTAGAGCACGATTTGTTTTACAACTACTACTGTTCATCGTGTGGTGGTTGGTTCAAGGAGGATGAGATACTAAACTTTAATAAATAATCAATAATCTTAAGGGTGTGTCTTCAAAGACACATCCCTTTTTTAAATCTAAAAAAATGATACATATTACAAAAGACAACTTTGTTTGGTTAGACGTAACTAAGATGTGCAGGTCAAGCTTATCGACATTAGAACTTTGGGCAGCACACGAACTATATGAAGTAGAAGATAATGGCACAGACCATTTGATAGAAGAGGCAGACAGTATACCATCTATTATTAAGTGGGGTTCAAGAATTTGTATTGAGGTGGGTCACCTGCCGAAATCATATGTTCCAAAAGACTCTTGGAAAGACACAGATAAAATTCTGAAAGACGGATATTGGTACGTTAAAATGACGGACTTAAATTAGGTTGTGTCTAAATAATTAACTATATTAGTACAATAATTAAATCAAATAAAAATGGCAAGATTAATCAAAACAAGTGGGGAGATTCTTCCCGATGTGGACATCTCCACATTAAAAAAAATGCAGGACTTAGTCGGAGGTTACATTGAATTTATCTACTTAGGTGAAAAGGTGTTAGTCGTTAACGAAGAAGGATTGCTTGATTCATTAGAGTATAACCCAAAAGCATCTGCCATTTATGGCAATGACATCGTAGGTGATGTTATTCAGTGTGGAATTAAAGAAATAAACTAATGGAAACGAAAGACAACATACGAAAACGCTTAATGGATTTAAAACTTCAGAATGGCGAAGACAACAAAAACGAAATCCAAAAACTACAACAAGCTTTAGATATGAAGGCACTCAAAGAATTTATTAATAGCGGTCAGATACAGAAGGTTCAATCATTATCAGATTTAACTTTACTACACGACCTAACTACTGATGTTATAATTTATGAAGGCGGTCACTATGTCGAGATGCTAAAGAATGGAAAGTTTTTGTACCGACCATCAGGCATCGGTCAGGGTAAACGCTCATTAAGTTTGTGGCTTGTAGAAGAATATATGTTTAAAGATATAAATAAATGAAAACAGAAGACTTAATAAAAGAGGTAGGCAGGGAAGTGGTAATGCTCCTGCTTGAAAAAAACAAAGCTTATGGAGACACTGCCAATAAGCCACCACAAATATTTTCTAAGCTATCCCCTAAGGAGGGGATTTTAGCAAGGATAGATGACAAGTTAAGTAGAATTAAGACTGTCGGTTTAAATAATAAAACTGAAGACACGATGCTCGACTTAATTGGATATCTAATTCTATATCGGGTCCAACTAAAGAAAGACGAACTAAAAGAATTCGCTAAAAAGTTAGACTAAATTTGGAAAAGTAATAAACTATCGTTACATTTACATTAAATCAAAATCAATATAATATGTCAAAATCAAATCAAATGTTCCAAGAGGAACAAGAAAGAATTGCCACCGATTTCGGTACGCAATTAAACGCTGAGTATCTTGAGATACAGAAAGCACACTCAAGACAAATAGAAACCTTAAACGAAATTTTTGAAGCGTGGGGAGAAATCTTCGGTACGATTCAGAAACTTAAATCCAATTCAGAGAATGAAGACCAAAATATTTAATCAATATGTAGAAAAGGTTTGTTACCTATTCGGTATAGAGTCAGAGATTCTATTCACGAAAACAAAAAGAAGAGATGTGGTAGATGCGAGGCATCTACTTTATTACTTATGTTCAATCAGACCAATGAGATTAGTTTATATCCAAGAGTATATGGCAGAGAATGGATACGTTATAAACCATTCATCTATACACCACGGAATCAGTCAGGTTAGGCAGAAGTTAGAAGAAGACGTAGATTACATAGAAGTTATTAGTAAAGTGGCAAATGAAGTATAATTTAGAAGACGTATTTAATCAAGCTATTGAAGATACATATGCCATCTCTTTAAACGGAGAAGGTTATGAATCAAGAATGGTGTACGGCTCTAAAATTATCAAAGACTTAAACACAGAAACCTACCAAATACTAAACACAATGAAAGGCGGTGATTATTATCATCACGTTACACCTGAAGAGTTAGAAGTATTTTTAAATAAAGGTTGGAGAATGGGAGTTTTTGTCTTATCTTTGTCTAACTATCGTTCAAAGCTTGATGTCATTGAGCACAAAATCAAAGACTATATCACTGACAGAAAATCTGAGAAGCAGATAGGTTTATTAAAATCAAGTAGAAAAAGAATACTAAAAAGGTATTCAGAAATTAATTCAAAATTAAATCAATTAAATTATGGCAACAAAGTCAACAACAACGAAAAAGGAAGAGCAGACGACCTTTGAAAAACTATCTGCTATCAACGTAAACAAATATGTTGAGAAGAAAAACAATCTAACTTATTTATCTTGGGCATATGCTTGGAGTGAAACTAAGAAAGTTTGTCCTGATGCAACTTACAAAATCATAAAAGACGAGCACGGTAATCCTTATGTGTATGACGAATCATTAGGGTTTATGTGTGAGACTGAGGTGACTATTGAAGGAGAGACATTATCTATGTGGCTACCTGTAATGGATAGTAAGAATCAGGCAATGAGAAAAACTGACTACAGTTATACAACTCGATACGGAGAGAAGCAAGTCGCAGCAGCTACTTCATTTGATATTAATAAAACCTTAATGAGATGCTTGGTAAAAAACCTTGCAATGTTCGGGATGGGTATTTATATTTATGCAGGTGAGGATATGCCAACTACAGGCATAGAAGCAGTGGTGGCAACTAAAGCAGTGGCAGCAGTGTCTTCAAAGACACAAGGAAAGCCAAAGTTAGATGTGACTGATGATAAGTGGTCAGCAATGGCTAATTTCTGTGTAGAGAATAAATCTTTAGGGTTTAAGAAACTATGCGATAAGGTTGGAGCAAAATATACTTTAACCTCAGCAGCGAAAAATGAAATTAAAAATCTAATAAAGTAATTATGAATCAAGATACAATCGACAGATTAAAAGATGATTCTGAATACTACGGAGATTTTGGTAAGCAATACTTATCTAATTCAGACATCGGCACACTGCTAAAGAATCCAACAGAGTTCCGTAAACCACAAGATGACAACGTCAACTTTCATAAAGGAAGATATTTTCATCAACTAATTCTTGAACCTGAAAAGGCAAATGAAACTAAGTTCGTAGAAGTATCCTCGAGAAACACAAAGGCTTATAAGGAACAAGCAACTAATGGCATTATAATGTTAGACAAGGAGGGTCAGGAGATTCGTGATTGCGTTCAAGCAATGATGGGTAACTTACCTTTCTTTGAAGGCATTAGGTCAGAGGGTGTTCAGTATGAAGTTCCATCTATTAAGCTAATCAAAGGGATGTTGTGGAAAGGGAAGGCAGACATCGTATGTAAGGACAAGCTAATTGACCTTAAGACCACATCGAACATAGCAGATTTTAAGTGGTCGGCTCGTAAATATAATTATGATAGTCAATGCTACATCTACCAACAATTATTCGGGTTACCACTTGAGTTCTATGTAGTAGATAAAACTAATATGCAACTTGGGATTTACAGACCATCAGAAGAATTTCTTCAACGTGGCGAGGAGAAGGTAGAGAGAGCAATATCAGTTTACAAAAAGTTCTTTCAAGAAGATAGTAAGTTTGATATAAATGAATATTATGTTGAAGATATTCTTTAACAAAAAAAATCGAGTTAAGTGGGTTAAAGTTCCAATGACCTGCAAGACTCGTGAGGAGAAAGATTTACTTATCCTCGATATAATTAACAATTTGGAACAAACAATTAAAATCAATTAAAAATGGCAGACGAGAAAATTTTCGCAGATGGTTTTTCTTTTAAGAGAAACGACAACGCTCCTGAATTTGTAGTAGGGAAGCAATCAATTAAAGTGGACGAAGCAATTGCGTTTCTGAAACAACACGCTAAAAACGGATGGGTAAACCTTGATGTTAAACGTGCCAAAGGAGGTAACTACTATATGGAGTTAGACACTTGGGTAGCTAAACCACAAGGTGAAGCACCTGCTGCGGCTAAGGCTCCTGTAGCGGCTCCTGTAGCAGAAGATACAGGGGACGACTTACCGTTCTAAGTGTCTTCAAAGACACCAACTATATTAAGGAGGAGGGCAATGCTCTCCTCTTTTTTATATCTAATAGAAATAAACCAACATAAATGGGATAATTTTAATAATAAGATTTCCTACTACTATATTTTTTTTAATCATATATTTTTCTTTTCTTTACATACTAAGAGAAATAAACAACATAATCAACATACCTACTGTAAATCAGTTAGTTATGAAAATCAAATCAACATTAAATCAACATTAGAATGACAGAAAAAGTAACAATCTTTAAAAACATTAAAGAAACAGAGGCTCCTTTCCATAGAGATGTGCAGGTGGTCTTAGAAAGAATCAAGGATGGAGCAACTAAGAAGCTTGTAAAAGAAATCAGAACAACTAAAGACAAATCAAAAAGGAATGAGTTAAAGAAACTATTACCTGCAATTTGTTTTTCAGGACAGTTTACTAAAAGGAATGACACAAGTCTTGTTAAGCATTCGGGTTTAATATGTTTGGATTTTGATGGGTACGAAAAAAAGAAACTTCTACTTGAACACAAAGAGAAGCTAACAAAAGACCAATACACTTATAGCGTATTCATATCACCATCAGGTAATGGACTAAAGGTTTTAGTTAAGATACCTTTCGACTCTCCCGAAAATCATATAAAGTTTTTCAATTCTCTTGAGAAGTATTACGAATCATCTTATTTCGATAAGATGTGTAAGAATGTATCAAGGGTTTGTTATGAATCTTATGACCCATTAATATTTGTAAATATTAATTCTAAAGTATGGGATACAGTAGCTGAACCTACATACCAAGAGGTTGACAAATACAATGACCAACAAACTATTCCAATCACAGATGAGAATAAGATTGTTGAGATACTTGTAAAGTGGTGGGAGAAAAAATATCCTATGTCTGAAGGACAGAGGAATCAAAACTGTTTCATATTAGCAATGGCATTCAATGACTACGGTATAGCTAAATCATTAGCAGGTTATATTCTTAATCGTTATGAAGGAAATGGATTCTCTCACACCGAAATACAAAGAACAATAGATAGTGCATATTCGAATACTTCAAACTTTAATACAAAGTATTATCAGGATGACGAGAGGCTACAACAAATAAAAGATAAGCTAAGAAGAGGAGTATCAAAAAAGGAAGTAAAGAATCAACTTAGTGAGATTGGGGTTGATTCTTCAACAATAGATGTCATAGTCTCAACAATAGAAAACGAACAGGCAAGGAAAACGTTTTGGGAGAAGAGTGATAAAGGTGTTATTAAAATCGTTCACTTCTCATTTAAAAAGTTTTTAGAAGACAACGGATTCTATAAGTACTGTCCCGAAGGAAGTAAAAATTATGTTTTTGTTAAAGTAACAAACAATTTAATTGACCATACATCTGAGAAACAAATCAAGGATTATGTTTTAAACTACTTGCAAGACATAGAAGACCTTAGTGTATATAATTATTTTGCTGACCAAGTTAGATTTTTTAGAGAAGAGTTTCTTACACTACTATCTACAATTGATATTTATTTTATCGAAGACACTAAAGATGCGGCTTATTTATATTATGAAAATTGTGCCGTTAAGATTTCTAAAAACTTAATAGAGCCAATTGATTACTTAGATTTGGGTGGTTATGTTTGGAAAGACCATATCATAAACAGAAAGTTTAAAATCTGTGACGAAAATATTTGTGACTACTCAGTATTTATAGGAAATATTTGTGGTAACGATGCCGAGAGGGTAAAGACAATGGAAAGCACCATTGGATATATGATGCACGGATATAAGAACTTAAGTTATTGTCCTGCTATAATTCTAAACGATGAAGTGATTAGCGATAATCCTGAAGGAGGAACAGGAAAGGGGTTGTTTATGAATGCATTAAATCAAATGAAAAAGTTAGTCGTGATTGATGGTAAGGCATTTGCTTTTGAGAAATCATTCCCATATCAATTGGTATCAGCAGACACGCAGATACTTTGTTTTGATGATGTAAAGAAACACTTTGACTTCGAGAGATTGTTTAGTGTAGTTACTGAGGGTCTTACATTAGAGAAGAAGAACAAGGATGCTATCAAGATACCGTTCTCAAAGTCCCCTAAAATTGCAATAACGACCAATTATGCAATAAAAGGTGCAGGTAATTCTTTTGAAAGAAGGAAGTGGGAAATAGAACTACATCAGCACTACAACAAAAACTTTACACCGATAGACGAGTTTAAAAAACACTTCTTTGCTGAATGGAATGAAGATGAATGGTGTTTGTTTGACAATTATATGACTGCTTGTCTTCAAGATTATTTAACAACAGGTTTAGTTAAGAGTAAGTTTGTCAACTTAAAAATCAGACAACTATCTGCACAAACATCTCACGATTTTATCGAATGGTGTGGACTTATTCAAGGTCATCAGAAAAACGATTCACTTAGAGTAGATACTAAATTAATGATGCAAGATTTATATTTTGATTTCATTGGAGAGTATCCTGACTATGGACCAAAAGCAAAAATGACTATTAGTAGAACAAGGTTTTACAGATGGCTTGTAGCTTATGGAACATTTATCACAGGCTTACAACCTCTTGAGGGTAGAGATTCTATGGGTAGATGGTTTACAATCCAACAACCTAAATTGAAACAAGAATCTTTAGACTTATAATGGATGATGTCATACACATAGCTATGACCAACTCATTTAAAGTGATTATACTTGGGGACGATTGGGAGGATTTAATGAGTCATAATAATAATTATTTGGCTCATAATCCTGCTAAACGACTTCCCAATATAAAAGACTTAGAAAACATATTAGAATATTTTATTGAACAAGAAGACTACAGAAAATGTGCATCGTTGAAAAAATATATACAGGAAAATCAAATTATGTAATGGAACGCTCTACAGGATACTCAGATAAAATGATGTATCGTCAGGCAGAAATACTTTATAGTATTGTGTTCAAGACTAAACCTGTGAAAGTAGGTAGAGGAAAGAATGCTATGATGATAGAACAAAAGGTGTACAAGAACACTAAAGAGTTAGAATTAAGGGCAACTGACAGTCTTGAATATTATAAAAAAAGAATGGAAACACCAACACAACTAAAATATAGAGATTATCAGAATAAAATTATTGTTGAAGGCTCACAGATATTAATGCTAAAAGGGTTACTGTATTTATCTATGGAGGTTAGAACAGGAAAAACCCTTACAAGTTTAGGTATCTGTAGACTTATGAAGCAAAATAAAGTATTGTTTATAACAAAGAAAAAAGCAATCAGCAGTATCGAAAACGACTATGAACTTCTAAACCCTGAGTATGACTTAACTATTATAAACTACGAGTCATTGCATAAGATTACAGACAGGGATTTTGATACTATCATATGCGATGAGGCACACGGAATGGGAGCATTTCCTAAGCCAAGCAACAGAGCAAAACAAGTGAAAGAAATAATTCAGTCTTGCAATCCTTACGTTATATTATTATCGGGAACACCAACACCCGAATCGTACAGTCAAATGTATCATCAGGTTTATGGGGTAAGTAAAAATCCTTTTAAAGAATATGTAAACTTTTATGCGTTTGCTAAACAGTTTGTAAATGTTAAGCAAAGAAAAATCAATTCTTTTAACATAAACGATTACTCAGACGGACATATAAGTATACTTAAAGAAATGAAAGCATACACCATTTCTTACTCTCAAAAACAGGCAGGTTTTAAAGTGGATACAAGAGAGCACATACTTGAGGTAGATGTTGAGCCAATTATACATAAGCTTACGGCTCAGTTAAAAAAGAACTTAGTGGTAGAAGGTAAGGAAGAAACTATACTTGGTGACACCCCTGTTAAACTAATGATGAAACTTCATCAAATGTATTCGGGGACCGTGAAGTTTGAGTCAGGTAAGTCAACCATATTGGATTACTCTAAAGCACAATACATCCACGATAATTTTGCAGATGCAAAGATTGGAATCTTCTATAAGTTTAAGGAAGAATTAAATGCACTAAAGAAAATTTACGGTGACCAACTGTGTACAGAACTAAGTGTCTTTGAAGACACAGACAAATCTATAGCTTTACAAATAGTATCAGGTCGTGAAGGTATAAGTTTACGAAAAGCAGAGGCTCTTGTATATTACAACATAGACTTTAGTGCTACAAGCTATTGGCAGTCAAGAGATAGGATGACAACTAAAGATAGATTAGAGTCAGACATATATTGGATATTCTCTAAGGGTGGCATAGAAAAAGATATATATAAAGCAGTATCTAAAAAGAAAGATTACACATTAAAGCATTTTAAGCAAGACCATAAAAAATGAAAATAGATTTTAGAAAACTTGAAGATGTGTTTGAATTTAGAGAATGCTTTTTTAAAAATAGCATTGGAGGAACTATGTTATTAGCAACGGAATGTATTAAAGAATTTGGCTATATTAGCGATGTGATTTTCCACAGTTATTTTAAGGCTCATTGTGACATAAATGAGGTGAGTAAATATTACCATCAAGGACTTGATATCGCTAAAGAATTTTGCGGTAGGGAGATGTCAGAACTTAATAACGAACAGATAGAACAACAGTTTAAAGAATATTTTTATCTGAGAATCATATCCAATACAGTGACAGGAAAGAAAAAAGAGGTTCTTGTTAAAGGGCAGATAGAAAAAGAGTTTGGTATCCCCCTTGAAGAGGTGTCTGAGGAAATAGATATTAGGTATGGTGTAGACTTAGAAGCAAAAGATTTTGCTATTCAGGTTAAACCAATTACCTATATGTATGATGGAGAAAATAATAAAAACCTACAGACACATAAGCAAGAAAATAAAGATAAGCATAAAAAATACAGAGAGAGGTTTGGGAAACCTGTTGTGTTTGTTTATTATAATGCCGACACAAATAGTTATAACTTTGATGAAATCTATGACAGAGCAACAGATACAGGCAAAAAGAATTAAACAATTAGAATCTGAAGGTTACTATGTCTTAAAATTAGTGAAGACTAACAAGAATGGAATACCCGACATCCTTGCAATCCCACCTAATTCAAATGTAATCTTTAGTGAGGTAAAGACACCTAAAGGAAAGGTATCAGAACTACAAAAATATAGGTTAAAAGAATTAGAAAAATATGGATTCCACACGGAAATATATAGAGGATAAAGTAGAGTACGAAATAGACGAATGGTTTTACGAACAGTTAAGCTATTATAAAATAGAAGATGCTTCGCTAATAATAGCACAAACACTTGCGGTTTTAGAGTCTTTGCCTGAAAAAAATGGATGGTCTCAAGAAGTAGCAGGTGTAATTAAAAATGAAGAACCAATATTTTTTGTTGTAGAATATTTAAAACAACCACAAGAAATACCAATACTAATAGATATAAACGAAATAGAACTTGATGAATACTTAGACTTCATAAGTCAATTAAAAACAATCAAATCATACTTAAATGAACAATCAAATAGAAAATTTATACTTAAAGGAAGAACACTTCGGTCATCTGACAGTCGTGATTGATACACTACTCGGTGTTAATGTAAAAAAAACAAAACAAAGACTGAGGCACATAGTGAATGCTAAAATGATATACGCTGAAGTACTTCGTGATTTAGGTTATGGATGCAGCATTATTGCTAAGTCTCTTAAAATGAATCACGCAACTATCCTGCACTACTTTAGAGTCTTCCCGGGATACTTAGCATCTGACAGTTTACTTAGAAATAACTACGAAAGAATCAAGTCGGAGTTTGATAAGGAATATGACCCTATATATTATTTGTCGGACAATGAACTAAAAAAAGAAATAATTTCTTTGAGAATTGAAAAGGAATTGTTAACTTCGGAACTAAGTAACGCTAACTCTGCTCTTTTTATAATCGAAACAAAAGAAAACAGGTTTAAAGATATCTTTAACCTGATAGAAAGTAGAACTCGTGTTGGAACAGATGAGGAAATTTTATCAAAACTAAATAGATTCTATAATGGTGTATACAACTAAAGAGATAGACAAGGTTCTTTCTTATAAAACTTGGTCCACTCAAAGGAAAGTAGATGAACTCCTTAGAAATGACTGCAAAATGTATTGCAATCTTGGTTCTGACTCAACTGTAAAAGAAAAAACAGAAGTAAAAAAAATGTCTCGTAAAATATATGTGGCAATTAAAACGTTAAATAAAAATATGGGTGTATTGTTTTTACAATCAATGGACTCTAAGCTAACAACAGAACCCTTATAGAAATGACAGACCCATCAGCGTATGATAAAGAACGCATCGCTCACATCAATTACCTGATGGAAAACATTCACGACTCCACTAATGAAATTTATGAATCTCTTATTGATAGGGATTTTAAATCTTTAAAACAAGAAATCAAAACTCTGCAGTCTCTCTTAAAGGATATTTCAATATCCGTAGAAGATGACATATAACCCAAAGCTTATTAGGGAGGAAAAAGATTTATTTAATTTTATAAAAAACAATTTCATTCCCGACCTAATACCAACAGAACTTCGTAAAAGATACGATTGCTTTTCTGAATTTTACCAAATGGATATTGAGTTAAAGTGCAGACGAAAACATTACTCCAAATTACTTATAGAAAAACCAAAGTACAATGCATTAATGAATAGGTGTAAGGCATATTGCACAACACCTGTTTATATAAACTCTACACCTAAAGGTGTTTGGGCATTTTACATTCAAGACCACGATATAGTGTGGGAGAAAAAATCTCTCCCAATCAATACTGATTTTGGCAACAATTCAAAAATTATAAAAGAAGTTGGATACCTTGATATAAAAAATGGTATTGATTTACTTTTATTATTCAGTGGTGAAAATCACTTATAATTGGTGAAAAACATTTAATTTTTCAAGGCATCATTAATTTCGTCTCTAATTTCTTTTTTAATAGCTTTTACCTCTTGTTTTGATTCGTAAGTAGGAGAACTTTTTCCATACAAATCTTCATACAAATCAGGGTCAATAGCTTTTATTACTCTTTTACTTTCAGCTTTAGTTGATTTCTTTTTACCTGAAGTGCTTTTCTTTTTTGTAGTTCCGTACCCCGGTCTATAAGATGGTGTAACACCTAAAGCATCATAAATGTTATCGTCATCAGTATCACCTCCAAGAAGTTTAATTAAACCAATTGGTGCATCAAGTTGCATACCTGAATATATTTCTAACAATACCCTTGCAGCTTTCAGCATACCATCTGAACTTTGAAACTCATCTACATCTTTAAATATTTTTCTTATTACAGATGTAAGTGGGTTGACCACATCAGAGATTGGCTTTCTATCTCCTTGCATTTTAGCTACAAAAGATTCAATACCTGCTCCTAATAATGGTATAGCATATACAAGATTCAAACCTAAGGCTGCATCTTTCAATGCTTTGTACGCTCTTTCTTTTTCTCCATCCTTACCTGCGAGTAATGCAGGAGCATATGACACTGCGGTAAACGCAACGTTAGCTAACGAATAATTTAATGCCAACTTACGAACCTCTTGTTTGCTTATGTTCTTCCAACCTTTAGGACCCTTCATAATGTCTGAAGTAATACTCATTGAAGACTGCATAACATTATTCATCATCAAGAATAAAGAACTACCAAACATAGTAAAACTTCTGTTTAGTGCATCTGTGTTCTGTTGTAGACCCACTTTTTCTGTTGCTCTTCTTGTTTGTTGAGTAGAGTTATAGTCATTGAAATCTCTTAGTGCTTTATTTTTATCTACACCATTTCTTATTTGTCTATTATACAAAGCTTTGTATCCAATTACACCAAGTATATCTCCGGCTACTGTAGTAAATCCTTTTGTTTTTTCAAACCCTCTACTAAGTTTCCCCTTCTTTCCTTGAGATGCTCTTGTTTTTTTAAACGTTCTACCACCTGATTCAAGACCAAACACATCTCCTTCTAAACCTTTCTTAATACGAGCATCAAAGGTTGCTGAAAGTTCTCTTGCTTCTCTTATATTGGTTCTAAGCATAATCAATACCTCAGCATAGTCCTTTAAGAAACCAAGTGTATCTAATCCCGGTATATATTTTCCTGAAGGAAGTGCATCGTATTTTTGCCAAGCAAATATAAATGAAGACATTTGTTTAGGAATCTGTACAATCTTAAGTGCTAAGGCAAAACCTGTAAATAAACTTTGAAGTTTTGTAATAGCATCATTGCTTTGTACCTGTGGTCCCGAATCGGGATTTATAGCATAGCTTAACATTCTATCAAACAAAGGTTTAATCCCTGACTCTTTTAATAAGTTTTGGATACCTTGGTCTTGAAGAACTGAATTCATTTCTTTTACTCCAACTGCATAGCCTTTGTACTTCTCCATAGATTGAACGTGGTCTTCCATAGTCTCAGTAAAAGAAAAGTATGGGTCCACATCTCCTGACATATCTGTACGCTCTTTAAGTGCAGGAGAAAACTCAGCAGAAAATATCTTTTGAAATTCTCCTTCAGCAATCATTGCACTTGTAATTTGACCTTTTGAAATAGTTCTTGTAGGGAAATAATTCTCTACATAACCGAGGTTCACATCATTTACTTGAGAGAATACTTGATTTGTTTCTTCAAAATATTTGTTACTTAAAAAGTCAACTGACTGTTCAACTAAAAGTTGGTTGTCTTGCCCTATGAAGTTTTTAATTTGCTCCATATCAAACCCCATCTTCTCAAGCTTTCCACCCTGAACTTCGTTTAAAGACAAAGCATACAATCTCATCGCTTGGTCTTTATTAAATACATCAGTAATTACTTTACCGGTTTTTGTTGTCTCTTTAAAGGTGAGTTCAATAACATCAGTTCCTAAATTATATTTCCATTTAGTCCAATCTGTTTTGTTGGTAGCTTGTGCAATAGCATCCATAGACCCCATAGTTCTTCTAACACCCTGAAGAGTTCTTTCATCAAAATCATTTAGTACATTAAAGAATTTTTCAGTAAACAAACCTTCTTTATTCCCATCAAGCATTCGTGTGAACGTACCAAGATGTACAACATAGTTCTGCATAAACCTTGACACGCTATTGGATGTCAACTTTTTCTGACCATCTTCTTTAAAGGTGTCCAAGAAAGCTTGTGCTGCTGACCATAAACCGCCTTTCTCAAAAGCTTTTCTAATTGCTTGTCTCTTAGATTTTATAGCAAGTTCACCAAGAGGATTTCCATTCTCATCGTATAACTGACTGTAATCCTGATTCATTTGCTCATTGAACTCCTTTTGAATCTCTTCAACATTCTTTCTTCTTTGCTCTCTTCTGTTATTAAGATTAGCAATTGACTCGCTTCTTGTTTGTTTTACATCAGTAAATAAATCCTGAACCTCTTCAAGTTCCATTGTCATTACGTTTGCAAACGTATCAAGTGCAAGTTGTCTATCAACAAGAACTTGTTCTTTGGTAGTAAGCTTTTTGCCTTCTTCAATTTTTGTAGCAATATCCGACATCACTTGAGGGTCGAGAGTATCTTGAAGTTCTTGAAGCTTTACGAAGTCTTGTTTTTTAACCGCTTCTAAAACTGCTTTTACTTGTGCAAAATAACTTTGTCCTGCTGCATCTAAACCTGCTGACCTTCTTTTTCCTGAATCCGTTTTTATAGTTTTGGCTTTCTTCTTAACTAAAGCTATAATCTTATCAATCGTTCTGTTCTTTTCGTTGTTCCTTTCAATCTGAACATCCTTCAATACCTCAGAAACTTTACCTATAAAGTTTTCAGGTGTAGTTGTGTTAATGGTTTTTAGTAATCTATTTATAACTGCATTACTGAAGTTTTTAGATTTAGGTAAAAGCTTACGAACAACCATACGCATTCTTCTTTGTGCATCTGTGATGTTGTTTTTACTAATCTTTCTTTGCTTAAGATTTTTCTTTATTTCTCCTATCTCTCTTCTAACATTTGCGTTGCTTCTAATACCAAGCACTCTATCGAATCCTACTAACAGTTCGTTTTGCATCTGTTCAGTTTGAATCTTAAATATTGGATTCTCTTTCATTGTATTAAAAGCCTTCTCTCTTATCTCTGAAAAGGTTTTAATTCTTCCTGTTGAATCAAACGCAAACTTATTTACTGAGACTCTTACATCATTGAATAATTTAAAGCCAACTTTAGCACCGCCTTGTACATCTCCAAAAACTCTTGGCATTTCCAAGTCTAAACCAAGATTCACTTTCATTGCTTCTTTAATAGCAGCAGCAGGGAACCCTCTGTTCTTAAGCACCACTCTTATAGACTCATCGTTTATTCCGTCATTCCTTCCTTTTTGAACAATACTATCTATAGACATACCTGAACTAAACATAGCTTCAGGATTCTTTAATGCCTTGACTTGATTCTCCGTCATCTTAAGTGGCTTACCTGCAAATATATCCGCAAGTGCAGTCCCTAAGAACGCATCGAGAGTTAAATTTTGAATCTCTTCTGCAGATAAATCTTTAGACATTTTGAACTGAGCCTTGATATAGTTCCACATACCAATCAACCATTCTTGGAACTCAGATTTAATAGACCCATTTACAATAGTCTCACCCTTGTTACCAATAAGAATAGCCATAGTTTCTCTTGTGGCTTTATCTACATCACCGTCAAATCTTTCTAATTGTTTTTTAAACTCATCAGTTTGCTGAATAACCTCAGCACCTCTGTTGTAAATCTCTCTACCTTTTTTACTCGTCTGTAAGTAATCCGTCCAAACGTGACCCATCTCGTGTATAGATGTGTTATATAAAGAAGACTTAGTATCGTGCACCTCAGGGTTAATATAAACGTCTCCGTCTACTGTTACCCCATATATAATTTCATCACCCTTTAGGTACGCTCTAACGTTGTCCTGAGACATTACATTGTTGAATGTATCTACGTCTGAATTAATAACTACAGATGGGAACGCTAAGTTCATAAAAGCATTAAGCTTAGTGGACTCATCAGGATTAATAGCTGCTATAATACCAATGTAGTCTTTGTCGGGAACACCAATGCCGACTCCTGTGGTTTGCGTTCGTTTTGTTTTAGCATCAAACTTTTTACCTTTTTCTTCTGAGGCAACCATTTTAGCCATTATCTTTTCGAATGCCTTAGGGTATACAGTCTCCATAGATTGTGGATTCTCAAGTATACCTATTGACTTACCTCTAACCCCATACTTATAGTTTGGGTGTGTTGTTTCAATTACCCCGGGATTAAGAACATCAACACCTACTAAAGCAACAACGTTACCAATAGGTACATTCTTTAGTTGTGGGTCTGTAAGTAGATTAGTTATTTGTGCTAAGTTCAACTTAATCGCATCACTCTCTACACCTTTAAGAAGTTCTTTTACCGTAACCTTTGTGCTTTTAGTAACCCCTCCAACCTTTTTTTCTTTAGCCTTAGCTACCTGAATTTCACTTGAAGTTAAATAACCAACCAACTTTGCTCTTGCAGGAAGAGACATAGTCTCTATAAATGCAGGTGTAAGTGCTTGGTCCATAGTCGTAACCTTACCGTCTCTAAGTCTTTGCAGTAAGTCTGTAATGTTTTTTATATCTTTTTTGTTAGTAGCGTTTTTCTTTGGTATAGCTTTTAACCTTACCAAGTCTGCTTTCATTTGTCTTTTTAAAACAGGTACCGCTAACTTTCTATTCTTAATAGGAAGAGATGATACGTTATCTGCTAAGACTCTAACAACTGCTTCGTTAGACTTCATAGCTTCCTGACCCATCTTAACAATGTTCATAGGAACCAACCCATTGTACTCAGGATTCTCTGCCCAAAACTTTCTAAATATAGCTTCGTTGTCTTGAAAGATTTTCTCGGCTCTATTAATAATTGTTTTAGCCTCTTTCTCCTCTACGTTTGCCCAAGCTGCTTGTTCGTTTCCTACTGTTCCGTTAAAACCAATTGCACCTTTAAGTTCACTTATAACATTACCTGTTGCCGGATTAGTTACAGTACCTGTAGTTAGTTGGTCTGTAATGCTAAACATTGTAGGTACACCTTTAATAATTTTAAGGTTAGTTATTTTTAATGGTCTATCAGTACGAGAGTTTAATTCTTCAACATCAATTTTATCTGATGTCATTTCCTCCGGTGTAATCTTAACGTCAACGTTAGGACTTTCCTGTGCATTAATAGAATTTGTTACCGCATCTTCAGCTTCTTGTTTCTCTGTTTCATTGGTGGTTTCTTCTATCTCTGTTCTGAAATCAACTTTAGGCTTCTTACCTGACTCTTCTTGTTGAAGTGATTCCTCAAAGTCTACAGACTCCTGAACAGTTACAGATGTATTATCTTTTACTTCTACACTATTAGAGTTTTCTTCTATCTGAAGTTGCGACTGTCCCTCTATTTGAGGTTGGGATTGTCCTTCTATTTGAGGTTGTGTCTTTGAAGACACTTCTTCAGTTGAAGATACTTCTTCTGTTGCTCCTACAACATCCACACCTGTTTCTGTTACCTCTACGTTTTCTGAAGTTTCTGAAGTTTCTGAAGTTTCTTGAGGTTGTGTTTTTGTATCTACAGTATTACCTGATTTTCTTTTCTCATTAATCTCCGCTTCAATAAGTTTATTGCTTACTAATTTAGAAACCTCATCATCATTATCTACGGTAGCACTCATACGAAGAAGTTCACTCGGACTCATTTTACCAATGAAGTCTACAAACTCTTCTTTACTTACTTGCTTTAACCTACCGAAACGATTTGTTTTAATCTTATAAGAAGGTAACCCTTCTCTAATGTCACCTATATTTGATTGCTCTCCAACAGAAAACACACCTTCACCTGCAAGAATTGTTTGCTCGTTTAGAGGTTTAGTTTTTCTTGTTGTGATTATATCAGACAACTCTTTGTTGATTTCAGAAATCTTAGGAGAAAAGATTGACTTTCTATTTGGAGTAGAAGACAATTCTTCTTTTGCAGCAAGTAGTTCCATCACTCTTGTTTCTACTTCGCCATTTCTTTTTAATCTTTTAAACGCTCCTGTGTTGTCGAGAAGTTCTCTTGCAGTCTTTCTTAGACCAACGTTCATTTGAATTCTTTGATTGGTTGGTGCATCTATTTTCCCAAGACGTTCCATATTATTTGCCCAAGCAGAAATTTTAGTTCCTGAAGACAACTCATTAGACATAAATTTAATGTCAGTAAATGCAGATGCCAACTCTATATTGTTTCTACTTCTTGCTTGTAAAGCAAGGTTGATGGTCATATTGGATGTGTTATTACCCATAGCACCACCCATTTCTGCCATAATTTCTTTGATGTTTATATCGTCACCTACAGTAATTTGTGCTGCAAGTTCACCAAACCCTTCACCTATTGGGTCAGCTATCATACGCTCTGCAGTTAGTGCAGCTACTCTTGTAGGTATACTTGCAACGCTACCTACCCTTATTAAGTTACCTGCAAGTTTAGCAGTTAATAAATCCACGATAGCAATTGGGATACCTCTTTTTAAACCACGCTCCTTCCCTTCGTCCCAAACATCTTGGTTTTGTAAAGCTGCTGCGACTGACTTAGGGTCTGTCATATCATAACCAAAATTTGTAATAGCCTCAAGAACTGCATTGGTATATTCCATTGCCATTGATGTAGCTGCAAAACCTGTTCTCGTACCCCAAGTAAATCCTGTTGCTGCACCTGCTCCTATAGTAACTACACCACCGGGTCCTGTGACAAGACCTGTTGCACCTATTGCTGCACCTGTTGCGGTACCTGTTGCCATAGAAATAGGAATGATTTTCTTACCATACGGTAGCATCATAGAGATACTGTGTGCCGCTAAAGAAGTCATCCACTCAAATGGGTCGTCTAAAATAACGTCCCAATTTTCATCCATATTAGATGCTTTCTCCCATCTATTTAAAACTCTTGACCTTTTATCAGGAGCATCATTCATATACATTACAATCCTCTCAGCCATCTCTGCGGTTGACTGAGCATCACTCAAGTCTATGCCATCCATAAACCCGGGGTACATAGTAGCGGCTAAGATTAAGTCACCTGCTTTACCCATATTATTACCTGCCTCTAAAGAAACTTTAAAACCTTCATAGTTTTCAGCAAATTCTTTTTCTGCATATTTGTCATACTTCATATCGTAAAATAAAGAAGCATCTTCATAAGCATCAGCAGCAATTTGAGATTTTAATTGTTGTTTAGCATACTCTACTTCAATCGCTTTTACAATCTGTTTTTCTCTTTCGTTTTTTGGTTCGTATAAACTTAACTCGCTTGGGTCAACACCAAAATATCTTTGACTCTTTTGTTTGATTAGTTCCTCGCTCTCTTTAGCCGCAAGATTTATTTGTATGGTTTTACCAAGAGTTGCTTTTCTTCTTTTTTCAAGATACAAATCTGCATCTTCTCTTACCTTCATTGACTCATCTTCAAGATAAGCATCTGCTAACTCTTCTCTTGTCTTAGTAGCTTGTTGTTTTATCTCAAAAGAATCTTGTCTTAAGTTTCCGTTTATATAAAAATCATTATATTTTTTTTGGTCTTCAGCGTTTAAGTCTGACTGTCTAAAAGGAGCAGTCTCTAAAAAGTTTTCGGTATCTTTTGCATCTTCATAATCGAACAATAATTTTCTTTCTGTTTTATAATCAAGACCTCGTTCATTATAGAACTGTTCCACTTCTGCTTCTGCAGTAGATACATTTTTCCAACTCCCTTCAGCAAAAGCCTCTGCCTCTTCTTTTGTGTCGAACTCAAAGACTTCATCTCTTTCTCTCGCAACTTCTAATGCTTCTTCAAAAGATAAACCCTCCATCCAAAACATTCGGTCAGAGGTGTACATATTAGGGTCACCGGGGAAAAGGGTAGGTATAACTTTGTGTTTTCCATCTTCTTCAAAAGATGTCATTAATACGGTAGATTCAGTACCGTCTTCGTTTTTCATTCCAACCTCACGCAATGTTTTAGCTTTTATAGCTTTTTGAACATCTGAATCTATAGCTTTGCTTGGAGCAGAACTAAGGTTTGTTTTTATAAATTTTCGTAGCTTATCGGCTCCTTCTGATTCTCCCGAATCAGTAAAGGGGTCTAAGTCAATTGTCTCAGTAGTCTTACCGTCAGGTGCAATTACTGTTACGTTATCGCCTATCCCTGATTCTAAAAACCTAAATCCATACTTCTTGAACTTTTCAATTAAAAAAGGAACAACTTCTTCCTCCTCTTTTCCTATAAGAACATTATCAACTTGAGATACATCTGCAACAAAATTTGGGTCGCTTTGTATCTCTAATATTTGAGCCTGTTTTAACTCCGCTTCAACTTGCTTTGCCTGTTGCTCTTGTTGTTTTCTTAATTCAAGGTCAGGTGCATCTGCTTCAATTTGTTCTTGTGTGAATTCATAGTCTGCAGTTTGTTGATTGAACGCACGGTCAATCTGTTCCTGCTCGGGGTACATCCCTATAGTTGTTCTTGGATTTCTGTATCCTTCATCTTGAGTATTTTGAGGTATACCGGCAGCCGTTGGGTCATAGTTAAATGTGGAAGGGTCGAACTCAGGAATGTCTGACAAGTCCGAAGAACCATCTTCCAAAGAACCATCCATACCTTCTTGTTCCGCTTGGTCTTTTTTTTTTACTGCACCTAAGTCTGCTCTTGTTAATCCAACATTGGAAGACCAAGTAACTATATCGCTATCAGTATGACCGCCATCTTTTAAATATTTATGTACGTTTTCTTGTACAACAGGGTCTGTTGAGAAGTTACCTTTCCAAGTTTCAAAATCGCTTGTTGTTGCACCCTCTGAGGATAATAGACCCCAAATATTTTGTAAAATTTCATCGTTCATATTACCCTACGTTTAGTTTTGCCTTTTGTTTTTTACTTGTTCGCTTCGGTGTACTGATTGTTTGTCTCTTGCCTTGAACTTTAATTGCTTTATCCTCAACAGATGTATTATTCATAGACAATTCATAAACACTATCATAGAATGCTTGTAGTTGTGTTGCCGTTGGTTTATCGTCAAACTGAATTGAACTAACAACATTGTCATCACTATCTTTAATTTCTATAAAGTCTTTACCGTCCGTATATGTAACTGCAGTAAAGTTACCTGATATACCCGGTATTTTTGCCATCCATTGTTGAACTTTTATTAAAGATTGTTTGTCATCATCTTCTATAATCATTCCTGCAGGTGGCTTGATGTTTCTAATTTCTCTCTTGAATGCTACATCAATAGCTTCTTCAGTATCGCCACCTTCTATGGCACTAAATCCTACAGATGCTTCATTAAACACTGCATTTTTATCGTATTTAGATTTAGCAAGTGTTGCATCTATATCTGTAATCTTATTATCTGCACCTAAAACTTTATTTACATTACCTTTTATAAATGATGCTTGGTCTATACGAGCACCTGCATCATCTGTAAATGGAATCGTTTCTGAAGTTCCGTCTTTGAATTCAACAACAACTGATGCTCCATCTCTGTCAAAAGAAACAATGTCAGGATTTAAACTTCTTAAGAAGTCTTCTGCTTCCTGAACCTCCGTATCATTACCATACCAAAGTTTAGCAAAGTTACCTACAACGCTCTGTGCTTCTTTGTCAGCTTTATTGTTTTTATCTTCAGTTGGAGTTTTTGGTCTTGGTTCGAACTTCATTCTTTTTGCATCTACAGTTTCTTTGTAGTCAACTTGCATATTCGCTTGTGTCTGCAAACTTCTTTGAGCAACTGCATTTTGTTCGTCAGTTAATTCCGTAATTGTTCTACCATTTTCCGACTTCATTAAGATAACATTTTGTTTCCTATTGCCGTTAGCATCTAATGTATCTGCCTCATTGAATGTACTTGTATACTGTTCTCCGTCAGGTGTCGATTTATTAAAGTCAATCAAAATAGATGCACCATTATAGTTTCCATTTCCTAACTGACCGTCTGCCCAAGTGTTAGCAGCTTCTTCCCAAAGGCTTAAAGCTTTTAAATCACTTGGCTTAACACCCATTTCCGCAGCTACCTCTGCTAATTTTTCATCACTCATATCTGCGTAACCACCTTCTCTTGCTCTTATATCTTCAATCTTCAAAAGAGTCCCGGCACTATAAGTTGTACCCATAGATTTAACAGTCTGCTTAATGTCTTCTCCTAAAGTACTTGTCCATTCTTCTGCTGCACCTACAACATCAAACTTAGTAATTTTAGTTTTAATTCTGTTTTTCAAGTTTTGAACTGACACCAAGTTGTTTCTGTTTGGGTCAAGTATCTTAGGACCGGAAGGGTCGTCAGGATTTACCATCATCATACCCATAGAAACCAATCCTGTCTCAGGATTAATAACCAATTCTGAATTATTAAAATTTGAAAATCCTTCTACGTTTGCCATAATGTCCAAATCAAGTTGTGACAATTGGTCTGAATAAGCTACATCGTCACCAAGTAATTCCATCTTAGCCGAGTACTCATTATTATAATCTTGCAACAAACTAAAACCTTGGTCTGTACCATCGGTTAAATTCTGTCTCATCATAGTATATTGCTTAGGACTTAATTGTCCTGACTTTAAAAGAGTTTCTTGCATAAGCATTTGCTTCTGTAGCTTATCGCTAAAATCTAAAGCAAATCCGTTTAAGTCTGAGTTCTCACCTTGAGGTACGTTGTTAAGTACTTTTTGGTACTCTCGAGAAGCTTGGTCAATTGCCGACTTTTTTTCCTCACGGACACGCATCTCTTCCGTGAGCATATTGTTGAAATTCTGTCCAACCTCTGCCCAATTTATATTGTCTTCTGCTCGTCTTTCAACGTATTTATATGCTGTAGCCATTCTTTATTTTTTATTGTGTTCCTGCCGGATTACCAAGATAAGTTGCAAATGGATTTTGATATCCCTGTATGTATTGGTCATTCATAGTTAACATATTTTTTTGCGTATCTGACAAACTTCTCTTGTATTGACCATACTGTTTGTTACTCATTTGGTTAATCTTAGCAGGGTCAAACGTAGATGTACCTGCTGCATTAAATGCTGCTGACTGTTCTGCGTTAAACTGAACTCCACCGGCTGCTGCTTTTTGTGCAGAACGATTTTGACTATACAGAGGAACAAAAGAAGCCGCTTGACCTGCAACGTTAATTGCTCCTTCAATACCTTGTTGCTTGTATTGTTCTGCTGCCCTTTGAGCATCTGCTGCTTTTTGTTGGTTTCCTGCAACCTCTTCTAAGTCTAAAGAAACATTTAAGTCTCTAAGCCTTGAATCTTCTTCTATAATTGCATTCTCGATGTTAGTCATCTCATCTGACATAGCACCTCTCACCTGTGCTTGTCCTGCTTGTTGTGCTGCCTGAACTCTACCTGCAGTTGCTGCTGAACCTCTTTCACTTTCAACACCTGCATTTGTAGCCATTGCTCCTTGAACTAATAGTGCTTCTCTTTCATTGTCATACGCTTCTTTCTTTACGCTCATTTGCTCTGCAAAATTTACGTCAAGTCTTCCTCTTGCATCTGCCATTGCTTTATCAGCATCTATCTCAGCTTGTTGTGCTGCTTTTTTTTGTTTACTCGCTTGTGCAAAAGAATTAGCCGTTGTCCCTATAGAGACTGCTAAACCAACTGCTGCTATTGCCGTTACTGCTGCCATATTATATTTTTTTAATCATTTCGTAAGTGTTAGAATCTCCTTTAACATACCCTAAATACTCAAAAGTGCTCATTAAAGATTTATGTTTTAGTAGTGAGTAACAGTATTTGGCTCCATTTCTTTTACTGAAATTTGTTAATGTTTCAATCAATAAACCCATAGCATTTTTTCTATGTGGTTTTTTTCTATATTTTTTATTTGATACTATAAATTCTATAAGACAAACTTTTGAGTTAGTTATATAAATAAAACCTGCACAAATAGGTGTACCGTCAGGGTCCAACACCATCATCCCTCCTGTTCCTTCTTGAGGAAGGAAGTCTTTTGGAGGAGGTGTCCAACCCCAATCTTTCCACCATTCCATAAGAATGGTTTCGTAATCGCCTACTTCAAGTGGTCTTATATCAAATATCATTTATCAACAAAGATAAGAAATTTAAGGGAATGATTTCATTACTTCAGTCTCAACCGAAAACAATTCTACTTTTTCCGTATTGCTATTTGTCAACGTAAACACACCGTACTTACCAAGTATTCCGTGAGACTCTACAATTGAATTCTTAATGTACAAAATATACTCAGTAGTTGTTGGTGCCGGAGAACCAATTGTGTTATCTACTACTATGTTATTTATACCTGCAGGGAAGTCTTGGTTCACCTGAATAACCCTGCCTAATAAAAGTGGGTTAGGGTTACCAAAATAAAGCATATCTCCATCGTTGTTGGTAGTTGTTCCTACGGATATGATATTACCTATTGGCATTGTAACAGGAAAAGAAACGGTTGTTGTTGTTCCTGTAACTACAATGTTAGCACTTGTTCCTATACCATTTAAAGAACGTAAGGCATACTCGCTCAGTTGAGCAGGGGTAGTTCCATCGTTTCTTACAAAAGCAAAATAAGCACCTTCTTTTTTAGCATACCAAGGTGCTAAGATAAACCCATCATCTTGTTGGTCGCTAACTAATGTAGTTCCCCAACTATCGTCTCCTTCTAAATTTATTGTCTTAAACAGTTTATTCTCTAATGGAATGTCGTTAAATACAGATTGCATTGTGCTACTATAATTAATACCATAATATCTATTCCTAACAGGGTTAGTGTTATGGCGGTAAAGATTACCTCCTTTAAAAGTGTAGAAGTAATTGTTCATACCAATCATCCAATCAGGAAAGTAGGAGTAAAAAGATGGGAACCCTTTTATGCCATTGTCATAACTTAACGTATACTTTGTTGTTTCATCTACTTGATTACTCATATTTTATTTTTTATGGACAATGGGTTGTATCATCACAGGCTCTATTAATAAACCCTGCTTGTTGTGCGTTTGTTGGAGTTCCTTTAACTATGTTTGTAATAGTACCGCAATATGTTACTTCAGGAACTTCTTGTGTTACTGCATTTATCCTTTTGTATTGAATAACTTCTCCAACCATATTCGTACCGAACCTGTCATTAAACGTCCAATTACCACCACCTTTACAATCAGTTACAGTAATAACATCACAAATGTCATTTATTCTTGAAATAACAATACCGGATAATACTTCATAAACATATCCTGTAGGATGTAAATACCAACCATTAACGGCAGGTGTTGCACCATTTTCATCTGCAAAAATAAAATCGTGAATATTAATATTGTTTTGAGAAGACGAACTATTTACAGGAACATTATAAACGTATTGGTCAAGTTCTACTTGGCAAATTGTATCATAACTTGAATCATAACCTGCAAGTAATCGTGGTATCTTAACAGGACAATCAATGCTTATAGACCAAGCGGTTTGATTACAAGGTCCTATAGCCTCAATATCCATAACTGTTGGTGATTGAGATGGTTTTGGTATAACCATTACTGCATTTCCCGGACGACCTGCGGTTAACTCGTTTTGATTTGCAACAATAGTTATTGTTTCAGTAGTTCCTGAATCAACAAAACTTGACCCATTAAAATTTTTCACATCCAAAACGTAAGTGCCCTCAAGAGACCCTGCTTGACACTGTCCTTGAGACCCAATGTTTCCAATAAAAGTTGGAACATTAAGAACAGGTGTACCTGCGTTGTTAGCTTGTAATAAACCAAACTGAGGAGAACTAAGCTTATTATATACAGTACTATCGTATGTAACCTTTATCCCATCGGGTACTGATTGAGGGTCAAACCTTACAACTACTGCTCCTGTATCTGTGGAAGTTCCTCCTAAATCAATTGACAATCTATAGATACCTTCTCCACCACCTGCATTTATGGTTGACCCACAAGGTGTCGCACAACTTGGGCAACTTTGAACTGCTAAAAGTTGACAGTTACTACCAACAAATATTTGCTCTCTTACGATGCTTCCGTCTGAGTAAAACCCTGCAGAAGCACAAGTGCTTAATGTCGCATCTGTGTAAACCGCAGTTGAGTTACTTAGTGTTGTTCCATCTATATATACTAATGCCATATTTTTTTTATTTTATCCTTTTCTTTATATTCCTTCACAACCACAACAAGCACTTACCGCATCTGCTCCAACACACAAGTCTATTTGAACAGGTTTTCTTAAGTCCCATATCAAATAAACATAATCTTCTGCATTACCTGATGGCATTACAAAGTTAGCTGAGTATATATTAGGTTGACCGTTTAATAGTGTTGTTAATTCTGTTGATGTTGTTAGTAAAGCAGATATTGAATTTGGTGTATTTGCAAAGTTATCTGCACTTCTTGCGTATCTAAATTTGTTAACTCCTTCTAACCAAACTGCAGTGTCGTTTTGAAACTTATTCCACGTTAAGTTCACAAGAGAACCTGTTGTAGGAATAGCACCTTGACCCTGTTCGCCTGTAACTGAATTATAGTAACTAACAATAGGACTTCCTGAACCTGAATCAAACTGAACAAGTGTAGATGTTAAAGGCGAAACATAAGTTCCGTCTACATATCTAAATTGTGTATGAACGTCTAACCCTGCTTCGTTTGCACTTGTAACAACAACTTCAATAACAGTAATGGTTTCTGAGTCAGGACAAGGAACTGTCAATGTTAACGAGACTGCACCTGTTGGAACAATTCTAACATTTATAGTTGTTACACCTATTTTATTCTTATTAACCTGAATGCTTCCGCTTGTGCTTTGACCTGCTAAAGTTTGTGTCTGCCCATCATATTCTATTATAACATCAAATGAACCTCTTATAACTCCTACAACCCAAGAGATTACTACAGGTCCTACAACCTCACCCATTTCAAAACAAGAATCAAATGGTTTTGATGGAGTGATGTCTATTTGTTGTGATATTCCACAAGCAATACATACTTTTTCTGCAGGAACTAATTCTTGATTAGAGTTTATTACATACTCATTCATATAAGGGTCAAACCCTCCTAATTTCTGAGTCTCAAACTGAGTGTTAAATAAATCTCTAAACCAAGTTCTCATCCCATACCCCGAAACAGTTTCAAGAGAATCGTTTGAATAATTTGTTCCACTTAGTTTTAGAACCGCACCTCTTTTAGCATCTGAAAAATATTTATCAGGTCCCCATTGTGCAAAGCTTTCGGGGTTATGGCTAATGCCAAACTCTTCTATTCTTGCAACTTGAGTTCCTAACACTTCAGGAACTGATTGCAATAAGTTACCTGCTCCTGCATCCGACAATAAGTTTTTACCTGACAACACATAAGATATTTTATCTTCTTGTAATGTAAGTACATCTGTTTCTCTTGCGAAAAGTTTTTGTATAGGACCAAAAGATTCTTCTAAAGCTTTAAAGTTTAATAAGCCTTCGTTAAATTCATTAAGCCTGTTTATATTAGACTCGTCATTATAAACCCCACTATATGTTATGTCTGAAAATCTTCGAACCCTTTGATAATCAATAGACTCAGTAGATGTAACTCTATTACCAAGAGTAAAATCTTTACCTAAAATACTATCTCTAATCTTATAGCTTTCCACACCATTTCCAAAAGCATAACAATTAAAAAATCCTGAATCACAAATTGCAGGTTGAAGTGTAGAAAAAACTTGACTTTGAACATCTCCAAGATGTGTTCCTATAGGAATTGATACTGAAGTTATTGTAACATTAGCAGGGTTAATTGGAGGGGTTGAAGCACTAACTGATGCACTTCCACATTGAGCCGCAAAAACAACTGTAGTTGCACCTCCAATATTATTTTTAACTAATATCTGTTGTGAAAAAAAGTTTGTGTCTGTATAATCTACAACAACATCATTTAGGTCATTATTTACAACAGTAATGTCACAGATATTGTCTGTGTTTACAATTCCAAATGTTTTAGAACCTTCATACCAAATATCAGGAGAAGCATCTAATGGCTCACTTTCAAAAATACAAGTATTCTCTGCTCTAAAAACAGTGATTTCAACTTTTAGTCTTGACCTTCTTTTTTTACTTCTACCACACGCTCTTGTTCCTCTTGTTAAAAAATCTAATTTATTAGTAGCGGCATCTCTGTAGAAACCAAAGTACACTGTACATAAATCTTGTGGCAATGTGTTTGAAGAAAGTAACCCTTCATATGAAGTGTCAAAGTCGCAACCGGAACCCGGGTTACCTATACTACTAATACCAAGTGCCAAAACATCATCAACGTTATCTCCTACAAACCAATCATAAAAATTGTCGTAGTCTTGAGATGCTCTAACAGTTTTGTCTAAATTCCATCTTCTACCTTCACATTTATTACCTGAACCTCTTCTTTCTACAGATATTTCGAATTTTATTCTTGAACCGGAAGGGATGGTATAATCAGTAAATGATGACCCTGCTATTAATGGGTCTGCTCCGGCAAGACAAACAGGATATCTGTTTAAAGGATAATCACCTGCACGGTTTGCCGTTGATGACCTTTGACCATAATCAATAATTGCATTTTCACTCTGCTCTACAGAAAATGAATTAGCTTTTATCTTCATATATGTTCCTCCCGGAATAGGTAAGTTTTCTTCAGGGTCATCTTCAGATGGAATATCAATAAAATTTTCTTGTTCTGCAGATTTCCCTAACACTGTTGCAAACACGCAACCGCTTGTTGGTCCGTCAGAATCAGCTTTTACAATTAACCTTTGCCCATCAGTAATTTTTTGAGAATTCTCTCCTTCTAAAGCAAAGTAAGTATTATTGGTTTCGGGGTCTGTAAAGTATATGTTTGAGTAAATAGTTTCGTAAGTTTCCTTGTCAGGCTTTATTACAAATTTGTAGTTTTTTGCCCAAGCAGGTGCAATTTGAGAAACAGGAATATTTACCTGAATACTATTAGCAGTATCTGAATCGCCACAAGAAAAATGAGCAGTATTATATTGACTTACTAAAGCAGGTGTTGCTCTATTGAATTCATCCATATAAACTATACCAATCTCATACCCTCTATTACTGTGTAAGCTTTGCCCATTACCTAATTTATTATAATTAAGTTCTATAGAAGTTGCTTTAAAATACTCAGTTGATATTTTTGTTGGTGCAGTTACATCCGGAGATGCGTACTGTACTGCCGGAAATTTAAAAGTAACTATATCGGTAGCCGTACTTGAAGTTAACTCAATTGCTTGTTGTACTGCAGATATACCACTTTGGTATATAAGTTCCGTTCCGTCTAAATCAGGTTTCCATAACCTGTTAAATGTATCAGTCATCGTGCTACCATTTGCACGAGTAGCCATTGGCTGAATGTTTCCACCCGGCAATGAAGTCCCTAACTGACCTGTCGTAACGGTGCTATTTGCCCATTCATAAACACTGCTATAATTTTGTTGTAAGGCAAAAGTATATTGGAATGATTGCAACTCATTGGTTTCTGTTGGAGCAGTTCCATCACTTGAAAATGATGAGTGTTCAAAATCTACTATAATAGTTATTGTAGCACCTGTAACAAAATCTACACCTGACAAATCAAATTCAATACCTGAATCTACGATTGTTTGAGACCCCTGAATACTGTAGTTTGTGTTAACACCTGTTCCGTCTACTTCATTATCGTCAAATGATTCAGAAACTGTTGTGGTCGTAAAGTCGAGTCTAACAGGGTTTGAGTCTGAAGTGATTAAATCATACCCTTCTACATAGTTACCGTACATAAGCCTATTCCCCATAAGCGTAGAAGCCTGTGCGAGTAGTGGTACGTTATCATATAACCTTAAAATCTCGGCTTCAGGAAGTATTGTGAATATTTTGCTATTTGTAAAAGAATATGTTACATCTTGATTGTTTGAATATCCTTGTTTATTTTTGTCAAGTTTTTCTATAATTTTTACAACAGGACTATTGGCATCTTTAAAAAGTAAATCAATACCTCTAACTAAAGGACCACCTGTATTAAAAGTAATTAAAGCAGTGTTAAACAAATTTGTAACACCTTCATTCAAAAAACTTTCACCTGAAAATAAAAACGAATCGGGAGAAAAAGCAGGGTCAGTATATTGAGATGTTGCCGAATATTCGTCATCATCATACTTATATCTATATCCAAAACAAATAAACCTTTCGTCTAAAAAGTTTTCTTGACTACCTGTTTGTATTAACTGTATGCTTGGAGCCGAAAGAGGAGGTTGCTTTATAACTAAAATATCGTTATACGGAAATCCATCTACACCTGAACTATCAGGGTCTGCATAATTCTTTGTTACATTTATTTTTCTTGGAGGATTGTAGTTGTCTGTAAAAAATAATAGGTTCTGAACCTTGCCTATTCCTGTGAATAAATATGTGTCATTGAAATTTAATGTGGTATTTACACCACCACCATCATCCTTACTTACAACGTGATAAATTACTATTCCGTTATTGGAATTCCAAGAAACAATTAAATCTAACTTACCTGTATTACTGTCGGTAAAGGCAGGGTCGTGAATCATCCAATACAGAGTCTCTAACGCTCCGTCTTCAAATGCTCCAATACACTTAGCTTGACTTGATAAAGCTATGCCGTCCACCTGAATATTAGTCAGTACAAGGTTTCCTTTAGAGTTTTCTATAACTCCAATCTCAGACCCCTCAGTTGAACCCATACGAACATTCATAGCATCAATGTACTCCCCATTTGGAATGAGTCGTTCATCAACCATTTTGTTCATTTTACCCTGAGTAAAGTTTCTTGTTAGATTTGCCATATTACTTCAACCATTTATCTCTACCCCTCATATTCTGTAAGAGTCTTCCGGGATGTATGTTACTTATTCTGATTTTTGCGTTTCTCAAAAGAGCAGCTTTTTTCTTTCTTAATCTTGCAACAATATATTCTTGTGTGTTTACTTTAGAACTTAATATTGCATATTCGATATAAGCATAAATAAATTCTTCAAACATTTTGTTTACAGTAACAGATGAGTCGTTTCCATTTTCCATACCATCAGAAACATATTCTAAAATACAGAGTTCATTTGCCATTCCTGAACTGAAATTTATAACACCTCCTTTAGGGTTTATCTTAAAAGTGGGATTAGCATTTGCGGTTTCAGTATTTAACCCATAACGAGCACCAATGCCATATTCAAAATACCAAGCACCGTCTACTTGATAACCTGATTGTCCATAGTATCTTGAATTTTGATTCAAATAAATACTTTGTTTTTGTCCTGTAATCCTGTCAAAATCTATAGTTGAGTCTTGAGGCGATAACGCATTACCGTCTAAGTCAAATAAAATCCTACAATTATTATCTTGCAAATATGCTGAAGACCAATTTGTCTGAATGTTTTCTGTAAGAGGCATTAATAAACCATCTCTATACAAAGAGATTCTAACCCAATTTACATAATCAGAAGGAAGTACATATCTTAGTGTAGAACAAACGGTTAGTTCTAATATTTTAATTTCTTTAAATGCATCATAGTTTAATTCTTGTATTGCTCTTTTTGCGTGAAATAAAATTTTAAATCTTTCTTCGTTATTTACAAGACTATGGTTTCCTTGATACATCAACATAAAATTATTGACTATATCTTCAAGTGAAACATATTGATAAGAACCCCAATTAGCTTCTTCAGGTGTTGCACCGCCATTTTCGTAATACTGATACTGTGTTATATAACTCATAATTATTTCTCTTCTTGGTTATTGGCTTGTTCCTCTGCTCCTGCAAATTGTGCAACCGCTATCTCCCTTATTGACATACCTGCGTATTGAAGTATCTTGTTAACCAAGTTTACTTCGTCATCGTTTGGTAATTCGAAATCCTGATAATCCGGTTGAGATGCATCAAATGCAGGTTCACCATTTGTTAATTGAACAAAAGTCCATTTAGGAGTAAAAGGAAACCTTATATATTGACAGATTAATTGTCCTTCATTATTTATCGTTTTTGGATACGCTTGAGCAACTAACCCTTCTTGAGTATATGCAGGATAAGATAAGTTTGGTTTCGTAAGCAAAGAATTGTTTAACATAGTTATTTTACTATGTGTAACTTTTTCAGCTTCCTTGACGTTATCTTGTTTGTAAACAGTATAGGGTAAAGGAAATGTATTTACAATATTTGGGGTTACAGTAAGTTCTGTACCTGTAACACCAACTAAAGTAATAGTTAAATTATACGCTACTCCACCTATTTCTACACCTACTAAATCTCCAACCTGAACACCTAACGCATTAAAGTCAACACCACTTGTATCAATAATTTTGCTCTGTCCACCAACTGTTGCAGTAGTGGTTCCGCTAATTATTACTTCGTTATTTATTAATAATTTATTTAAAAGATAGTAATCATCATTAGTTGTAAGTAGTGATGGTAAAGAGTACTCATTGCCGCTTGATATAACAACAGGTCTTGTGATTGAAAATGTATCAATCACCTCTTCTATTCCTTTTGTAATATCGGCATAACCTGTACCTGATGTACGAGCGTTTTCCTTGTTTATTTGGTAGTTGTAAGAGTAAAAATAATCTTCAAATAAGTCTAACTGTGCTTGTTTAGCAAATAGGTTAAAATCTGATGGGGATATATACCCATAATTATTTTTATTCAATACGGACATTACTGTTTGCCTAACTGAATTTATCATCTGTAATTCTTTTGTACAAAGATAATGAAAAAAAAAGAGGAGTCAGAAAACTGACCCCTCTCGTAAAATACCTATGTTACTGCTATTAATCTAATAAACTTTCTAAGTATTTTAGAATTTCTAAACCATCGTCACTTCTCAGATACGACCCAACAATATCCATTGGCTCTGAGCCGAATGGTACATTTAGCATTTTTGTTTTATTATTAGGTGTACTATACCACACCTCTTTATCACTCTTTCTTGTTTTTAATATTCCTTGGTCAAAAAATCTTTGAACTGTACCCATAAATTTTAAATCCGGGTCACTAATTACCTGCAAAAAGTCTGAAGGATAATTTCTTGCGAATACTAATACATCTCTTTTTAATTCTGATGTTGACATTCTTGTCGTGTCAGTTCCAAACAAAACTCTACAAACATTTTCAAGTTGTTCAAGTGTAAGTTTTTTAGCTTCAGCTAATGCATCTGCCTCAATCATTAGTTCTTCAACTTGCTCTGCAGCATCTTTTGCTTTATCTAATTCAACAAACTTCTTACCATATAAAGGATGGTAGTGTAGAAATTTTTGTAACATTTGATTTTCTTTCGGAACGTATAAAAACCCATCTTCAAAAATGATTGGTTCTAATAACGCATTTTCATCTTGCTCGTCAGTGAAGATAGACCTTTGATTTTTTGCATATCGCAATTCTCTATTCTGCCCTGTTTCTTCGTCAAAATGTAATAGTGAAAATCTTTTTGTGTGTCTTACCGGTAGCATAAAAGATAACGGTGCTTTGTCTTTTGTCAATTTGTAAGTCTTCGCTACAAACTGAACTTTTTGTTGTGTTGCCATTTTATTTATAATTTAATTAAAGTTTAAAAAAAAGGGAGAGTGTCTTCAAAGACACCCTCCCAATATTAATTCATCTTACTCGTTGAATAAGAAGAAGTTGTTTGCACCTAAAGTACATACTGCTCTTTCAGATAAGAAATGAACCTCCATAGCATCTAAGCTTGAAGTTTCTGCTCCACCTGCTGAACCTGTAATCCAAGTCTTGTAACGTCTGTCTTCTGTTTCAGAAGCACGGTAACGAACGTGCAAGAATGGTCTCTTAGCATTTTTACCTAAGATTTGGTCATATACTGAAGTAGAACCTGCAGGAACTAAAAGTCCATTAACTCTACCTGACCCTGCACCTGTTGGTAAACCACCACGCATTGTTGGGTCATTCAAATATTTCCAATCAGACTTGTAGAAGTCATAACCTCTACGGAATCCTGTGAAACCTAAGTTCAAAGCCATCTCTTTCTCATTGTCAAAAAGACCGTAAGAAACACCACCTGCTGCATTAGCAGATTGCTTAGATAACATATCGTCAATGTCGAAAGAGAAATCTCTATCTACAAAGATTACATTTTCTTCAATCGCACCTTGCTTGTCAAGTCTTGAGATAACTGTATCCCATTCCGATAATAGAGTTGGGTTACCACCTCCATAAACGTTTCCTCTTTCTTCAACAACATAGAAGATACCTTCAGAACCTTTGTTACCAACGTCCTCTGCACCTACTACTGCTTGTGTAGCTACACCACCTGCTGCTGCTGCCGGTACTGCTTCAATCATTGCAGTCTCAAGATAATCGTCAAAACGTAATCTTGTTTCGTGCTCAGACTTCAAATACCATAGGTATCCATTTGCTCCGTTTTCAGTTGTAATTTCTACCCAACCGATTTGAGCCATATCAGAACCTGATACTGCATACTTATCTTTAATGATAATTGGAGAATTCTCGAAGATGAAATCATCAGCTTCTAAAGATTCTTTCATTCCATTAGTTCCTTTCTTAAATTCAGAACCGTAAATAAACACAGTGAACTTAGCACCTGCACCTGCAATTGGAAGACCACCTGCACCGTATGTAGCTACTTTAAAAGTTTTAGCTGCGTAATCTACTGCAGTTACGATACACTTAATTGAACCACCACCTGCATTGTCAGTTACCATTACGGTCTGTCCAATTCTGATTGCGATAGAATTACCTGCACCAAACGCAGGGTTACCTGCATCATTTACTGCGAAAGTAGGCTCCAAGTCATTAATAAGGGCTGCAGTTGTACAGTCAGTATATTTTGTGTGAAGTCTACCTTGTTCTGCCCATTTAATAAGGTCAGAGTTTGACGGCATCTCTGCTCCTACCATTCTTAAGAATGAAGAAATAGTTCTGTTACCGTATCTTTCAAATTCCTTTTCGTAAGTATCCGGAAGATACTGATTCAAGAAATCAAAGTTTGTAATATAGTTTGACTTTAACGGTACTCTTTGAGCACTTGGTTGTAAGTCAAATCCGGGGATTGCATCTACTGCCATAATTTTTGTTTTTTGTTTTTAATAATTTATTTATTACTCCTAATCTTTAACCCTCTACCGTGGTCGGGGGTTACGGACTTTACCTGCATCCCTCCTTTGCTACTAACTTCAGGAGCACTACGAGTCGTCATATTTATATTTTTTAACTTTCTCATAGAATCCTCTGCGTTAGCAGATTTGCCTTGCTCATAAAAGAACTTGGCAAACTTCTCAGGATGCATCGCCATTGCTAATGACCTGTGGTACCCACTTGCATCAGTCATAAGACCATCATTATCTAAAAACTTTTTTATAAAGTTAGTAGGGTCTGATTGACTCTTCTTGATTTCTGCGGCATCACCGGGTGAAAAATAAACTTTGTTGTCGTCAAGCGTAAACTCAAAACCTTTGAACTCACTAAACACATCGTCAGTCTTCGAAGTGAACATCTCTCTCTTTCGGGAGTTCTGTTCGTTAACTGTCTTCGCTTCGGCTATATATTGTTTATAGGCTTGATAGTCTTCATCAACATTCTCAGGATTAGGCTCCCTTCTCGACTCGAGAGGTACCTTATATTTTTCCTGTTCTTGCTCAAAAAACTCTTTAGCTTTTGCAATAGTCTTTTTCTTTGCTAATTTTACTTTTCTAATCTGCTTGTCATCATCAATGTCTTCATCATAAGCATAATCTTCCATTAAGTCAGTTATGTCATCTGAGTCTAAACCTTTTTCAGTAGCAGTTAAATACTCTCTTAGCAATTTATCAGGTTCCATTTCATCGTAATTCTTTTGCAACTTTGCAAAGTCATCGAATCCACGACCTGTATCTTTTTTATATTTTAGATATGTAGATACATCTTCAGGAAGAGGTTCATCCACTCTCTGTTTTTGTAAATCGTCAAGAGATGTAATCTCTCTACCATATCTATCACCAATAAATTTAAGAACGTCTTCCTCGCTTAACTCTGAGGATTGAGGTATATCTTTTTCTTCTGTTTCTACTCTCGTCTCTTCAACAGGTGTATCTGTTACACTCGTTTCGTTGTTTGATGAAACATTTAATTTCTCTTCGTGTTTCAAAAGCAACTCTTGTTCTACTTGCTGAGTAGACTTTTCTTCGGTCCCCTCAACTTCTCTTACTTTTATTTCCATTTTATATTAAATTTAATTTGTACAAAGTTAAACAAAAATTATTAGAGTTTTAGACGACTACCTCGGGTTAAACTCCGCTAAGTCAAAGCCATCTAAACTATCCTCGTTGGACTCAAAATTAATTGGTGGTAAATTGTTTTTACGTTGGTTAATCATTTTTGACTGTTCGCTATTTGCTTGAGATATTCTACTTGCTTTTGCATCTTCCCTTGAGGTCTCTCTGTTTTGTAGTAGTTGACCATCGGCTTCTCTTAGCTGCATATTCAAATCAAATTCTTGCTGCATTAAACGAGATTTTAAATCAGCTTCTGCTTTTAGCTTCTCAATTTCAAACGCAATATCAGCTTGTCTAAACTGCATCTTAGCTTGAGTTTCTGCTTGAAGTTTTTGAGCCGCCATTTGCATAGACATTTCTTGAGCCTTCAATTGTTGTTGAGCCGCCATTGCTTGTTGCTGCATAGCCATTTTCTCTTCTCTTTCCTGCTTCGCAGTTCTTTTTAATTTTAATAATTGATTAGCAAGTTTTAAGTTTTTTAGTTCACGAATATCAATAGCATCCTCTAAATTTATATCGCCTTTAGATAAAGCCATATTAATATTGCCTTCCAACTGTTGTCTTTGTTCTTCATCCGGAGCCAATTCAATGAAGATACCAAAATCGTAAATGTACAAGTCGGCTATATCATTAAGAATAGAGACGTTATATTTTCCAATCTGATTAATAAACTCTTCTTTGAAATCTGAATATTGCAATATATCTGCTATACGATAAGTCGTAGCCTCCGCAAGACTTTTATAAATATATAAACTACCGTCTAATATGTGTCTTGTAGCAACATTAGAATTTAAAGCTGCTAACTTTTGCAAACCAACTAAAGAATTAGGGTCAGGCATACTTCCGTCTCTTGCTTCATTTAAACCTGTTACAAGTCTAATTTGATTTAAGTAATGATTATAATTACTTAATAGCATTTGAGTTTTTGATGCACCTGATGATGACTGTAATTCTTTTATAGGAACCTTACCTTGATTATAATCTCCTTCTTGAGTGTAACTTCTACCGATAACAGAACCTGTTTGGAAATACAACCTTAAAGCATCTTCAGGATTATAAGCATTACCTGTTCCTAAATCAACTTCACTAAGTCCATCCGCATCTATAAAGACACCGTCCGGTACAACTCTTGAAATAACTTGCTGAAGCTTTAAGTGAGTTATCTGAATCAAATCAGCAAAAGGTATCATCCTTCTTACTAAAGATTCTATAACACCTTTATACATTCTCGGTGCAACCGCTACATAATTAGGTATTGCGTGTTGAGTCGCTGATTGTGGTCTAACCATATTCTCCATAAGTTTCCACTGTAGGATAATATTAGTTCCCATAACCATAACTCCTTCATACCATACATCAATGGTTTTTGATTCCTTTGTGAAGTTTTGTTCCTCCTGCATTTCTGCAGGTGGGTCGAAAGAGTCATCTTTCTCAATCATACTTACATTCCCATTGTCTTTTACCTTTCTTTTATAAACTACCTTCTTTGTAGTTTTATAGTTAAAGTACATTAGAGTTGCAGTGTCTTTATAAAAAATATCGTTTTGATAATACTGAGAAACATTAAAGTAGTCAAACCAACTTTGTGCATATTGAGATATCTCTTCTAAATTTTCATTAGTAAGTGAAGGGTCAATTTTCATTAACTCTACAATAGGAACAGTTTTGACTTCTCCCCAATAAAAACAATCTTTAAAATGAGGGTCTTCCGTATAACTATAAACCACATTAGCAGGGTCTACATATTTTAATTTAACACCATCCCCCGGAAGGAATTCGTGCTTTGCTACTGATATTCCTAAAACAGTTAAATCATAATCTAATTGTTTTCTAATATCGTCATATTTATTACTTTCAAAAATTGTACTTATAGCCTCTTCTTCTGCTATCTCAATAGCAGGTTTATAGTTAAGTTGCATATATAGTTTCAATTCCTCATCAGAACCGGGCAGTTCTGCAGGGTCCATAGTAAAAGGATTAACTCCTGTTTTCTTTTGTACAGTTTCAAGCAAAGGTTTTGCAACCATTTGCCCTTCTACCATTTGTTGGTACTTGCTTCTTTTAGATTGAGACAAAGCATCCTGAGCGTAAACCTTAGGAGTAAACTCTCTCGTCTGCATTCCGTTAACTACAATGTCTACAAACTTAGGTAATACAGGAACAGGTGTCCAATCTAAATTTAGATAAGATAAGTCACCATCTATAGCTAATTCGTTTTTGTATTTCCCTACACCTTGCTCACCTCTTGCGTATAACTTAAGTCTATTGAAGTCTCTCCACTGACTAAAGTATCTACTACCTGTGCCGTCCTTTTTAAACCACTCATACTGAATGGCTTGTCCTATCTGTAATCCAAACTCATCAGTAGCTTTTTCTGAATCTGAAACAAATTGACTTGGAAATCCGGCAGATGATATATTTATGTTTACTTTTTTCATCTAATAATTTCGCTATATTTGCCCTTGTTACTATACCTTGCAAAGTTAATCTTTATTTTTGATACTTTTTTCTCCGGTAAATAGAGATGTCTTTGGGTAGCCATTATAGCTAAACCTGAACTTATAGAAGCATCATACTTGGTTCTATTACTAATATCGAATTTCGCCCAATCCTCTAATGTTCTTGTAAAAATCATATCACCCATATCGGATTCATTCTTCAATCCTATACTGCTTTCAATATACGACTCAATTGCTGATGCGTGTGCCTGTTTTACTGATTCACTTGAGTTAGGTATTCCACCCAATTCTCTTTCTGTTTTTGATAATTTTGTAAAAGCCTTATCGGGTCTATTCATACAAAACCCTCTATACCCTCTATTTTTAAAATGATATAATAAACGAGGTTTATTGTTCTCAATTAAAATAGGCATACCATAAAGAACACAAGCCATAAGAACGTCTTCAAAAAACAACTCTGCAGTTTGTGGTCTTGCTATATATTCTAAAAAAAACTCGTCACTTGGTGCTTCTTCCATACTAAACATAGTCTTTCCGTGTAGTGCTCCGTTTGAACCACCACCACCAACGACACCTGATATATCGTAGCTATCGCAACCAAATGCACCAATGTGCTCGTTGCCCGGATACTTTATTCCTCGCTTATTAATTACTTTGTTTTGTAGGTTCTTATTTGGGGTCCAAGATACTAAAAATCTGCCTCTATTATTTGGACTGAATATAACCTCCGTATCTTGCACACCATTCTTCCAACTTAAGGACCCACGAGTAACGTGATGGTCAGTAATTAAAGAATCATTATAATCAATCTGCTGATATATTTTTGTTAGATTAAATAATGATTGTTTGCTTTCATCTCTAAATGCGTGAGACTCAGTTCTTGGGAATTGACGATAGTATTCGTTTAAAGCATCAGGGTCATTTTTTAATGAGTCTACTTCATTTTTCCAATAATCAATTGCTCCTTGAACAATAGGTTCTCCATCAATACCCGGTTTGGGTAATTCAGGTGTATCAAAAACAGGCATACCGTATCTATCTATAAAGCCTTCCATATTCCATTCCATTGGGATGAAAAGTGAATATAGTCCACTTTTAGTTTGACCATTTGCATTTCTTTTTGTTACATCGGAATCGCTATAAAGCTTTTTAAAATTATCACCACCTTTTTCAAGTGCATTAGATGTAGAACCCATCATACACTTACCTATAACTTTACTACCTAACCTTAAACAAGTTTTTGTGACTCTCCAATTATTAAGTATATTGTTTGGTTTAATCCACTTCCCACTTTCATCGTGAACTAATAAAAGTAACTTTTCACCATCGTAAGAGTTGTCATCAGTATTTTTCCAATCGACTGTTGTGTCTAATCCGTATAACTCGTTTGTATCAATGTCATACATATTTTTTTTAGTAATCTTTGCTGCAGGAATTCTAAAAGCTAATTCGGTTTTAGGTTTATCCATTCCGTCCATAATAGGCTTAAAGAAAAAAGGAAGTCTACTATTAATAGGAACAACCTTGTCTGTAAACATTTTTTTAGCATCAGAACCTGTCTTGGATAATATACCTACCCTTGCATCTTTTGCTAACGTTCCTGTGTTAACGCATTCAGAAGAACTCATAAAAGAAAAACCTGAACGTCTTATCTTAAGATAGACCATACCGAAACTTCTTTTGTCTGCCTTACAGGCTTCCCAATAAATAAACAATAATCTATTTGCTTCTCTAAAATCAGGATACCCTACATCAATACTTGTCCATTGTAAATACATATAATGAGCACCGGTCATATATGTTGGTATGCCATTGGACATATACCACAAACCTTGTTCTCTTTTGTCAAACTCGCTTTCAATATAATCAACCCATCTGTCTTTAAAATCAGAGGACATTTCATTCCATTGGAATATAGATTGTATTTTAGATAAAGATTTTGGTAACTCTTCTCTTTCCCAATATTGCTCATTAGGATTTTTGTGTCTTTGAAGACACTTAGATGGTTGTATAGGAAGTGCTATTTTTAATCCACTGATGCTTATAACATCTCCAACTTGACCTGTCTTAGATATTACAACAACATCATACTTCGGGTCATAGCCATACAACCACGTTTTAGCCTTGTTCTTAGACTTTAAAACATTTTTTGGTATAACACCATCAAGTAGGTTATATAAGCTATGTAGACCTTCTTTCTGCAAATCCTTGTTTTGTATCAGTTTTACTCGCTCCATTCTCTAAGGAGTCGATTGCTTCTCTTTCCGCTTCTATTCTATTTAATATTTCAAATGCATCAAATATAGCTAACTTCTTAGTTGCTGCTGCATTTTTCAATCTATCTGCAGATATATCATCTTCAGGGTCGTGCTTAATAATCTGCTCCTTCGCCACCTTTATCAATTGAATCACCGCCTCGTGTCCTGCGGCTATTATTTTTAGCTTTATTTCTTTTGATTTCATTTTTAATGCGTTTTATTTTTTTTAAGGGATAGCCTTCTTCATTTAAGTCATCCATCCAAAGCCATTCTTTATTAGACATAATCCTTGTTATATGTGTGGTGTCTATAATTAACTACAATTTCTTCTCCCTTATCTATTCTTTTTTCTGCAATTAAAATAATATCATCGTTGTCTTTAAAATAATAAAATTTTGCGTTGTGATTTAAAGAATGATTTGTATATCTACCGGCATATGTTCTTACTTTATCTTTACTTCCATAACCTATTACATCACCCTTCTCTAAAATATTAGATGAAAAAATACCGAAACCTTCTATATCTGAATGATACATATAGTAATTAGTATTGAAGTCATCTTCAACCTTTCCTGCTGCTTTAATAAACTCTTCTGACTCTATATATTCGTTTAAAGTTTCTAAGTCTACATCGACTTCTTCTAACATTTTATAAAAGTCATTCATCTATTTTTTTCTTTAAAAAACAAACCTGTATTAACCTTGCTTTTTCTGCGTACCCAAAATTTTCATATATATTTCTTGAATGATATAAATCGGAATCAAAAACAACAAGTCTGTTATACCTTGCTTTTAATACACAACTTTCTTTCCCTTTATAGTAAATAGTTGTACCATCATTATCAGGGTGTTCTTCGTTTAAATATAGTATTGCAGTTAAATCTCCCATCATCTCATCAGTATGAATCCAATTTGGTTCATCTTGATTTAAAGGAGACCTTCTTACAAAGTTTAAATCGGGTATGTAATTAGGGTAGTTATTTAATAAAAACATTACCAATTTATCTACACCTCTTATTTTTACACTTTTAAATAAATCATCCCCAACTCTTATGTCTTCAAACCCTTCATCTATTATAGAGTCTACATAACAATCAACGTCATCTATAACATCTTCATATATCCCTATATTCATAATGACATTACTATTTGATGGTCATAAATTCTATACATCTTTTCGTTGTCTACAGAAAACTCATATTCGGTATTAGGTTGGAATGAAACTTTATCACCTTTCTTTATACCTTGAGATTTTAAATATTCATTTGGATATTGCATAACACCCATTAATGGCTCCTCACTAAGAGGTTTAAAAATATAAGACTCTTCTACAGGAGATGGTTTTAAAAAACAAAACCTTCCGTATGCATTCCACTTCCCATCCCTTTTGTACATATAGTATTGGTCTTCTTCCACAAAAAACAAATCGTCTTTAAAAAAACTTTTACCGCTTCTTTGTTCGCCTCTCATATCATTATAGTACTTAAAAACATTATGATGTACCAATAAGATATCTCCCTCCTGTATTGGACCTTTATATCCGAGGGGGAGTTCAATGACTTCTGCTTCTCTGTTTGAGAATTTAAAATCTTCTTGAGATGTGCTTATAATAATATCTAAGCCTGATATTTTTTTTGTGTTGTTGTACCGCTTACCTTTTACAGGTCTTACGATAAAAGAAAAAGGTGATTTCATAATTTAATTTATGAGCCACAACCGATACAATCTATATGCGAATCAGTTGGTTTGACTCCATTTAATTTCATTTCAATATTGTGAATCTCATCTGCAATAGACATAGACTCCATCCAATCGTCAATTTTAGCCTTCTCAAGCTTTAAGACCTCAACTTTTTCTATGAGTTCTTTTCTTTCACTTTCAGACATTATAAAAAATTTATATTGTACTCAATAGATATAGGCATTGTTGAAGTAAATTCTTTCCATAGAACAATGCTCTCTTCATCCTTTATGTATATTAGTATAGAATCTTTGTCCTCTAAAAACTTTATTAAATGAATAGTAAAGTTATTATTTAGGACAGGCTGCCCTACTATGTAGTGCATTGCTCCTGACTTGTAGTCGGGTCCTACCGATATTTTTCTTATGTCCATTATCCGTATAGTCTTAATTCAAAGTTACCTGAGGCTATATCTGCATTAGTCTGAATAAACTGATTATTTAGTGTGTCGATTGTTATATCCAAGTTCCTTACATATCCCCCATAAAAAGATTGAACAGGAGTATCTTTATTTACTCCATAACCATTAAGCAACACTAAAATACCTGTGGGCATCGTTGCACTTGCACTAACAGTAATTGTTCCATTTAGGTTGTCTGTCCAATTAAATGTTCGTGAGGTAGTGTTGTTTAATACACTAACAGTAACTACTCCAAGAGTTTTAGACCACATTGCCTCATAGCTTGTATAAGGTAACGCTACACCACCGGTAATGGTAGGAATGTTTAAAGTGTTGGTAGGAGCATCATAAGATGCTGCACCACTTGTGCCGTTTGTTGTTAGGGTGGTCATAAAATCAGAAGTTGTTAATACTCCTAAACCATTTATATACTGACCTGCAACTCCATTAAAATCTAATTCTATTCTTGGGGTAGTAGTAGAATTAAATACTCTTAAATCTATAGCATCTGTAACACCACCGTTTACTAAAACTGAAACATCAGTAACAGTACCTCCACCTCCACCTCCACTTGGTGAAGTCCACTCTAATTCCCAAGGAGTGGCTACTTGATTCTGCTTGACAGACATAACTTGACCCTTCGCAGGTTCGGTGCCCGGTAAAGCTATATCATAGCTTACTTTGTCTATTATAGTCGGAGGTACAATTCCAACATAGTTAGTACTTGTATTAAATTCATACCAACGAATAGAGCCAAACTGATTTTGTTCTCCTAAACCGTTGAATAGATTAACTATACCTGCTATGCTTCCTGCTTTACCTATGCCTCCATTACCTAAATCTAAAGTGTTAGATATTGGATTAGAAATTAGATAATCGTAAGCACCAAAAGAACCCCCTACATTTACTTGTATTCCGTTTATAGGTGTACCGGGAGTTCCACCTCCACCACCTGTAGCATAATCAGGTATATTTAAAACACCATCTGTTAATGTAGATGCACCTGAAGTTCCGTTGGTTGTTAGTGAGGTTACTAAACCTCCTACATTTGAAGTGTCTAAGAAAATATTATTACCAACTTCGGTTACAATAAGACCACCTTTACCTTCTAAGTTAACATTAGGTCCTGTAGCGGTAGTATTAATACTTGTAATTCCTCCACTGCCTGATGTGCCTGTTATTGTAATTGTAGTTCCTGATACTGTAACAGTGTTTCCTCCTGCACCAACTAAAGTTAAATCTCCTGTAAGAGAATTTAATGACTGTACACTTGAGGTTCCTCCCGGAACCAACGCAATGATATCGCCAATGGTATAGTTCATTGTAACGTCAAGATTATCTACATCAGTTCCGATTACTTTATCGTTTACTGTTGGAGTTCCATCTATTGCGTATGTACTTATTCTTGCCATTATTTTACTTTTTCGAGATTCGCTTCTTTTTGTTTTACTGTAATTTCCCCTGTAGCTACATCTATCTGAGAATCTTTTCCGTATTTTTTAGATAAGGCTTTCTCTACTTTACTATAGTCTACTTTTAATACGTTTACTTTATCTATAATAGTGCCTTTAGTTAATTCGATATCACCTAACTGCATTTTTAATTGATTAAAAGCATTAAGCATTGACTGTACTTGAGTCAATTCTTTTTCTGTTAATTTTTTACCCATTTGATTTTGTATTTAATTATTGTTAGTTACAAAGATAGTAATTTTTCACTTATTCTATCTGCATAAACTTAATCTGAATTCTGAACCATTATTACACTTGAATGTAGCACATCCACTTTTCTCATCAACCTCTATTGATGATATTGTGGTTTGCTCTCCTCCATTAATCAGAACAGGGAAGTTTGGACCTTCAGGTCCTTGTGCTCCGGTATTACCCTTTGCTCCTGTCGCTCCCTGAGAACCGGTTGACCCTGTTGCTCCTCTATCTCCTTGAATACCTTGAATACCTTGTGACCCTGTATCACCCTTAGCACCGTTGGACCCATTTGTTCCATTTGTTCCGGCTGCTCCTGTTGCTCCTTGGTCTCCTTGTTTTCCCGGTAATCCGATGTCTCCTTGTGGTCCTTGAGAACCTGTCGAACCTGTTGCTCCTCTTGCTCCTGCAGCACCTGCGGCTCCGGTATCACCTTTGGCACCGTTAGTTCCGTTAGTTCCGGCAGCACCTCTTGCTCCTGCAGCACCGGTATCTCCCTTAGCACCTGCAGCACCTGCTGCTCCTGTATCGCCCTTAGCACCTGCCGAACCTGTTGCTCCTTTTGCACCTGCCGAACCTGTTAGTCCGATATCTCCTTGTGGTCCTTGAATCCCCTGAATACCTTGGTCACCCTTAGCACCGGCAGCACCTGCCGAACCTGTTTTACCAATATCTCCCTGAATACCCTGAATACCCTGTATTCCTTGGTCTCCCTTAGCACCTGTTCCTCCTTGTGCTCCGGTGTCACCTTTAGCACCTGCAGCACCTGCGGCTCCGGTATCACCTTTCGCTCCTGCGGCTCCGTTTGTACCTGCGGCACCTCTTGCTCCGGTATCTCCTGTTTTACCAATATCTCCTTGTATCCCTTGAATTCCTTGTATCCCTTGGTCACCCTTGGCACCTGCGGCACCTGTGTCTCCTTTGGCTCCATTCGTACCATTTGTACCTGCAGCACCTTTCGCACCGGTATCTCCTATGTCGCCTTGGACACCCTGTATTCCTTGAATACCTTGGTCACCTTTGGCTCCTGTTAATCCGGTATCTCCTTTTGCTCCATCCGAACCATTTGTTCCTGCGGCACCTGTCTTACCAATGTCACCTTGTATTCCTTGGATACCTTGTATTCCTTGGTCCCCTTTTGCTCCTGTTAACCCTGTGTCTCCTTTCGCACCGGCTGCTCCTGTATCTCCTTTGGCTCCGGCTGCTCCTGCATTACCTTTTGCACCTTGAGAACCCTGAGGTCCTGTTAAATTTTCTGTTACAAACTGAGTACCATCTGTATAATCAAAAGTAATTACACCTTCTTCTTCATTAGTCTTAGCTATACCGTTTCCGGTAACACCCTGAATACCTTGTATTCCTTGGTCACCTTTGGCTCCTGCGGCTCCTGTGGTACCCTTCGCTCCGGTGTCACCCTTTGCTCCGGTATCACCGATATCTCCCTGAATACCTTGGATGCCCTGAATACCTTGGTCTCCCTTAGCACCTGTTAGTCCTGTATCACCCTTGGCACCTGCCGTTCCGGCATCACCCTTTACACCTTGGTCTCCTTGAGGACCCTGACTTCCGGTGTTACCCTTAGTTCCTTGGTCTCCTTGTATACCTTGGTCTCCTTGAACACCTTGGTCTCCTTGAACACCTTGGTCTCCTTTAGGTCCAATAGATGTTGGAACTTCTACAGAGTTCCCTTCTTCAATACTTAATGTAGTACCTACAATAGAAAGGTTCCTTGGATTTGCACAAATAGTAACTGATTTTTCTTTTTCGTCAACTGTTACCGATGTTCCCTCGCATCCTAAAAAACGTATAGTATCATTATTACTACTTGCAGTAAGAATACTTTTATCATCTGTTACGTTCTTAAAAATGTTTTGAGATGAGCCTCTATCGTTGTTAGTAAGTGTAATAGTTTCATCTACTGCTTGGTT
>TARA_B110000977_G_scaffold64920_1_pt1 | contig 62021 bp, 51 predicted proteins | sample TARA_B110000977 | Tara Oceans TARA_B110000977 (sample SAMEA4397798) | marine metagenome | biome: Polar Biome; feature: [SRF] surface water layer (ENVO:00010504); material: water (ENVO:00002006), including particulate matter (ENVO:01000060) such as... | depth 5 m | reverse complement strand
CCCCCCCCCCGGGTCTCGCCGCCGTCGTGATAGGCGACCGCACTGATTCCCTGCTGTACGTGCGCAGAAAAGGCGAAGCCTGCGAAGCCGCGGGGATGCGTTTTTTCCACGAGCATCTCCCGGAAAACGTGGACCAGGAAACCGTGATTGGAGTTTTACAAAAATTGAACGAGAACGATGAGGTGCACGGGGTGTTGCTACAGCTACCGGTACCGGCTCATCTAGACGAAGCACGTTTGTTGGAGTGCATAAACCCTCGGAAAGACGTGGACGGGTTGCACCCGAACAACGTCGGGCGGCTGGCCATGCGGGGGGTGTGGCGACCGGCGTTCATGCCGTGCGCGCCGCTTGGCGCCATGGAACTTTTGCGACGCGAAAACATTTCCGTCCGCGAAAAATCAGTAGCAGTCATCGGAGACAGCAACGTGGTCGGTATGCCCATGTCGTGGCTGCTACGGGACGCGGGTGCATCTGCGATAACAGTGCTACATTCGCAAGGTGTGAACTTTTTAAAACGATACGCCGCCACCGAGAAGAACAAAAACGGCGTTGTGAACTCGCTCACGCTTGAGAAAAAAAGGTACGAACTTTTGCGGTCAGTGCGCAGAGCAGACTTGATTTTCGCCGCGGTCGGCTCCCCGGAAATCGTGCGCAAAGACTGGGTCAAGAAAGGCGCGGTGGTGGTGGACATAGGAATCAACGCTGTGCCGTTGGAGGATACAGATGGGAAAGAGGAGTGGGACGATACGAGTAGGACGTCTGAAAAGCAAAACGAAGAAAAAAACGTCTCTTCCGAACGTAATAACTTGTACACCTTGCCTGGTCAGGATGTTTTCCGCGTGGTGGGCGACGTCGCCGCGGAAGAGTTGTCGCACGTGGCGAGCGCGATGACGTCCGTGCCAGGCGGTGCCGGACCAATGACCATCGCGGCGCTCCTCAGCAACACCTACCTAGGCGCGTCGCGGAGAGACCGAACGAGTTGAATAGACTAGACATTAATATCACCTCCTAAGCTCCCTGACAAGCTCTTCCACTTCGCGTCTGCCCACCGGCAACGCAGCCGAAAGCACTTCCATCTCCCCAGTCACCGGATCCACGGCTAAGTTATCTTCTATGCGCACACCTATTCCCCTAAGGGCTTTCGGAACGGCTGGGTCATCAACTGGAAAATATAAACCGGGCTCGATCGTGAACGCGCACCCCTTTGCAATCGCGCTAGACGTGGAAACACTCGGGGTGTCGTGCGTGTCCATGCCCAGCCAGTGCCCCACCGAGTGCGGGTAGTATTTCTGGTAAGGCACGCTTTTGTTGGTTACAGAATCACTTTTAACTCCTAGGTCCCTCAAGCCTTGTGATAGCACTTCAACTGACAATAAATGCAGTTCGTGAAGAGACACTCCTACGTGCGCCGCTGCGACGCATTGCGAATGCGCCGCCAGCACCGCGTCATAAACATCCGCTTGCGCGTTCGAAAATCCACTCTTCTCACAAACAGGCCACGTCCGTGTGATGTCACTGACGTACCCGTTCCGTTCGCACCCCGCGTCCATTAACAGTAACTCACCCTTTCCCAATAACTTGTTCATCGCGCTGTAGTGCACGATTAAGGATGCGGATCCGCCTGCCACGACGCTCGGGTACGCCAACCGATCGGCGCCGTGTAGTTTACAAATAAATTCGTGCCTCGCGCCGATTTCAGATTCATTTATGCCATCATTCGAGTGTTTCATCGCATCCCTGAACCCGTTGATACTGGCGTTGACGCTCGCTTTCATAGCGTCAATCTCACCGATGCTTTTCTGCCACCGTAGCCGGTGCATCAACGGCCGTAACGCCTGAGGCGGCCGTTTCAAAACCCCCGCCGTGCTCAACGCGGTTCTTATTCCATCGTCGAACTGGAGAATAGACTGGTCGAGGAAAACGTTTTGAGATTTTGCGAGCGCGGATAATAGAACACGTGTCATGTTGTTGGGTACTTCGTGTGCTTCGCCGGCATTGAAATAGCTGACTGCTGTATTTGAATCAATCCTTGGGCCGTTCCACACGTCGTTGTGTTTCGATTGCGGGGGGACCAACAATGTGTACGTAGATTGTTTTTTATCGGAGCCGGATTGATCTCCAACCTGTAACATCGCCACGACCCCGGGTTGCGTTACGCCTGTTAAGTACGCGAAATCCGCGTCTTGTCTGTACCCTGGTATGGGAATCACGGTGTTCGGGAGGTGTACCGGAGCCGCGCTCGCGAGAAGCACTACGCTGTTCGGCGGAAGCATCGCGACTAAGTTTGCGCGTCGCTGGATGTATTCATCGGAAGTGAAGCCCGGCGTGAGCTCACCGCTTTGCATCAAATGGGGATGCGTCGCAGGGGTCGGCTGGCCGACACTTACCGACACGGAAGAGAACTGTCTGCCACGTAGCACAACCCATGGCACCAACCGCCTGGTAACCACGTTCGCCGAAGCGAGCGCGACACGACGCAGCGCCATCAAGCGACCGCGGGTGTGATGCTGTCTGGAGAAACAACAACGACGAAATAATAAAAACCGGAAAAACGAAAAGTGCATTCTCCGCAAACGCCTCTCCACGTCTCCTGCCGCGCGATGGCATGACGCGCGTGCCAGATGACCTCACAGGGACGATGTCGGATATCGTCGCGTCTACGTCGGTGAGACGTTCCGAAGGCAAACCCACGGTGGTGTGTGTTTCCGGCCCCCGGGGGAGTGGGAAGAATCTAACCTCCCGTTTGCTTGCCAATGCCATCTTACTCTCCGAAGGTTCAGTCGCCGTGCTGGACGGCGACTGTCAAAGCCCGATGTGCGGGGCCCCTGGGATGCTCACACTTACGGTATTCGATAAGCCTATACCTGCTATAGGGTCGGATGAAACCCTTATAACAACACACTCAAGAGCAACCCCAAAATTAACGCGGCAACTTTTCGTGGGCACCGACGGGAAAAACAACCCAGGGCTGTACGCGCGTAGCATTTCATCGCTGTACGAAACCTGGCGAGGGTTGATAGGTGATGCGGAGAAAGTCACCGGGAAAAAGGACAAGAAAAGGAAAAAAAATCCTATCAACCCCCCTACGTTGGTCGTGAACTGCGTGCAGTGGAGCAAGGGCATCGGGAGTGATTTGGTGCTGAAGACGATTATGATTGTGGACGTGTTCCGCGTGCTGCGGTTAGGACCGGCGGAAGAATTTGAGTCGCAACTAAATACTCAAACGCAACAATCGAGTGTTGTCACGAAGTCAAACCTCGGCGCGGAAAACGGAACACTACAGTGGATGCTCTGGGGGCTGGAGGTGGTTAGGGCGCATACCGAGGGAGATGAAGAAAAAACAGTGCAGGATACGTCTCACCTCGACGCGAATGGAGTTTGGGAATTTTTGTCCGAGCGATTCGCCGTGCTGTCACCGTGGCGCGTGGACGCGAGTGATGTTCTTATAGTTGGAGAAGACATCATCTACTCCGTGACAGACACCAACCTCAATACGTTAATCGGGTGCGTCGTGGGCTTGTCGATGGTAGAGGGCAAAAGTCACAACTGTTACGGCGCCGGTCTCGTTCGAAGCATCTCGGGGACCGACGTGTTTATTCTCACCAACGTTTCCACCGAGTTTTTGTCGAAGGTAAACACCTTGGTCCACCGAAACCAAACCTTGCCTTTCCAGTTCAACAAAAAATCCGCAAACGGAGTAGTCAGCAACCCGCCGTTCTGGTCAGCCAACTCCTTGACCTCGGAAGGCACCGGGGCGGGCGTGATTCGATCGAGGAACAACATACTAAGGAAAGGGAAGCGGCAGGGGTAGTAATAGGTTTTATTAAAATTTGTCGATGCATCACAATACAGTCTTTTCTCACGCGTATCACTGAAACATAAACGAATTCGAGGCGTACTGCATGGGCCGGGAGGGTGGATGAGGAACAGCCTCAAAGCTCGTAAAGTGTGGGACGCAGTCGTTGTGGAACGTAATAAACGCGCCTTTGTTTCCCATTTGGTCGCAATAGTTTGGCGCGCTGAAAACCGTTATTAAATTTCCGTCGTGGTCCACTTCAAAGCCCTCGTCTTTCACTTCGTGCGATCGGACGACCAACTGAAGGTCGTTGTCTTGTAAGAATTTTTTCGTCACGTCCGCGCCGAAAGCGACACCAACGCCCCGCTTCGAAGGATGTCTTCCAGGTAACGCACCGGGGTCGGACCACAACATCTCACAGAAAGGTCCTGACTCGGGCGGCTCTTTGAATCGATCGATTTTTCGCAGCTCGTCCAAAGTAACGCCGTCTCTGCTAAACAAGCCCCCGTGCACGATGAACACCTTCTTCTCCAGCACCGCGCCTAACGGTAGGTACTGGAACAGCTCCTGGAACAGATCTGCTAATTTAACGTTATACTTAGCCTTAACTTCCCCGTCAAAGCCGTACATCTTGTTCATAGCGGCGGTTTCGTGGTTCCCCCGGGTTAGGTATATGGAGGAAGGGTTTAAGCACTTAAACGCGAGTAACGTTAGGATGACTTCCACGGAGAAAGACCCTCTGTCCACGAAATCGCCGTTGAACAAGTACTGGTTCTTCGCGGAAGGTTTGCCATTCAACTCAAATATGTTGCACAAATCGAAAAACTGTCCGTGAACGTCGCCGCACACGGTGAACTTTTTCCCATCCGGGATTGGAATGTCCACAACCGACGGCAACGCTTCGAAGATTTGTTTAGACTGCATCAGGATTTCGAACGCGTATTTGGATGCGATAGTTTTCTGGGCTTTGAACCGCTCGATCATGTCATCCACGAAAGCATCAGTGATGATGTGGGATTCCTCCAATCGGACGCCGTCGTACGCGCTGTCAAGAATCATCGCCTTCACGTCAATTGTCGATGAAATTTTCACAACCTCCTCTTCAGGCGTCGCGATGGCGGCTTCGAACCGCTGCTTTCTCAACGCGTTCTCGCATTCTTTCAATTTAAGCCTGCCGTCTCTATCCTGCGGGTGCATCTTACAAACGGTTTTGAAGTCTTTCAATGCATCGCTCAAATGCCCCAAAGCGTATTGGCTAGACGCCCTTCTGTAGTACGCCTTGATGTAACTGGGATCATTCTCAATACTCGTCGTAGCATCTTCGATGGCGCTTCCGTAGTTCTCTAGTTTCAAATGAGCGAAGGCTCTGTTTGACAGCAGAATCGCGTTACCCGGGGTTACCTCTAAAGCATTACTGTACGCCACGACAGCCTTGGCGTACTTGCCCTCTGCGATTGGGGGTTAAGATCGAGGGGGTGGGAACAAGTCAGCATCAGAAAGAAGAAACACCACGATCGCGTCACGTCCGAAGTTCGGATCGGGCAGGGCCACGTGGAATACCGAGAGACGCGTACCTTTGAACAGCGCATTCGCCGCCGCTTTCAGGGTTTCGGGGGTGTCACCCATGACGCCTCCCTCCCCGATCTTCCGAATTCGGCTTCGACCGCGCTCGTGCGCCTTCAAAGTGGCGCCGGCGTCGGGGTAACCAGACGTCACAGGTTTTTCACAAGTCAGCAAGACGCCCGCAAACTTGATGTCGAGACGAAATTTGCGATAGAGTTCGAGGCGCGAGCGGACTGCGGGGGGTCATCCGTAAGGTCCGCCGTGATGGCACACGCGTCGGCGTGCGTCGGGTTAAAAAACGCGGTGTTTGGTGAGTGTCGTTTCACCTCAGGACAAAGGCGACGAAGCGCTAAAGCGGCTCGGAATTGTCGATGGGTCGCTTCGGTTGAGACCAATCGAAGCGGCGACGTCGTGACGACAAGTGATGAGGTAGGAGAGTTAGGGGAATCTACCTCATCAGTCACGACCCAAAGCCCAACGCAAGCAACAACAGAAGTCGGCACCTTCACCACGTCAGGCCGGTTCAACGCCTCCCCCAAATCGTTTTGGCGCGCCTTGACGGAGTACGAATCGATTGCCAACAGCAGCCAGGCAATAGGGAAGGTTCGGCGTGTGTGGATATCGTCAAGGGTGGGCAAGGCGTGTTTGCGTTTGTGGAGCCAGGACACGAGTCACTTGTGGGGAAGCATGTCGACTGACGTGGTGGTTGAAATCGAGGCGAACCCGGAAAAAGGGGTGATTAAGTTCCGGACGAGCGACGACGGGGATGATGGCGTCGACGAATTCTCAAGTTTAGGCGAGTGGAAAATTTCACCGGTTCGCGATTCTAAATTTCTGTGCGATGTCGATTTAACGTTAGAACTCACGCCGACGCGGTTCCCGGTGGCGACGAGCGCGTTGCGTAAATGGACGTCTTCTCAACTCAACGAAACCGTGAAGCAAGTCACCTCACGGGCCATAGAGATTGACCAGATCAGACTAAGAGCGCCGAAGTTTTTGCCGCAGCTCGAGACGGATTTCGGGAACATTTCAGAATTCAACGGGACGCGATACGAAAAAGAATCGAGCGCATCGTTTAAAACCAAAACAGAAACTCTCACGCCTGCTGGGTATTTGGGGCTCAGTGACGTACCGCTGCTTGATGCGGATAGCAGTATTGCTACTGGAGATAGCGGTACTTCTACTTCGCAGGACGGGGATACTGACGATGACACAAAATCCGAAAAAGAGTCAAATGCGCGCACTGCGAGTTTGCGGAACTGGTTCAGCGACGACGATGCAAATTTAACAAAAGTGGGTTCCTCGGAGGTGCACATGCGTCGGTTCGACACGGATCGGTTCTATCATAGACGCGCGATCGGCGCGGTGCGAATCGAAGCGTCTCCTTCCGCGGTGTTCGACTTGATCACCGACTTTGATTCTGCGCCCGAGTTCATTCCAGACTTGGCGTTCACTGAAATTGTGAGTAGGGGAAATACTCGAGGCGTGGATACTTTAGGAGCCTCCCGCACTCGCGTTCGACACGTTTTTCTTAAAAGCAAGTTGTTCCACGTCCAGCAAGACGCTGTGACTTTTGATTTCATAAGGCGAGATTTGAAGAACGAGCTGCAGTTCACATGCGTCACCTCTGACGCGTCGAGCGACAAAGTCATTCAAGGAAAGTGGCTCGTCGTGCCCGTGGAGGGTGATACGGATGCGGCTATTTTAAAGTTTGCCATCGAGGCGAGGGCTTTGCAACCGTCGTCATCAGGCCGGGGTGTGACGCAAAGGAATACCCTGGGGTTCTGGCAAGCCGCGAACTCGTTCGTGTCGGACGAAGCGACGAACGGACCGCTTTCCGAAAAGGCGGTTTTTACCGAAATTTTAAAGATGCTAACGTCGGTGAGAAGTTACTCTGAACAGGAAGCGGTAACTAGTTCAATGAACAAAAATAGGTCTTCCAAAGATGACTCTGATTCTTTCTTCCTTACGCAACGCTTAGTACCAGAGGCGCTGTCTAAGAAATATACTGATGCTTCTGGTGAACAATCCAAAAACTCAAACTCAAACGTATACGACCCTTTGGGTTCCATTCGATTAGCGTTAACAGACGCGGGGTACGGTCCTAGTGTATCCGCGGACGGCAACAGCTCTGGGGAATTCAAAATGCCCCCAAGATCCGAGCTCCGAGATCAACAGCTCTACACCCTAGAAAAGGAAATCGTGGATTTAGGGGGTTTCGAGGTTGTTGCCAATAAATTAGGGTGGACGGCGAAGCGGCGCAAACCAAAAGGGTACTGGTCGTCCGAGACGAATTTGAAGAGCGAGATTTTAGCGTTCATCGACGATAACGCGTTGGAACAAAACGTCATGCCCTCGCGCGTTGCATTCGAAGAAAAAGGAAGGTTCGACATCGCGAGGGCAGTGGCGAAGTACGGAGGCGCAGTCGCTCTTGCCCAAAAGCTTGGGCTAAGCGAACCGAAATACAGGGCGAGACGGAAAAGTAAAGCGAGTAAGAAATAGAATTCAGTTTTTTGACGTGAAATCAACGCTCATCTGATTTGAACTCATTCATCTCATCACTCTTCGCTGCATTGCACACGATGCAGTGGTGCTGAGCCTTTACACAAATAGTCACATGTCGTCTCTTGAGCGCCATGGACCCGGGGGAAGGCTCCGAAGCTTCTTCGGGAAAGAATCCTTCGACCCTTTGCTGACGATAGGGCAGGTACGTAGGCGAATGGCGAAAGGCGGAATCATTCGCCCTCAAAATCGACACACACTGACCGTAATGACCCTTTCCTCACTTCGCAGATGATCACCATGCAGTGTTTGTTTTACTTGTCCCTAGCCACGGCGCTTGAGGTGCTCGTCGGTACGTCAATAACCCAGATGTGGAGGGGACATCACCACACGAAACGCGCCAGAGTGTAATTTATTTTCTTTCCTTTCGGTAGTGAAATGTACCCAAGCATTTCATCCCTTGACTGACTCCAACTTCCTCCCACCTTCTCTGACCACCAGGTTCCGAGCGCATCACGGTGAGAAGCTTTTTCGACGCATCGCGGACCACGTGGTCCACCACGGAGGGGTGGCGGTTCATATTCGCGTTCGGATTTGTCTCAGTTTGTCTCGCGCTTTTTCTGACCATCGTCGTCGGCCGGGCGAAGAAGTGCCTCGACTTTGCGTTCACGGTTTATTTAGTGCACTTCGTGAACTGCTGTTTCGTGACAGGCGTCCCACGGGGCGCGGCGTGGTGGGTCGTGACTGGGTTGGGGGTGTCAATAGCAGCCATAGGAGGCGAGTACCTGTGCGTCACACGGGAAATGCGGGACATACCGATTGGTGGTACGCGAGTGTAATTTATTCTAGCTAATTCATCTATTCACAATGGTCTATTCACATCCCGTGTCATCCTAAGTGTACCTGCTAATCGCCCCAAGCATAACTCCATATATCTTCGCATTGATAAGCACGAAAACCACAAACAGCGAGAGTGAAGAGGAGGTTACGATTGCGTTGCTTGTTTTGCGTCGCTCTTCCTCCGCCGCTAAAATCGCCGCATCCGCCACGCTCATCATCTTTCTCCCAAACGCTCGCCTCGAAAATTTCCAACCCACGTGTTCTCTTGCCAATTGCCCCATCCTCCGAGACACACCTCCTGCATCCCGGGAGACGTGCGCCATCGCCTGCGCCCACTGCTCAGAGTCAGGTTCACAAAGAATCCCAGTCACACCGTCGACGATTGATTCCTTCGGACCGCCGCTGTTGCACGCGATGACCGGTTTCGAAGCCGCCATGGCTTCAACAGGGACGATGCCGAAGTGCTCGTTGGTTGGCGTGTATAGAACGCAAATGCACGCGTTTATCAGTTGATTCTTCTCATCAGAGGAGACAGAAGGTTTGAATTCCACGGAGTCTTGAATGTTTAGTCTCATTGCTTCTCGTTTCAGGTCCGAGAGGTATGTAACGTTTTCAGTTAGCCGCGCGTCATACCCGCCGGCCAGAATCAATTTTGTTTTTTTACCATCGTCTGAATGAGACTGGTCGCGATCCGACTGATTGCCTATACCAGTTCCTTTTAAACCCTCAACGTACCGCGCGTACGCCCACAACGCGAGTTGCAGGTTCTTCTTGCGTTCGAACCGGTTTATGGAAAGGAAAGTTATTTGGGAGTCTGAGGAAGTGCTGGCGAGTGAATGACGATCGTTCATTCGCGCGTTATTTTCGTTTCCATCCAACTCCACGGCGGGATACACCACGCGCGGGTGCACGCCTTTTTGGTATAGGTGAGTAAACGTTTTGTAGAACGTGTCCTCCGTGAACTTACTGTTCACCACGACTTTGTGTGCCATCCCGGTGGTGAGTTGCTCGATGAAGTTCACGGGCGCTCGATACAAGGTACGGAATAACGAGACCCTCGTCGCGAGCAACATGTCGGGAAAGTGGCAGTAAAAAATAGTCGCGGTGTTCGTTAGCATCCTGACTAACGCAATGGGGGAGGATACCTGGTCCAGGACCACGACGTCAACATCAGCGTCGTTCATCAGCAACCAAAGGGTACAGTACAAGCACCGTACGTTCGCCATCAACGCGTGGAAGTACCCTCCAATGGAACGGGGCAACCACGCGCCGTGCACTTTGATCCAGTGCGCGCGCGTGCCGTCTTCAACCAACGTTTCTTCGAAGCACCGCGCCACGTCGTGGTACCCGGTGTACATCACAACCTCATTTCCAGCGGCCATGAACTCCACGGCGGCATCGATCACCAGACGCTCCGCACCCCCGATGCCCAAATCGGGGTGGATGAACGCAACCTTCATCTAGCCAAGGTGCGGGTGCCAATGCCGAGGGGTTGAATCTCAGATTGTAAAATAAAACACAGAGAAGGCAAAATATTTGGCTTTTGAAATCAAGCACCTCGTCACTACAAGGGGCGCTGCACTTGTTTTCACCATGCCCCCTAAGATCAAGCTCGTGGCGAAGACGGATGCTGAGATCGCGCTGGAAAAGCGGTATGTCTTGCTGAGAAAACAAAGGGCTGGCACCGCGGCGGGTCCATCCGCGGCAGGCGCGAAGAACGTGGGTGATCAGGGCGACCGAAATAAAGCATCGTCGGTTGCTTCGAGTTCAAAGAAGCACGACCGGAACTCCACCCCCCCCAAGCCCAAGTTCGTGTTGAAGGACCCTGGCGCGCCCAAGCCGATGACCGCGTTCGAGCGCACCAAGCTCATTCTAGCAAACGAGGCGGAGAAGAAACGGAAGGAGGCGGAGACGAAAAAGCAACTGGATGCGATGCGAAAGGAAAAAAACAGTTTGGACGAACCTTCGTTCGTGATTCCGAAATCCAACCCGCTGCCGTCCAGCGGAGGGCTTCCTAAAAATAGTCCCTCCTTGAAGCGGCCGGCGAGTCGGACTGCGGGTCAAGGGTTTTTAGCGAAAAAGCAAAGAGATACTTCGGCTGTGAACGATATCACGGGCTATACCGAAACAACAACGACGGGGTACCAACCGACGGCGATTCAAAACGATGATTTATTTCCAAAAATCACAGAAAAAATAACCGACCCGAACCAGCGAACCGTGTTCATCGCGGACCTTCCTGATTTGTGTTCCGTGGAAGCGATCGGTACGTCTTTATACCGGTTCGGGAACGTGGAGGAAGTGCGGGTTGTGGAGGGACGGAACTTTGGGTTCGTGACTTTTGCGGAACAGGAGGGGGCGGTGAAAGCCGTGCGGGCGTCGGAAGCGGCGGCGGCGGGCGAGACGCAAAACCACGTGCTCGTAAACGAGCAAACCGTTTCGGTGCGGTTCGCGCGCAGATCAGTAAAAGGCGAGCAGAAAAACGAACACGCGTACGCGGCGGAGATAAAAAACAAAGCGGCGCTGATGGCACAGGAAGAGATCAATCTGAGGGAAACGACGGAGCCGGAGGAGAGAGAGATGGTGTGTTACGACGACATATAGTTGGCAGCACAATATAGTTGGTAGGTTTTAAAATTTCATAAACAAAACCAACTACTCCAAGCTCTTCGCGATCCTCTGCACCTCCAGCATCTGCGCCTTGGCGCCTTTCCTCATCTCCCGCATCTGCGTTATTTGTTCCATCTGCTCCGCCGTGAGCTGTTCGCCCATTTGTTTGAAGTCGTTTTCAAACTCGACGTCCTGTTGTTCGATGGCGACTAAAAACTGCGCGACGGATTCGAGAAATGCAGGTAACGGGATTGGAGCGTCCTTTGCTACCAGCGCTTTTCGCATCGCGTCCAAAACCTTTTCCTCGTCGTCGATTATTTGCACGAACTGGTCTACTAGGACTAGGGCTGGTGGGGCGGCAAGTCGCTGGTACATCTCTAGCAGGTACTGGCACAGTCCAGTCAACGTGGGGATTACTTTTTCGTCCCCTCGGGCTTGCGCTTGCTCTAACGTTGCGAAGCCCGCCTTCAATACACCTTCGGTTAATTTGCCTTCTTCAATCATAGCGAGGCACTTCTTCTCAACCTCAGCAACGTCCGCGCACTGAAGCAAACCGTAGAACAGGGCGAACTCATCGGGAGAGACGTCGGTGGGGGCGGGGGCGGCGGCGTCCACGGCTTGTTTCACTGGGTCGGGGACAGACGCGTCCTCCGCGCGTACCACGACACACACACGACGGGCGCACTTTTTGACGGACGCAAAACAAGCAACAGGTGTCTGGCGGAATTTTGTTAGGGATGCACTTGCACGAACTGCGGTCATGCGTTGCATCGCGAGACTCGAGCTCGCCATTTTGAGTCGATACGTGTTTCAGGTGTGATTGTACGCAACGACTGCAGGGGGTCGTGCGGAACGAAGTGGTGGCAAGTTAGGGTTGTCAGTGCCACTGCAGGAGGAGTCGGCGCGAATGGATAATCGGAGAAAATTATTTCGGCAAATCCGAGAAGTAACCGTTACGTTGTGGTTTTTCGGCAGTGCGTCCTGCGCACCCCACGCTAGCGGAGGGGGTCGTCACGATGGTTTCGACTCAAACTGAAGGCTTGAGCAACTTGATCGACGCGTTGTGCGGCCGTTTGCCCACGACTGTTCCGGTTTCTCTGCCAAACGCGCAACCACTGCGTCGTCCTGGTATCTTGAATGAAATCGTGCGCGACCGCGGTGTCGATGGAGGGGACGACACCACCAATGAGACGACGCGTTTAACCGAGGCGCTCATGAACGTCATGCACGCAGACGGGCCAGTCACTTCATCAAGCCAAGGCACCACCCCTTCTCAGGTGCACTTCAAAGAATCGCTAGGCATGCTCTCTCCTTTGATCGTGGAGTACGACGAAGTTACCGCCCGGCAGTACGAGCGGATTGTGGAGCAAGAAAAGGAGCTGGACGTGATGCGCAAACAGTTGGTGAAAGCCAAGACGCAGGTACACACAATGCTCGAGAACTTTGCGGATATCCAAGAATCTAAAAGCAAGGGAAACAACGCAGACTATCCTGAGTTGACTCAGCAAGTCATGAGTTACGGACAAGACAACGAGTTGTTGAGAGCGCAAGTGAACGTCATGGCGAACGAGTTGGTGGAACTCAATGCGGAGCTCAAAGCCCGACAAAAACATTGCCAGAATCTAGAACGCGACCTCGGTGAAGCGAAAGCGATGAATGGCTTACACAAAGGACACATGCGTGCTGATGATGCACACATTGTACAACAACAGCAAAATGATGATTCAAATTCCAGAGCTCATACGCAAGAGCAACACATCACGCGTTTGGAGCGACAGATGAATGACTTGCGCCGGCGGTTCGATAGCGCTACGCACGAGCTCCAGACTTCGCAAAGTTATTGCGACTCGTTAGAAGGGACTTTGCGTAACTACCAGCAACAGAGCCTGGAGGTGTATAAGCAGGTCAAGGGTGCGGTGCAGGCCACTGAGCGAGCCACGATTCAGCGGGACCAGAGTTTTACTCGGGAGAAGGCGCTGAGTGATGAAGTGGTTGAATTGAAATCTCGATTAGAAAAGAACACTGAGAAAATCGACGGACACGTTATGGCAATTTCGCGACAGCGGAACTTGACGTTGGGCGACGCTGTGAAATCCGCGAAGCACACTTTGGAAACCACGACCAGGGAGAACACACAGTTGAAGTTCAACTTAACACGCGCGAAAGAAGAGATTGAACGGCTGGGGAAAGCGCGAAATAGAACGGGTTTGAGTTCATCATCAGACTTCATCGCGGAAACAAAAGAAACTGAAAGCGTATCGAAAACGCTTTCACAAATCACGAACATCGATACCTCGGCTGATGAACAGCGGCTATTGTTACGCCAGAAAGCGCACGACGAGTCCACAAAGCAAAGGCTAGCGCACGCGGAGGAGTCTCTTTTGAAGCAACAGCAAGTCACTGCGGAGATGGAAGCCAACGCGGCGCACACTATACAGATTTTGAGCGAGAAATTGAGGCGAGCGAGACGGAACGAACTCCGAAAAAAGTAGTCATGTAAAGTAGTTTAATCATGTAAATTACACAGACCCTGATCAACTACTCGTCGCTTTCGTCAGGTCCCCTAAAAACCCAGCCGAGTTCAAAATGCCGGTCCCCCCCAGGGTTATTTGGCACCCTAGGGAATTACTTTCGTTCAGCTGAGCGACGAACCGCGCTTCTTCGTACGTCACCCCGCCGATTACGAACACGAAAATCTCAGACGGTGACTTTTGCGAATTTACGCCGGCGTCCGACGCGAACGGGTAATCATTAATGCTCGCCTTTCCCTTCCCTATGTTTTCTAACGTTTGGACCAGTAAAGGGGTGTGCTGCGTGTACACGTTTTCCGCTCCTTTGAGGCCCGAAAACGTTTTCTGCGCTCTGCTGAAGAACGTCCTTGATCCGAACAAATCGCCAACACGTTTATCTTCCCCCGCGACGCGAATCAAATCGCGAACCAATTGTTGGTAAACAGGCTCCACGTTTCTTTTACTCAACCCGTGCGTCAGCTCCAAAATCTGTTTATGGCCCTCTGGGGACTTTTCGTACCGCAGGGCGAACAGAAGCACTAGTTTGAGACACGCGATGTTCGGGACGTTATGGTTGCCAAGCTGCTCGATGACCGAGGTGTACGCGAACGCCCGGTCCTGGCCGCACACGATTTCCTGTTCCACCATCGACACCGCCATCAAGGACTTTTCCGTGATGATTCGGGATAATTCACTCATCAGGCTCACGTGCTTCGAGACGTTCCCTGACTGCTGTCTAAATTCGGGAAAACTCTCCACGAACCGCGCCATGTCTTCGATGGAGTCGATTTGCTTGTTCATCTTCGAGATTTGCTGAAAGTTGTCCACGAGCTTTTTCACGCTCGATCCCAAATCGCCATAGTTGGCGAACATGTTCTCTTTGAAGAATTGGTCACTACTCGACGATACCACGATGTCTTGCTTTTTCACGCCACTGTTGCCACCCACCACGACTCGGTTGTTTTTAATCCCGATTAGCTCGTGCACCATGGCTTGGTACGTCCACTGGTTTAGAAGTGGAGTGACGGGGTCGTCTAGTCGGTCTATTATCAGTAACGTGGCCGGGCCTTTGTCCGGCTTTTGGTTTCGGTTGCTGGGGAAGTCGAACAAGCCGGCTTCAAGGTGGTACGCTAAACGGGTCACGTCGCTTGCTACTCTCTTGCAAATCTCGGAATCCCTTTGGTGTCTTATCGTCGGTCGTCGCTTCACGGATAGCAGGAAAGAAGCAATCCCCTCTACGATCGGATCAATCATCACCGCTCGCAAAGTCGGACCCACTGAAGAATACCTCAAAAGATCCGCGTTATTCTTCAAATCCAGGGTGAACACCGTGGGGTCCACCGCAAGGAAACTGGCGTACATCTCCTGCACCGTGCGAATCATCTCGCGCTGGTCGTTCTCCGCTAATAGCTGCAAATGCGAATCCGGCAACACGCTACTAAAAAAAACGTAAAACTCCCCGTACGTTTCCGCGCGCAGTAAATCGCAGACTAACCGGACACTGCCCTCGGTCGGGCGCACGAAGCAAACGCACTTCAGGTGTTGCATTTTCTTACTCGCGTCGATGTGGAGTTTTTCTACGAGGAAGACCTGTAGTAAATAGTATCAGGGGGGTATAGACTTATGGTTAGATTTGCGCTTTTCGTTGATTCACTGAAATAAAAGCAACACCTGGAGTTTTAAGACGTTCGGGAGAATCTGGGACCGAGGAGGGTAAATACCCACACACCCTAACGTACCTCTTTCTGTAGCAGTTCCGTCTGCGTGAACGCCGAGCTGACGATGTTCAGCTGTTTGGGAATGAAATAACGGGGGGGGTTGTTAGAAGCGATGCATAAGGGCGTGGGCACGGGCGGTAGACTTGGATTTGAGAGACGTGAGTTAACTTTCTTACCGTGAAGTCATCGAGCACCAGACACTTCATCCCCACCCCCGCTTCGTTCAGCATCTTCACGATGTACTCCTTAATCACCAGCTGCAGGTTCACGGAGTGGAGCGCCATCGCGAAAGGCGAGCGCGGCGGAACGCCTCCGAACGCCCCTACCCCGGTGCGCACAACGAGTAAAGAAATGATGTTGCGTGTGTCCGTTTTGCGAGAACGAATATTGAAAGTCCGCCAGCTGTAATTTAAGTCTGTTGTGCGATCTTGGCTGCGTCGTCGTCACACCCGTTCGCACGTCCGCTAGGGATCATCTTCTCCTTCCACGCTCGCCATGGACAACAACACGATGAAGCAGTACTTTTTGCTTTTCATGGCCGCTTTATCCTCGGTAGTGTTCGGCACGTACTGGATCCCGAAGCTGATCATTTCGATCTTGCCTACGCAAAATCTTAAAAGGAAATACGGTGCCGAGTGGGCGTTGGTGACTGGTTCGTCTTCTGGAATCGGCAAGAGCATCGCCAAATGCTTGGCGAAGGACGGTTTAAACGTCGTCCTAGTGGCGCTTCAAGAGCCTTTGTTAGACGAAACCTTCGAGGAGCTGAAAGCCACGTTCCCCGATCGCAAGTTCGAAAAGATTGGAGTCAATTTAGGTGCGCCTGGGTACCTCGACAAAATCGCCGACGCCACGAAGAGTTTAAACATCCAGTTAATCTTCAACAACGCGGGGTACATGCTCACCGGTTTCTTCGACAAAACCCCGTTAACAAAACTCATGATGAACCACGAGTGCAACGCCACGAGCGCGATGCAAATCACGCATCTCTTCGTCACCAGGATGCTGGAGGCGAATAAAAAAGGATGTGTTGTTTTTACGTCTAGTGCTGCTGCTTGTCAGCCCACCCCCTTCTCCGCCCTGTACGGTGCTACGAAGGCGTACATCAGCTCGTTCGCTGCTAACATCGCAGTCGAGCTGCACTCGCGGGGCATCGACGTCCTCGCTTTCCACCCCTCCCCCGTCGCCACGAACTTCTACGACAAGGCGCACAAGCTCGACGCGCTTGCTTTTTTTATGAACTTCGCGGTGCAGCCGGATTCACTTCCCAACGAAATGTTCAAAGTCGTTGGCCGCGCGGTGTGGTGGGACAGCGGCTCAGTCGCGGTTGGTTTCAGGATGCTTCTGAAAGTATTCGATTACGGGTTCTTCGCGGCGCTGATTTCCAGGTTCGCGCACACCATGTCGGACTACAAGAAGAACGTATAGAGAGGTATAGACAGATGCTTGTTAATGACCATTTTTTGAGTGTCGCACCGAAACCCGAAATCTCAGCTTGCCCGTTGAAAATAGTCGTTGTCAAATGAACGACTCATTCCAGCCCTCGCTCCATTCGTCCAGCGCGCTCCGTGACAGGACCACACGCCTTGACCCGCCGGCTCAGCGTGTGATGTCGCGCGCGGGCGAGAATGCGCACTCCGGCGACGTGACCGTGATTCAGGAAGTCCGCGGCCTCGCCGAGGAGCTGACGAACCTCCGGCAGGAAAACACAATCTTGCAAGGAAACTTCGACGAGGTGAGGAAGATTTCGTGCGCATTCGGTCTACTCTGCATCCTGGAGCGCTTAAGTTGGCCCTTGAATGTCACGTTTCAAGACTCCATTCACTCACCGTACTCCCCCCCCATATGACCTGCAGCTCAAAACCCACCACACCAAGATCCAGACCGCGTACGACTCTTTAGCCGCGCAGTACCATGAGCTCTCCAATGAAAAGAACGAAATGGACGCTTACTATAAAAGTCAGATAGACGAGTGGCGCGCGAATCTGGAACAAAAACACTCTGAATTCGAGGAAGCCAGAGCGCAGATCATGCAGCCACGTGAGCTTGACCTGTTGCGCAAAAAACTGATGGAGGAAATCGAAAACCCGACTCGTCAAAAGCTGCACGCGTACGAATTAGAAATCGAAGAGGGCGCCGAGAAGTTCACGCAAGCGGTTCGGGATTTGGAAACTTTACGCACGCACCACGACGTGGAGGTTGCCAAGTTGTTGAAAGACGCGGAGTACGCCAAGATGGACTTTAACGGCGAGATTACTATGTTGCGGAAAGAACTTTCTTTAGTTGAAGAAAGCTTAGCTATGAAATCCCGGGAGAACGATTCATATCACGGGTTGTCCCATGAGTTATCAATCGTGCAAGCGCGGTGTGAAGCGCTTAGTGTGGAGACTGAAGCTAAAACCAAGCAGTACAACGAAGCTCTTACAGAAACTGAAAAGTTAAAAGCGAACCTAAAAGTGCACTCCAGTGTCACTGAAAAGCTGGAACGGCGGATACACGTGTTGCAGGGCGAGGTTGAAGCCAGAGATTCCGAGAATGCGCGCCAAAAGAATTTAGTCATCGACGGAGAAAACAATTGCAACGATTTGCAACGCCGGCTTGACGAAACCAACTTCAAGCACCGGGCTGATATGAAGCTTTTCGAAACCAGGGCGGCGAAGGACAGGGCTGAATTAGAACACGAGTTCGCCATCGAAAGGGAAGAAGCGGAAGAAAAAGAACAAGCCATTTTAAGTCGGCTCGCCACGCACGACCAATCAATAAAAAATATCCAAGATGTGTGCGACCAAAAGGTTTACTTAGCGGAGGACAGGGCGCGCGACGCGAGGCGCGCCGCGGAGGCTGGCAAGATAGACGCGGAGGTTAAGCTTGACGCTGCGCTAACTGAGCTCGCGGGGTGTAAGAGCGATATGCTGAAGGCGGTTGGCGAGGCGGAGGGATTACGCGCCGCGCTGTCAGTGATGGAGCGCGAGTACGCCAACGAGGTTCCCGCGATGCGCGCGGATTTACAACAAACGAAGAAAGATTTAGAGCACGAACACGTGCGGATGGCTGACTTGCGAAACACGATCGAGGTTGAGCGGGTGGAGCGGGTTGAGGTTGGGGCGAGTCTGATTGAAAGGGACCGGGAAGTCAGGAGGCTACTCGCGGAACTGGAACGCAAGGACTTGAAGTCTCAAAACGAAATCGCGACGATGAAGAAAGCGTGGCAGAAGGAAAAAATTGCTCTGATCAACAGGGCGAAGGTACGTAAAATCCTGTTCGCCTTTTAACGCTCGTTTCGTGTACCACTGGATTCGCGTTTCACAAGATCCTGTGAGGAAGTCCTCTTCATCCCGATGCAAACAACTGACATCTTTCCAAAAACCCACAGGACATCGCGTCGACGATGGAGGAGCGGCACCGGAATTCGATGCGGAAAGCGAGGCGGAAAATAGACAACGCGCAGCGCAAGGTAGTGGGGCTGGCGCATGACAAAGTCACGTTGCTGGAAAGCACGGTTCCCACGGATGTTGGAGGCTCGAGCGCCGAGGAACGGGAAGAGCAATCAGGAGGGACTTCTTTGTCAGTGCTGGAACAGGAGCTCGCGGCGCTCCGAGGGCGGCAAGACATGTACGACCGGTCCGTGGCAAACAGTAGCTTGGAATAGCTGTGACAGTTGTAACCTCGCTTATTTCAATATTTCAAATCAAATATAATCTTAAGGTATAGTTGTCATAGGTATGAGGGACATCCGCTCCTTTCTCTTCTCACTCCTCTCCTCTACGCGTCCACCTTCTTCATAACCTTGAGCGGTGACTGCACGAACCCCCCGGGCGTTGCGTTCCGCATCGCAACCGCGTCTTGCGTGATGTACGTATCAAGCTGCTTAGAAGCCGCCAAAATCAAACCCATGAACGGCGGCGACGGACGACCAGGCCTCGACTTGTACTCGGGGTGGTACTGCGTGGCGACGAAGAATTTGTGGTCGGGGTACTCCAGGATTTCCATGCGCTTCATGGTTTCGTCTTTACCCACAAAAGCGCAACCAGCGCCTTCCAGCTGCTCAACCAAATCAGGGTTCACTTCGTACCTGTGTCTGTGCCGCTCGTCGATGAAGGGCTGGGAATTGTACAGCTTCGCGGCCTTGCAGTCCTGCGTTTGGAAGATCGTCCTGCGTGACCCGAGGCGCATGGTGCCTCCCATGTGCGTCGTGGATCCCTCTGGCATGAAAATAACGGCGGGGTCCGGGCAGTTCGGTACCATCTCCGTGGAGTGCGCGTGCTTGATGCCTAAAACGTTCCTGGCGAACTCAATCACAGCGGCTTGCATGCCGAGGCAAATACCCAAAAACGGCACGTCGTTCTCCCTAGCATACCGCGCGGTTAAAATCTTCCCCTCCGTGCCGCGCTCGCCGAACCCGCCTGGTACTAAAATGCCATCTACGCTCTTCACCTTGGCCCAAGCGTCGGCGTACGCGTTGGGGTCCTCGGCCTGTGTCGCGTCTTCCAGCATCCCGGCCTCGACCCAGACGATGTTCAGCTTGCGGTCGGAGGCGATGGCTGAATGCATTAAAGCTTTCGTCACAGACAGATAAGAATCCCCTAACCCGGTGTACTTCCCAACAATGGCGATGTTCACGGGCGTTTCCACCGTGTCCCACTTGTGCGCCCTGTGAGCCCAGTCGTCCAGGTCCAGTTTCCGGAAATCGAGCTTGAGTTGTCGCATGATCGCCAAGTGCCCACCTTGTTCCTGCATCACAAGCGGGACGTGCCAGATGTTTGAGACGTCGCACAGGTTCAAAATACAATCGGGGGTCACGTGGCAGAACAGCGCGAGCTTGTCTAAAACGGCTTGCTCCAGGGGTTCCTTTGAACGGCACGCGAGCATGTGCGGCGAAAGCCCCGCGCTTCGCAGCGCTTGGACGGAGTGTTGCGTTGGTTTGGTTTTCTGCTCACCAACGGCGCCCACGACAGGTACGAGGGAGACGTGAATCAAGCAGAAGTTATCCGATCCGACTCGCCACTGAAGCTGCCGCACCGCCTCAATGAAAGGCATGGATTCGATGTCCCCGACCGTGCCGCCCAGTTCGATGATGCACACGTCGGGTTGCCCGTCCTGTCCGTCAACCGGGATCTTTGCCACGCGTTCGATCCACTCCTGGATCTCATCCGTGACGTGCGGAATCACTTGCACGGTTTTACCCAAGTACTCGCCCTTGCGCTCCTTCGCGATGACGGCTTGGTAGATCTTCCCGGTGGTGATGTTGTGGTCCCTGGTTAGAGTTGTGTCAACGAAGCGCTCGTAGTTCCCCAAGTCCAAATCCGCTTCGCCCCCGTCGTCCAGCACAAAAACCTCGCCGTGCTCAAACGGAGACATAGTACCGGCGTCGATGTTGATGTACGGGTCGATTTTGATCGACGTGACTCTCCAACCACCAGCGCGCAAAAGAACGCCGATTGAAGACGCGGTGACGCCCTTGCCGAGACCGCTGACCACGCCTGTTTTTTGTACGGTGGGGAAAAAGATGTGATTAGGGACAGAGCCGTGTCAGAGATTTCGATCGGGTTCAGGGTGCTGCAGTACGATAGTATATACCGGTACATGCTGCACGATTGAGTTGAAAAGCGTTGTGATGCTGATTCTTTTATCCTCCCACTTACCTCCGCTCACGACGATGTACTTCATAGGGGCTTTGGTGGCCATGGTGGTCATCTTGACTGTGGTCGGCGCCTGCAACTTTTAGGCGGCGGGTTCTTTTTGCGCTGCTTGGATACGCGTTTACGCCACGCCAAAGAAGGGTGGACACCGAAGTTCGAGGAAACACACGTGTCTCGACGTGAATTTTGCCACCACGCGTGATGCGGGGATGGGCGCAGCGCCGAATGGGGAGGGTAGGCGACTGTCGCGGCAGATCGTAGTTTCGTTTTCAATAGATTTCAAAACTCGAGTTTGTCCCTTTATTGATGGTCTAATAGCTCACGAAAATCGTTTTCCGGAGTGGCCAAAAAGGTGCAAAACGTCGTTGTTTCTCAGGCTTCAGCTTCTTTTGATTTCATTGCACGGGCGCCCCTTCCTCGGCCTGCCATCGTCCTTTCCTGGACGATGGCGGTCGACCCGCTCGAGGAGTGGTTAGGGAAGCGACTTAAGCAGGCGTATTCAGTGGAGGATTGGGTCCTGGAGGGGGTTACGAGTGCTTTGCTGTTACTTGATGACCGGAGTGATGCGATTGACACGATCGACAACTTTTTAGGTGATGCGGTCACGCCTGGGGCCGCCTCCGCGATCGTGGATGAGCTGCTTAAAAGGAAACAGAGATCGAACACCCCTGACGCGAGCCAACCACACCAACAACACCATCAACAAGTACTGCCTTCTGTTTCCCAACCAGGACGCGGAAAGGCGACCGGTTCATCAGTCGGTTCGTCCCAGAGAGAAAAAAAAAATGGCAAAGAGACGAGCGAAAAAAACACGCCGGCGTCGACTGCTTCGGACCCTGCTCATAAACCTACGACTAGAACCGGCTCGTTGAAACCTAGCGACCTTAAAAAACCCGTGGTGAACTGCCTCATGTGCGGCAAGATTTTTCAAATCGCACCGAGAGACGGCGTCGTTTCTTCCGAGACGAAGTCGTTTCTGGAAAATAAATGCAAATGTACGTTTTGCGGAAGCTTCGTGAAAGTCGCGTTAACCGACGGGAGCAAGATTAATAGTGGTATGGAAAGCAGTACTGCAAGTACTGCTTCTGTGAGGAATTCGTCTCGAGAAGGTACTACTACGAGGACTAATATCTCAAAGGAATCCTTCTGCAAAGAATCCTCCGACTCCGCCGCGCTCGAAGCTAAAAACCGCTTGGTGAATTTCGATCGCACCGCCGCGGCGAGGACCACGGTCATCGACGACCAAGCCGACTGGTACGCGGTTGAAACCAACGCGTGGCTTGATGAGACCGAACGTGAAGAGATGAAAAATCAATTGATAGCCCAGAAAGAAGCGGAGGAGGACTTCAAAAGACACAGAGCGAGCCGGGTGCGGATCGATTTATTAGGGCGGCGAGTGGAAGATGTCGAGATTAACGACGGCAATGGAAATAATGCAAACGCATCAACCACAACAGGGTTCATGCTTCGGGAAAGTAGTCAGGGGAGCTTGGTGCATGAAGGTAGGACGGCTGACACGGGTATGTCGAATTTTGCTGTGGCCGGAGGTTCTATAGGTGCAAACAGTCAGGGAAATAGCAGCGGCGCTAGTACCTCCGTCGACGCGTACCAAATCAGTAAGAATCCGACGCTCGCGTTCGCGCCGCATTTTCAAGGCACTTCCGATAAAAAGTATGCGAAACAAGGAAAAGGCGGTGAGAAACAGAGTAAGACTTCCTCGTTCTCTCAAGGGCAACGAAGGAGGGTACAGGACGAGAGTCCGTTCGACGCGGTGGCAAAGGCAGCCGGCGAGTAAAAGTGAAAAGTGAAGCGATTTCACACAATTTCGGATCATATGAGTAGTTAGTCTGATGCGACGTGTCATCTTAGTAGATAGATTAGTCTTGAAAATCGGTAATTGAATTTTCTTTTTCGCGACAAACCAAAAGCCCCAAAACCCGAGCCGCCAAAAAGACGCGCGCGATCGTAGTAGATCCACGCCCTTACACGATGGCGGAAACCACCCCTGACTTCAGCGCGAAGCACCCTCTTGAGCACACGTGGACGTTGTGGTTCGACAACCCTAACGGGCGGCAAAAGCAAGCCACGTGGGGCCAGACTTTAAGGTCGGTGTACACCTTCAACACGGTTGAGGATTTCTGGTGCCTGTACAACAACATCCTGGCCCCGTCCCGGCTGATCATGGGAACCGACTTCCACTTGTTCAAAGAGGGCATCGAGCCCAAGTGGGAGGACGCTACGTGTGCCAAGGGTGGTAAGTGGACGTTCTTCTTCCCGAAGAGTAAAGAGCCCGCGCACCTCGACGATTGCTGGCTTAATTTGTTGCTCGCGATGATAGGCGAGCAGTTTTGCGAGCCTTCCGAGATCTGCGGCGCCGTCATCTCCGTCCGGCAAAAGCAACACAGAATCGCGCTTTGGACGAAAACCGCATCCAACGAAGCGGACCAGATTGCGATCGGCAAGCACTTTAAAAACGTGTTGGAGATGCCGGAAAACGAGAAAATCGGGTACATGGTGCACGACGACGCGATTCGGCTGGAGCGACGCGCGAAGGACCGGTACACGGTTTAGTTGGATCTTCTTTTTAGGGATGAGTTGGATGGACATAGAAGACTCAAGTAGACAATGTAATCGTAATTGATCGTAAAAATTGATAGGAGTAACCCTTGCGTAACACCCTCTCACCCCTCTCAACCGGTCAAACCTAGTGATCGTCCACACACATCGCGATTGTTCCATCGGCGCCGGCGCTGAACAGCCATGGCTGCGTAGGGTGAAACACGACGTCAAGCACTCCCTCGACGTCGTAAGGCTTGTGCGCCCGGAGGATCTTCAAAGGCACGATGAGCGCGTTCTGGTTCAGGTCCTGGGACACGTTCCCGTGCAACACGTGCACCGTGCAGTCGTCGCTCGCGGTGGCGAATAAAGGCAGCTTTTTGTGGAATGCCACGGCGCGAATGCCATTAGCGTGCGTCGCCATTGTTTTAAATGGCGTGTTCGATAAATCCATGTCGAACCATTGCAATTTTCCATCCGAAGTACCGGTGATTAAATTATCGCCAAGAGCATGCGATGCCATACACGACATGCCATTCGACCCACAAACCAGCTTCTTCACAAGACACTGCCGCTGCAAATCGTACAGATACGCGTAGCTCCCGGTTTGAATGAACATGATCGGCCTGTTCGGGTGGAACTGCGCGTTTCGTATGGGGACTTTCTGTTGCTTGAAGATTCGCTGGCTTGATTTTTTGGAAACGCGGTGGATCAGCACGTTTGCGCCGTTTGCCACCAACGTGGCGAAATAATCGCCTTTGTGGTGCCAGCTCACCTTGGTTACCTTGTGTGCATGCTTCACGAACACCAGTGTTCCGCTTGTGTGGGTGTCCCAAGGCGCCACGCCGTCGGTTTCCAGCGTCGGCGCGTCGTCGGCGGACGATCCGAGTTTGTGCGCGCTCGTGAAATCCGCGGTGCCCTCGTAAAAGGGATCTAATAACACCACAGTGGTACCGACGCACACGCTTGCGATTGTGCTGCCTACCCTAGGGCACCACGCCACGTTCACCACTTCCTTGCCAAACATCCACTTTCTTACACACCGACCAGACGAGACTTCCCACATCCGCAACGTACAGTCCAACGAACCGGACAACAACCACTTCCCACTCTGGTCAACCGCGATTGAGGTTACTTTATTGCCGTGGCCGGTGAACTTTAAGCACTTGGAGTTAGGGTACGGTCTCAACTCCTTCGGCGACGGCAACGGGGGGAGCATGTCCTTCGGGTTTATGTTGATTCGGTTCTTCGCGACTCGCGGGCATAAATAAAGGTCAAGACATCTTTGAAACCTTTCAAGCACGAACGGCGCGTAGGAAGGCACTCTCCTCAGCGCTTCGTAAAACTGCCGCGGCCGCGTGTCGACGTCGCCGTTGTCCAGCTCCACGGTGTCGGCTCTATATTCGAAAGGAGGGTTGTAGCTGTCTCCATGAGTTGGTAGTTTCGCTCTCGGCGCAGGCAGATACGCTAGCCCGTTGATTTTCGTCGTCAAATCGTCGTCGCCTTCCCACAACAGTTTGGGTCCGTCGTTCAACATATTCTTTTCCAAATCCTTTTTCCTCTGGTCCGGGTTTTTACGCAACGAGCGAATGATTCGCAACACCGTTTTGGCTTCCCACTTTGATGGGACGAACCGTCGTTTCGGTTCACGCGCCTGGGGAAGAGTCACGTTCTCCTCCGCGGTGTTGAACTGGAACTGGTCGCCGAAGAAGTTGTTCGGGAGGACGCCGGAACGGAGCTTGCGAATGAGTTCGAGCTATTTTTTTTTGATGGGATGAGAATGATTGAGATGATGGTTAGTTGAGATAATAGGTTGTGTCGATGTTTTACGGAGAAGGAACACGGTGTATGTTCACATCACAGAGTGCACTTTATCGTCTCCCTTACCTGTTCTTTACTTATATCAATTTCCTTGTCCTCGCGTTCGTCGAACACCTTTCTCCAGTACGTCGGGTCGTCCACCATCTGCAGCAGGTGGTCCAGGTGGTCCACGCGCGCGCGCTTCAAAATCTTCCTCCCGTCTGCATCGTACCCGATGTGCTCCTCGTCCCGGAACCATTGAATCGGGACGTCGCCGATGGTGTTCTCCATCCTGGGCGAGCGGTGTGTGTCCACCACCGAACGCGCGCACCGAGATGAAGTCCGCCGACATTTCATCTCTACTTGTCGGCGGCTGAAAGGAAAGTGCAGCGTGAAAAGGGGTTTATGACCGCGCCAGCACCAGTTTTGCAATCTTTGCCCACTTCTCAAAGCGAACGGCACGAGCGGTGAGGTCGAGTAGGCTTCTACCCACCATGCGGAAGCTTCTTCTGCTGGTGCTCGCTCTCGGAACCGTCTGGTCCGTGGAGTGCGCCCCCCGCGGGTCCGCATACGGCGAATCCTTCGGGTACCAAGGTACGTGAGGTTACCTCATCACCCCATTCGTTTGCAAATCCAAAGGCAACAACGGCTTTATCGTCCGATTTTAACATCGCCCACCCTCACTCCATCCTCATCACAGCGCCTCCTGTTTTACGGTCCATAACCCCTAACGCCGGTCCGAAAGAAGGAGGCACCACCGTGACAATCACGGGTAGCGGGTTCAAACGCGGGAAGAACTTAAAGGTACGTGGGCTAAGGAGTCGTGGTGTTCAAACATATACCAAGGGTAATCCTATAGGACGACTCAAATGCATTAAAAAAGTTCTCCTCGCGCCGTCCTCTAACCCTCATTACCCTTAACCAATACACTCCCAAAAACCAGGTCAAATTCTCCAGCACCTCGCCTTCCAGCGAGGTGGACGTTGTGCCCGCGGTTTTCGTGGACACCAGCACGATCACTGTGACGACTCCGAATCGAAACGCCAAGAATCAAACCGCGCACATCAGCGTTTCCAACGATGGTTCCACGTTTACGTCCCTCCCGTCCGTCAGAAACGGAGGCGCCGGGACGTTCTTGGACTACCAATTCGTGGGCCACGCGCCGTGGGGCTCGTGGGACCTAGGCACGGCAAAGAGTGTTACATCAACGGCAGGTGTCACATCCGTATCTGTTTCGCGAAAGGGGGGACAGATTGTGGATGGCAAAACGCTGGGGAGCGACTTTTACGCTTCCGACGATTTGTTCTGCGCCCATGGGGTAAGTACAAAACGATCGTTCGACTTTTTTACGGAGGTGGAGTACGTCACCGGTGAACTGATCGACACTGAAGCTGATACCGATCAACTCGTGACTGTTTCACCGACTGTCGGTGATTCCTTCAACACGTACGTCACTCGCGACACGACGTACGAAGTCGCGACGGTCGACGATAGCGGCGACAAGAAGTGGAAATGGCGGAAATGGAGTCGGGGGTATTACCCGAGTGGAACCTACTCTGAACTGAACGCTTTCACGACGTTACCTGTGGAGCTTGAGTACGGCGTTTTCGTAACCTTCGTATCCACGTCAGGCAAATCAGCCGACGACCTGTGGCGGTTCGACGCCGTCACGAAAAGCCCGTACACGGAGCGCGGTACGTTTATTGATTCCATTCGAGTTCGTTGTCCGCTGCCGCCCGCCGATCCCAGCGGTGTGGATGTCGATTTAAATTCCCAAGGCTCACAAAGAGAACTGAAAGTCTCGTACCGAGGCGAGTACTCGTACTCTGACGTAACCTACACCGACAACACTGGCGTAAAGACCGTAACGGGCGACCCGAAATCTTTAGGAGTCGTGACTCAAGACTTGGCGTTTACGGATGATTTGAAACTTCACGTTGACGGCTATTTCTCCGGGCCCGAGGATTTGACGTTTGAGATTGAAATGACATCCGCCACCGCGTTCAAGTGGAGGGCGTACCGGGTGAACGACGCGTTGTGCAAGACTGAGACGTCTGGGGCGTGGTGTGGTTATAGTACCGGTGAAACTGTTTCTGAAAATCACCCCGTGCACCTGCGCCATGGTGTCTACGTGTCCTTCACTACCTTGACTGGAAAAGTTTCGGGCGACAACTGGAAGTTTGACGCGTTTACTTTTTGGAGCACCACGTTTTCGCCCGTTGATGTAGAAGTGTCCTCATCAACCGCCGATGATGACGCCATTATGTACGTAGAGGGCACCTACATTGGTACCAGTGACCACACCTACGAGGTCGAAATCATGGCGGACACCGGGGCGTTCCGGTGGAGGAGCTTTGATGCTACTAGCGACGGGACGGGTATCACTTGGACTGACGACGTTTCGGTGTCGCAATCGTTAACGGCTCTGGACAAAGGAGTCTCCGTGAACTGGCTTACGTTGGCGGGTAAAACATTTCAAGACACATGGAGTTTTACAGCCTTTACCGGCCATGTTATCACGACGTTAGGGAAATCCTACGTCTCGGATGCTATCCCCCGGTCCGACAACACAGTGGGGGACGCGCGCGTACCCACGATCACGGGTTCTTATTTGGGATCCGAAAAAGCGCGGATTACAATTGAAATCGGCGGCACGTGTACCACGTCTTGCTCAGAGTTCAAGTGGAAGTATGACAAGGCGGATTTGCCGCTGAACCCGTTCGTAGACACTATCTACACCGGCGGTGTGTTCTCGGAACTCACCACTATGCAGATCCTTGAGCAGCAATTATCGTACGGCATCAACGTAACGTGGGGCTTGACCTCCGGGTACAAGGTTGGGAACGAATATTTCATCTACCTCAACCCGATGGCGACTTCGGTTTTACCCGCGACGCCTGGTGACCCGGATCCTAATTTCTCCGCGATCGACCTGCGAAGCACGTATAACGATGAAGGAAACGTACCTGCGAAAGACGCGGTGATCACGGTTGAATTCACATCAGGCACGCAGGCGAAGTGGAGACTCAACACGGAGCCTTTTTCACCCGCCGAGACGATCGCGACGGACGAACCGTTTACGCTGACGCACGGCGTCAAGGTATCCTTCGCCCAGGCGTCTGGCTTCACTCCAGGATCGAAATACTTGATTCCCTTAAAAACACACATCGCACATATCCACAACATCACCACTCAACACGGGGGCACAAAGAACTGGCCATCCATTTCGCAGCCCGTCGCCGCCGCAGCGAACTACGCTAATTTTCCGAACCAAGGAAGCCCGTTGTCCGACGTCACGCCGTTGAAAACAAACACCGGGGCGCACACCATCCACGCGTTTCCCGCAGCGGGGTCGCTACAAGGAGGCGGGTCAGCTGTGCCTGGTGAGGGATATGCTAACCAAGGCGGCGTCGGTTTATCCAACATCATCAACGGCGTCCCGACGCAAGGGTACTTGCAACACACGTACCCCACCGCTTACCTGAAAATTGTCGGCGCGGCGGAGGTGACGGGCGTTACTGGAGTTTTAGCGGATGAGCTCACCGTGGCGGGGACGTACACCGGGAAGTCATCCTTCGTGTACCAGCTGGAACCCGAAACGTCTAGTACCTTCAAGTGGCGCAAGTACGCGTACGGAGCGAGCGAAGCTGAGGCGACTGCTTGGACAGGTAGCAAAGCGGTGTCCACCACCGTCGCCACGGCAATCGACTCCGGACTCACCGCGTTGTTCGGCTCCGCGACGTACACCGTGTCGTCCGCCAACCGGTGGACGTTCACCGCGCACAAGGGCCACACGTTTCAGTTCCGGGATTCCGGGCGGGCAAACTGGAGCCAAGAGAAGGTCATCGATGGCACAACCCAGCCGCTGAGTTGTGGCATCGCCGTCCGGTTCACGCAGCTAAGCGGGTACGCGCCCGGGGACCAGTTCATCGTGACGAACCGTACGGTTGATTCCTTCGGCACCTTCACTGGTTTGCACGACTCTACCTACACCGTCGATGTTCTCGATCGCGCTGAGTACGACCCGCCTGTGTTTCACCGCGGGTCCGGGAGCACCACTACCGGGCTACAACAAAAACTCACCGTCACAGGGACGTACACTGGACGAAGCACGTACGTGTACGAAGTGAAGATCACATCTATCACACACACGAGCTTGATTTCCCAGTTTCAGTGGAGGAAATATTTGAGAGGGTACGGCGCGGGCGGCGGGCCGTTTTCAGGCACCGACCTCCCCGTGTCTTTGTCTCCGATCCTGCTGGACGACGGCACGTACATTCAGTGGGCTGCAATTTCGGGGCACGCGGTGGACGATGCGTGGCGGGTCGTGGCGCACGCCGGGGATGTTTTCAAGTGGCGCGCCTCGATTGACGACGACGCCTGGAGTTTACCTCAATCCGTCACGGACGTCGGGTTGGTGGAGAGCGACGCGGACAACGCCGGGTCTCAGGTTGCGAATACCGATGTTCGGGCGACCGGGGAGTACGCTGGTATTACCGACGTTTCTTTCGTGATCGAGGTGCTGGCGGGAGGGAGCACGTTCCGGTGGAAGAAAGGACAGTACTTACCTCGAGCGGGCATCATTGATGACTCTACCGGAACAATCGGCAGCCCGTACTGCTGCGGCACCGAAAACGTGCTGTTCGACTCGACGCATGACAACGCGAACGGCGTCGGCACCTGGTCCCCCGCGACGAACATGGCGAGTGACACGACTTCATTGTCCGACAACGTGTACGTATCGTTCATCACCAGCTCAGGGTACACCGCGGGTGACCTGTTTTACATACCGGCGAAAAAGACGCGGCACCATAAACTTTCGCACGGCGTTTCTTTGGCGTTTGGCGGCGATAGCGGATATTCGCCGGACGATCGGTGGACTTTATCAGCGACCTCCGGGATCGCCGCTCGCGGGCCGTCATCAGGCGGTACCGAGATCGACGTCAAGGGGTATGGGTTTTTGGATTCATCAGGTCTGAGTTGCCGGTTGACTGATGGACGTACGACGCACACGTCTGTGGTCCCCGCGACGTTCGTGAGTAGCGAACACGTGATCTGCACGTCCCCGGAGCACCCTCTTGATACGATCAGCGACCCTGTGTTTGTCGGATCCGGGTCCAGTGCGTTGGTCACCCGGGGTATCTTCACTGGCACGCAGAGTTTGAAATTCACTGTTCAGATGATATCCTCCACGACGTTCAAGTGGAGAGCTGACCCGGTGGATGAAGTGACCGGGGCTTGGAGCGCGACTGTCACGACCACACCCGGCGAAAGTCAATTGCTCGAACAAGGCGTCTCCGTTCACTTCGACGACGGCGAAACCTACGGCGCGAATGACGAGTGGGTGTTCACCGCGTATTCGTCTGAATTCGTGTCCAGTGAGCAATTTGACATCCAGCTCGGCACGCTCCGCCCGGGTGTTACGAAACAGGTTTCTGTGAGTAATGATGGGGGTGTTTCATGGTCTGCGGATGACAACGGGCTGACGCAATTTCTCTTCTCGGACGTGTACGTCTCGCCGTCTGGCGACGACCAAAGAGGCGACGGCACGAAGGCGGCACCGTACCGCACCATACAAAGGGGGATTCACGCGAGTTTATCACCGTCTCAATATGGATACGCAGTGTCCAACGCTACGAACTTGGATTCCATTATTGTATCTCCAGGCAGATACACCGGCGCTGGGAACACGGGTTTGTTTTCGCTGGGGAAAAACGTGGAGGTCGTCGCGGCGAAATTCGGCACGACGGTGATCGATTGCTCGGTGCGAGTAAGCGGGGCGGTGCACTTTGGGGAAACCATGCAGAGCGGAGAGGGGGCGGGGAAAGTCAGCCTCACAGGCGTCAACGTCGAGAACTGCGGGATGTGATTTTAGGGAGTTTTGTGTATTAAGTATGATAAGAGGACAGCACAAACCACGCAGCCCAGTTTCTCAATGTGTAGACTCAATTTTGTCGATTGCTGTCCACTTGAAAAGCAGCCCCATTTTGTCGAACAACCTTGATTTCTGTTATTACGATCCTGTGCCGTCCGAGTGAGGGTGTAGTGTTGGGTGGCGCGTGTGTTGTGTTGGTGTTCTGCTGTGCGCGTGATGTCGTTGTCCGTGCCGGCACGATTCGTCGTGTCCGCGCGGACGCGACACGGCCGTTCCCCACGTTCCCCGCGTCCCGTCGGAACAGATAAGCAAAGACGTGTGCGGTCCGGAAACAGGGAGGCATCGTGTCGCGCCGCGAGTGTTGATGTCTCCCCTCACGCCGATACATCCGTGCGTTCCTTTCTCCACGACAAAACCGTGGTCCTAACCGGCTCAACCGGGTTCCTGGCGAAGGTTTTCCTGGAGAAGCTGTTGTGGGAACAGGGTGATGTGCGTACTGTGTTTCTGATTATCGCGCCAAGAGGATCGCAAACCGCGGGGGATCGCTTGACCAAGGAGATCATCGCCACGCCGTTGTTCGATCGCTTGCGGGAACGCCACGGGGATGGGTTCCACGAGTTTATTTATAGCAAGCTCATCCCCGTTGCGGGCGATCTCGGGGTGGACGACTTGGGCTTGACCCCAACCGACTTGGATGCCATCACAACAAACTGTGAAATCGTAGTGCACTCCGCGGCGACCACGACGTTTAACGAACGCTTCGACGTCGCTGTTAATATCAACACGCTGGGGGCGAAGCGGATACTGGACCTTGCGAAACAATGCAAAAACTTGAAAGTCATGTGTCACGTGTCTACTGCGTTTGTGAATGGGTTGAGGGTGGGGGATGCGCAGGAGCGGGCTTTTCAAATGGGAGACAGCATCGTGAACGAGTTACAGAATGGAGATGACGCGAGTACCAGCGATGACACCAGCAAGGGATTAGACCCTTACTCTGAGATAGCTTTGGCGTTTGAGGAAGCGAGACGGACTGACAGCCACCAACAAGCATCAGGTTCGAGTACCTCTGAAAAGGAATTAAATGAGAGACTAATTACCCTCGGCACTCAACGCGCGAAACTTTTCGGGTGGCAAGACACGTACGTGTTCACCAAGGCGATGGGCGAGCAGTTAATTTCAAACGAGCGAAATGACGTGCCGGTTGTTATTGTCCGGCCTTCTATCGTGGAAGGCGCGTTTGCTGAACCCTTCCCGGGGTGGATCGAAGGTGTGAGGATGGCGGACCCGCTGATTCTCGCGTACGGCAAGGGGTTGATTTCGGGTTTTGTTGGGGATAAAAAAGGGGTGCTTGATATTGTGCCGGTTGATGCTGTGGTGAACGTCATGCTTGCGAGTCTTGCTTTGGAGGGTAATAAGTCATACGACACGACGGGTAATGAGGCATCAGAAAATGCAGAAATCCCGGTGTACCACGTCGGCACGTCCACCCTGAACCCGCTGAACTTTTTGGTGTTCCTGGAGATTGTCAAAGACTACTTCGCGCAGACGCCGTTGAAGGAAAAGAAAAGCGGCGCTTTGATAGTTCCGCCTCGGAACATTTCGGTGTTCAAATCAAGGAAGCTGTTTGAGTTTGATACGTGGTTGCGCCAAGACGGCGTGCGTGTGATGGGGACGTCGATTCTGGAGAAGATCAAGCCCGGGTCTATTAACTCAGCGGATCGACGGAAAAACACAATCGCGCGCAAGACTTGGGACCAGTTGAGGGGCATGGGAGAATTATACGAGCCTTACACTACGTACGCGGCGAGGTTTTCCTCCACTAACGTGAAACAGTTGAGGTATGAAATGAGTGATGAGGACCGAGTTGCGTTTCCGTTCGAGTTAGAGCAATTGGACTGGACCGAGTACCTCTCCACGATTCACATCCCCGGACTGTTAAAACACGCGCTGCGAGTAGGAGTACCGGTTAAAAGTAGTTCCGATAAAAGTACCAGCGACAAGGTTAAACCACCATCTTCTGTGGAAGTAATGCCAATCGTGACCGAAAAAGCCTAGAAGAGTTGAGTATTGTTTATTAAGAATATTATTGCATTGTTCTGTTCCTACTTTTTCTTCGCGTACAGCCTCTGTAACACCTGCAGCGCTTCGCAGGCTGGAAAATTCGAAAGATCGAAATAGTGCGGCGCGATGTCAATGAGCCACGCGCCTTCCACCGCCGTGCAGGTTCTAATGTAGTTCTTAGTCGTCAACACGAACTCGTTGTACACCACCCACTGCGGTTTGTTGTCCAGACACGTCGAAGGGTGGAGCTGCACGACTTGGTTGTCCTTCACCGTGAGGTAAGTGCCCTGGCGCTCGAGGTGCGCGACTTGCATGAAGTATCCGCTGAGGATCGCCTTGCGGATGTTGAAATAATAGTCTTTTGACGTGAACTCCGTGCTCTGTAAGCTCATGTTATACCTGTTCGCGATCCGCAACAACTGACTCCGCACGTTATCCGCTGATTTCATAGCTCGGAAGTTCAGATAGTTGTTATACGCCCAGTTAGGGTCCTCGCCGTTCTGTTTAAACGCGTGATACGCGTTCAACAAAGTCAAGTGATCGCCGTCCATGTGCGAAAACTGCGCCTTCGCGTCGTCCGCTTCTTTTTGTTGGTCCCTGGGGCGGATGAACGGGTTTGGGACGCTCAACATCGCGGTGATCGTCAGGATCTCGTTGCCGCACTTGAACTGGGGTGACACGCACACCATCTTCGCCAGCTGCGGATCCAAAGGAAATTCACTCATAACGGTTCCGACTTGCGTCAAGTTCCCGTCGTCGTCCAACGCGCCTAGGTAGTTTAACAGCTCCAGCGCTCGCATCAGGGTTTCAGGCGCGGGCGGGTCCATGAAATCGAAGTGCACCAAGTCGTCAATGCCTAGTTTCTTGAGTTGTAGCACCACAGACCCTAAATTGCTCCTCAAAATCTCGGGGTACGTCTGTTCCTGTAAATCCTTTTTGAACGAAGCTTCCGTGTACAGGCGGAAACACTTGCCGGGACGGGTACGACCCGCACGACCTGCTCTTTGGTGTGCAGAAGCTCTGGAGATAGGAGACACTAACAAAGACTCCACCCGAATCCGCGGGTTGTACACTTTCTGTTTCGAAAACCCAGGGTCCATGACGTACACGATGCCGTCGATTGTTAAACTCGTCTCTGCGATGTTCGTGGAGACGACGATTTTCCTTCCGGCGATGCCGTTCCGGGGGGGTGGCGCTTCGTCGAAAATCCGCTGCTGCTGCTGCGGGGGAAGGGAGGCGTATAACGGCACAACCTTGACGTCTCCAACCTTGTCCCCCGCGTTGCCGATTTCCCGTCTTATCTTCATACACGCGTCTTCGATTTCCTCCTCGCCTGTTAGGAAAATCAAAATATCACCCGGCGGTTCGCACGCGTGGATCTGCACCGCCGTGCGTATCGCGGCTTCCAAATAATCCCTTTCAGGATCCTGCGTGTAGAAGATCTCCACGGGGTGCATCCTGCCTGGCACTCTCATCAACGGCGCGTCCAGAAAGTACCCCTGGAACTTCTCCGCTTCAAGCGTCGCGGACATCACCACTACTTTCAAATCTTTTCGCTTCAGTAAAACTTCCTTCAGTAATCCAAATAACACATCCGTAGCGAGCGTGCGTTCGTGTGCTTCGTCAATCACGATCACACTGTACCGCGATAACACCGGGTCCGTCATGGCTTCTCTTAAGAGCATACCATCCGTGCTGTATTTCAGAAACGTCTTCTGGCTCGTGAGCTCTTCGAAGCGAATGCTGTAACCAACCTCTTCCCCAATCTGCACATCCATCTCATCCGCGACACGTTTCGCTACGCTCATCGCGGCGACCCGTCGAGGCTGCGTACACACGCACATCTTCCCATCCTTCGTGTACCCCGCGTCCACCACGAACTGCGGGACTTGTGTGGTTTTACCGGAACCGGTTTCACCCACGAGGATCAAGGTCTGGTTATCTTTAAGCGTCTGCGTGAATTCCGCCTGCTGCTGCCACACCGGTAGATCCTTCCTCTTCGCGAGAATCTCAAAGTACTTGGGCGTGTATTGCCGCCCGGTGTGTGGATTCACGCTCTGCTCGGAGCCACCATCACCAGCCTCATCCACGCGCTGCTTCTTCTTCGCAGGGTCCGACATGTAGGTAGTCGCACGGGAGACACCCGGTACGTTCTACCGCCGCGTCGAGCTCTGATGCCCACCGGCACGGACGCTGGCTTTTTGCTCTGGCGGCGGCGGCGGCGTCGTGATTTCTCCGAGGAAAAGTTGCTTTTTGCCGATGTTTTCCAGACACTCTCGACAGAGAGGTGTGCACAGAGGGTCTCAGAGAGGTGTCACTCTTCCCCCCTGGAGTGCGTCACCACGTATACGCGCGAAGAGGCAGTGGTGCGGATCGCAGTGAGAGCGTACTGGGTTTAGGGTGTGACTGTTTACGCATTGGGACTGGCACTTCGCGAAATCGAAAAGTTTGACGCAATGGCAGATTCTTCACCATCCCCGGATTCAAGCAAACAAGATTCTGACTCGGAGGAGCTTTTACCCGCTCTTTTCTGGGACGGCTCCGAGGACTGGATCAACGAAGACAACTGCGCTGATTACGCGGCGTTGCAGAGTTTGAAGTACGACAACACCACGCCTGATGAGCGGGCGGAGGAGTACAAACTCAAAGGGAACGACGCTTTAAAGTATAAACAAAACAAAATCTACGTTCGCAAGGCGGTGCAGCAGTACACGTTGGCGTTGATTGAGGTTTTCGAGGATAGTAAATTGCGAGCCGTGATTCACAGCAACCGAGCGCACGCCGCGTTACTGTTAGGGAACTTCGGCAAAGCGCTTGAGGATGCGAAGCGGTGTGTGCAATTAGACCCCAACAGCGTGAAGGGCTTTTTCCGAGCCGCCAAGGCGAGTTACGGTTTACGGAACTTGGAGGAGTGCCGCGAGTTTTGCGACAAAGGACTCGGATTGGAGCCCGATAATGACGATTTCAAAAGCATTTTGAAGAACATCAAGAAATCGGTTGATGCAAAGGAGGCTCGCGAACGAAGGCTCGTTGAAGCGCGCACAACGACCCGCAAATACCTCGCGACGATCGATTCTCGAAAAATAAAACTCGGCCCGCCGGTCATGGGCGCGGGCGAACACTTTCCGAAAATTCACGACGACGACGAAAGCGGTGTCGAAATCGTCACGTACTGGACCTTGTTCGTGTACCCGGAGAGCATGCAGACGGATATCATTGAGGGCTTTGACGAGCGTGCTACTCTTGGGGAGCAAGCGGAAGAGATGTTTGGCGAAGGCGCTCCTCCCATGCCGTGGGATGGAGACGGAAACTACACTCGCGACCGCTTGGAATTTTACTACCAATCCAACGCCACAGCTCAATACCCTGCTGAGGTGTTGTATGATAAACTTATGCAAGCCCACGGGGGCGGGGATGACGACACCGAGACGCAGAAAGCGGCATGGCAGAAACCAACAGTCGACCCCCGGGATCAAAAAATGGTGTTGATGGACGAAATCGAAACGCTCGGCGAGATTTTACAAAAAGACGGGAACGTCGTGCCGGGGCATCCCGTGTTTTACGTCGTCGCCAAAGGTACCGAGTTTCGAGAGAAGTTTCTCGCGGGGGAGTGGGAGTTGTAGGAGTTACTAGTCAGTGTACCTGTACTCAGTGTTGAGAAAAATAGCGCACAAAAGCAGCACAGCGCTTGCCTTCCCCAGTTCCCTCCCCTCGAGGAATTTTTCGGTTCAGAGTGACGATATTTCGATGATGATGACTCGACAACAGATAACAGCTCCCGAAAACCTCGATCGTCGTCACAACACCATGCACGCCTGTGTTACCTTTAACCCTGTTCGGGTTCCGAGCGCGTTCCGCGACAATGCGCGCGCTCGGGGCGTCACGCCTAAAGCGCAACGCGGATTCACGGTGCGCGCTGCGGACGAGGAGGTCGACCCCGAAGAAGTGCTGATGGATTGCGAAGAGCGCATGGACAAATCCATCGAGTCGATCCGGACCAACTTCAACACCGTGCGCACGGGCAGGGCGAACGCCGCGATTCTGGACCGCGTAGAGGTGGAGTACTACGGCGCCATGACACCTTTACAAACAATCGCAAACGCCACGACGCCTGATGCGCAGACCATCCTGATCCAGCCCTTTGATAAGGGGGCGATCAATGACATCGAACGCGCGTTGATGATGAGCGATTTGGGCCTAACTCCCGGCAATGATGGCAACTGTATTCGCCTGAACATTCCTCCCTTGACCGCGGACAGGAGAAAGGAATTAGCCAAGCTCGTCTCCAAGCTGGGCGAGGACGGCAAGGTCGCGATCCGAAACGTCCGCCGAGACGCGTTAAAATCCATCGGGAAGTTGGAAGGCATGGGCGAAGATCAAATCAAAGACTTTGAAGAGCAGGTCGATAAACTTTCAGGCGAGTACGTAAAGCAAGTCGACGCGCTCGTCAAGGCGAAGGAAGAGGAACTCTCAAAGGTTTAAGTTGATAGGGGGGATAGGGTGAAGGGTGAATGGTTGATAGGGTGATGCATTGATATCGGTGATAGTCCCCATACTACTCTAATACTATACAATCACAAGAGGTTCCTTCGTCTATGTCTCATCGGGTTGTCCCTTTTCTTTCCACTCAAGAAATTATCAACCAACCCGTAATCCGACGCCACCATCGAAAAGTTCTGCACCAGCCTTACTGCGAATATCGACAGCAGCGACCACCACACCCCGACTAGCCCGAACCCGCCGTGCGACGCTCGTCCAATCCAGTACGCCACGATTGGTAGGTTTATGATAGACGTTCCGGCGGCGAAAGACATTCGGCCTGATGCGAATAATAATCCGTCCATGACACAAACATTTGCGTAAATCAACGTGGAGACGGACAACAACGGAGCCATGGCGCGAGTCGCTAGCACTACGTGAGGGTCGCTGCTGAAAATTTGTGAGCTATAGGTCAGGAGTAAATAGACCCCCAATGCGCACAAAACTCCTAAACTGAATCCACAAACGAGTAACAACATACACGCGTTCTTTGCGTATTTCGATTGCTTTTTGCGGTTTGAATTGTTTCCTAACGTACTTCCAACTGATGCTAAATTGCTCTGCGCGCACGAACTTAACGGCTCGGGCACGAACTGCGCCACGGTCATTATGCCCATCAGGACTTGGTGCGCGGCGACTGTTAGGGTGCCCATTGACGCAGAGGCGGCCGTGGCTAACGAATAGGAACTCATAACACACACGCTTCGCGTGGTCAAAACTGCGCCGCTCGAAACGAAAGGCTTTGATCTTTGCGCGTTTGGGAATCTCAATTTTATCGTCAATTTATTGTCGCCTTTTCTTTTATCCACCATGTGCGTAAAGAAAATGACGGCGCCTAGGTACTGGGAAAGGCACGTTCCTATCGCGGAGCCTATTATACCCATTTTAGGAGGCCCTAGGACTAGGTACAGGTTAATGAACACGTTTAAGGTACCGGTGATAACAGAAACTTTTAGGGGCGTTTTGCTGTCCCTCGAACCTAAACTCGCGGCGGTGCCTACCACCGTAACTAACGTCGCGGGTAAAGCCACAGACCGTATGTGTAAATACTGAAGCGCTGGACGTATAAGCTCGTGAGGGGTGTACATCATGTCAAGGATCGTTCGCCCGAAAAGTAGCAACACAGCTGTAGAAATTGAACCGCAAAGCAGGGCTAAACTGAGCGCGTCGCTGACGCATTGTGATATGATTTTCTGGGCAATTTCGTTTCGTTCTGAGTGTGCTCTTGAAACCATCGCCGTGGTGCTCACACTGAAGAACTGGAAGACCATGGAGACGAAGCCGAACACAGCTGTGTTCGGGCCGAGCGCCGCGAGCCCGATGGAGCTGACCTGCCCAACGCACGCGGTGTCCACTAAGCTCATTAAAGGGTCAGCTAACACAGCGCCGAGGGCGGGGAGCGAGAAAATAAGCACCTTTGAGAATGTGAGCATGCCATCATTTCTGCTCGTGGCCTTCAGTTCCGTTTCCGTGTCGTGAAATGGAACGGACACAGAGGTCCGTGATCGTCCCGTCCGGACCTCGGCCTTCATGGTGGTGCCAATCACAACCACCGATTTCTAGGGGTGCATCCTGGCGGTCACCCACCACGCAACAGTCGTTGTGAACATCCGGAAGCGTTGTGGCCAAGAAAATATTGGCCAGTGTGTTAAAATCAACGGACGGTTCACAGCCTTCAAATCGTGTCGCACCCAGCCGGTCCTTCCCCGCAGATCGCGCACGTCCCATGCCGGGACTGCGCCACCAAACCGGGGTGCTTCTCGTTGCCGTGTTGCTGCTAACTCCGGCGTGCGTATCGATCGTCCATGGAGACAACTACAACGCCGAGGAGGTGCGTCGATGCTTTCTTCTTTCATCGAAGTCTTACTTATCATCGCGAGGTGGTACGCAACCATCTACCTTGTCATCGTTCGTCTAACTAACCTTCACCTTCAAATTTTGTGGCACACCACCGCAGGGAGAACACGTTGAGCACACAAATGGTGACGATTCCTCGTCCTCTTCCACAACCCACCACTCCGAGTCCGACACGAACGACACTCCCCGGTTCGAAAAAACACTCGCCGCGCAGTTCGAAAAAGCGCTGGACAAGGAGTTTGTCAACGCGGAGCGGGAACAGAGCGGGTTGGTTGGTGAGGGCGCGGGGCGCAGTTTCAACGAAACCAAGGAGGTTGGTCAGCTGGAGACTGTTGTGCGTGTGAGCCGGACGGGGGGGGGACGGGAACGGGAGGTTGTTAAAGACGTCGTGGAAGAGAGTTTTGATGGTTCCTTCCGCAATCATACATCAGCGAGCGATGACGTTGGTTCATTAAACGCAGACCACCACCACAAATCCGAAACCTTGCTGGAGCGCATTTCAGGCACCGCGAAGGACATCGACCGAGCCCTGGGCGGCAAGGACAACGAAGAGGACGTGGAACGCTTAGTGGACTCCTCGGACAACGAGTTTGTTATTTCCAACCCAAAGAGCGGAACGATGGAACTTCAACAGGACTTAAGGTTGATTAGCGATTTGGTTATTATTCTGGTGGCGAGCGCGGCGGGGGCTTTGGTTTTTACGTTGTTGGGGCAGCCGCTGATTACTGGGTATTTGATTGCGGGTAGCTTTGTTGGGCCAGGCGGGTTAGGGTTGGTTGTTGAGTTGGTGCAAGTAGAAACGTTAGCCCAATTCGGGATTATATTTTTACTGTTCGCGCTGGGTGTGGAATTCTCATTCTCGAAACTGAGGCACGTGCAGAGCGTCGCGGTGTTCGGGGGAAGCATGGAGATTTTATTGTTGATGTTAGTTTGTGGCGTGATTAGTGACTTTACAGGCGCGCCGAGCAAAGAAGGGGTTTTTGTTGGCGCGTTTCTGTCGATGAGCTCAACCGCGGTCGTAATTAAGTGCTTGATGGAACACGGTGTGATGGGAACGCTGAGCGGCCAAATCACAATCGGGACGCTGATTCTTCAGGACTGTACGGTTGGTCTGTTGTTTGCGTTGCTCCCTGTGCTTGGAGGGAGTCACGGAATCGGGGAAGGCGTGGTGAGTTTAGTCAGGGTAACCGCGATGATGGTTGGGTTTCTGGCAGCCGCCGTGTTTCTGTCCAAAGCCGTGGTACCCAATCTGTTCAAGATTGTGTCAAAGCGAAACAATGCGGAGCTATATCAAATGACGTCGATTGCTTTTTGTTTAGTAATCGCGTGGATGTCCGAGCACTTGGGTCTCAGTATAGAGCTCGGGGCTTTCGTGGCGGGGGTCATGATCAGCACAACCCAACACGCTGACCAGGTGCTGAAACACGTCGAGCCCATCCGGAACGTGTTCGCCGCGCTGTTCATCGCGAGTATCGGCATGATCATGAACCCGTTCTTTCTGTGGGTGCACCTTGACGTGTTGGTCGCGACGTTGTTGGTGGTTATCGTGTTTAAGTGTTCCTTGATCACGTTGGTTGTCAGGGCGTTCGGGTATAGCACGCGTACAAGCTTCAAAGTGGGCATGTCCATGGCGCAAGTCGGGGAGTTTTCCTTTGTGTTGCTTTCGCGAGCGTCGAATTTGGGGCTGGTGCAGCGGAAATTGTACCTACTTCTGTTAGGGACCACCGCGTTGTCGTTGATAGTCACTCCGGTGATGTTCCGGTGCACGCCGTATTTGTTGCGGTTCGCGTTCCTCGCCAGGTGGATTAAAAGGGAAGAGGAAGACGCGGTGGAGCTACAGGGGAGGAGCGGGAACGGATCGCCGAAGGTATAGATGGTTATGAGAGGAGAAAGAAGTAGCAAAATCTTTGAAGAAATAACAATCAACTGATCACTCGTCTCTTCACAGTCCTAACCGCACGGCGTCGTGTTTGGTGTTATTCGAATCATCCCTGAGTATGGTGGTTTGAGTGTGACTACACAATTCATGTCTTGCGTGATGCGAGCCGTGGTGGTTCGAGCGCGTCTTCGTCATCAACCAGGATCCGTGGATCGCGTTCCAAGGGCACGTCCGAGGAGATCGTCTCCATGTGTCGCCGTGCGGTGCGAGAACACCGACACGCCCACTCCCGCTCCGAAAGTGCACTTCCTAGGAATCGGGGGCGCGGGGATCTCCGCGCTGGCGATCATCGCCCTTTCCAACGGGTACAGAGTAAGCGGCAGCGATATGCGGGACAGCGATGTGCTGGAGGTTGTCCGGAAAAAAGGCGCCACGTGCTTTGTAGGGCATGACGTGAGGAACGTATCAGGGGTTGAAGAGGAGGACGCAGGTCCCGGAAAAGCGGAGGATGACACAAGCGAGGAACGAAATAAGGACAAAGACGCTACACGCAACATAAACACAACCATACCTGACGCGGTGGTCGTGTCAAGCGCCGTCCCCAGCAACAACGTCGAGGTACGATGGGCCCGACAACACGGCATCCCCGTGTTCACGCGCTCGCAGTGGCTGGCACGAACCACAAAAGGCAAAACAGTAATAGCAGTCGCGGGGACGCACGGCAAAACGACCACAAGCGCGATGCTAGCGACGACGTTACTGGATTTAAACCTCGATATTAGCGCGGTAATAGGCGGACGTGTCGCGCAGTTTCCAGATTCCGCAAACGCGGTGGGCGGGAAAAATAAAATTTTCGTAATCGAAGCGGACGAGTATGACGGCGCGTTTTTGGGTTTGACCCCGTCCACCGCCGTTCTGTTGAATTGTGAGATGGACCACCCCGACATATTTCGTGGTGTGGATGACGTTGTGCAGTTGTTCAAGCAGTTCGTGGGTAAAGTCGGTGTTGGAGGAAGTGTTATCGCGAACGGCGATGATGCCAATGTAAGATTGATATGCGAAAATAAAAGTAACGTCATCACCTTCGGGGTCGGGAAGGAGAACGAATACCGAGCGGTGGATTTGACTCCCAACGAGCACGGAGGGACGAGCTTCACAGTCACACACTTTGATACCGTAATAACTCAAGTGTCTATTACTCAGCCTGGTGAATACCAAGTGCGTAACGCGCTCGCCGCGTACATCGCCGCGAGCGTTACTTTGGAGACTAGTACTGATAGTAGTACTAATCCTGACACGTCTGCACTGATAACCACCTCACTGGAAACGCACCTCGGCGTCGCTCGCCGCATGCAGTTGATCGGCTCCTGTAATGTCGGACAAAATAATATAACCTGTCACGTGTACGACGACTACGCGCACCACCCGACGGCGGTCGCGGCGGTGATCGAAGCGGCGAAGCAAAAACACGAAGGTGCAGAAATTATTGTATTATTTCAGCCGCACACGTTTTTTAGGGTATCCTTGATGCTTGGAGAGTTCACTAAGGCATTGCGTCTAGCGGACACTGTCATAGTAACCCAAGTGTTCGACGCGCGGCCTGAGAAGGACTTAAAAAGCGACGGGCGGCGAGAGTTTGGGGAGGACATTGTAAACGCAATTGGGAAAGAAAAAGGATTCTTCGCGCATTCGTTCGACGAAGCCGTGGAGCGCGCGGTTTCGGAGGGCCGGAGGGATGACATGTCTCTTGCCAAAGAAAGTAATCCTGAGAAACAAGTCGTGGTGCTTTGCCTGGGCGCCGGCGCGGGGTTCGACGCCGCCGAAAAGGTTTTTCAAGAGTTGCGGAATGAGTGATAAACGAGAGAAATCGATCCGACTAGAAAGTACCGTAGGTAGCGCGTTGAAGGCCATATTCTTTGAATGTTTAACGATCACTTTCGCTGTCGTCACAATGCGCCATCAACTCAGACTACTCCGGACATCTCTAAGCATTGTTTAGCGCAAGCGCCTGGCTTCGCGCTCCGACTCCATCAGCGTCAAGATGTCCCCCTCGCGCACCGGGCCCTTCACGTTGCGCATGATCTGGCGGTTCTGGTCGTCAAGGAACTTAACACGAACCTGAGTAACCTGTTGGAGGGAGGGGGGGAAGAGGTCAGTGGGTTGTTTGTGTTTAGTTTGAGCGTGGGGACGATGGGCATGCCCCATGACCCCATGAGGGAAAGATTACTCCGTCGATTTTCTTCAATGCGCTGCGTGCCGGCCGGACGTGCGTGCGTGCGGCGCGATGTGTGTTTCTCGGACAATACGTACCTGACCGCGGGAGCCGGTGCGTCCGATCACTTTCATAACGATGGCACTGTGAGGGAAGGGGGCAGTAAAGGTCAGCGCGTGCACGTCGGGTGAAACCCTAAATAAAACACACACGGCTTTTGCCGCGATGATGAGGCGATGGCGTGGGTCCGCAAACCCCGTTTCCGTCGCGTTCGATCGATGACGCGACGCCGCAGAGAGGTGATGCACATAGAATGGTCACTCACAGCTTGATAGCGTCCATTTTGTAGGAGGCGAGTCACACACGTGTGGACTGCGCGGGTAATAGAAGGCGTGCGATGTCGCGCATCGCGACCTTTTGCGACGACGAGGAAAAAAAACGAAAACGTGCTGCCGCGCCAACGCAATTTTGCGAATCCGTATCTGCGGACTCCGTCCAACGAGGTTCGTTGAACAAATTCAGGGGCGGACCTTGTTCCTGTTCGTCGCTGCACCCACGCCACACGCCCCGCGCGCAGATTGCACGCCGGTGGACGGAAAAGGCCCTGTTTCGGATTGCACAAGACGTGTGAGGAGTTTCGAAAGCTGTTTGTATCGTTCACGCCACAAGTCCGAGGACGGCAATAGAAATCAATCGGCTTCGACTTGCACAGGCTGGATAAGATTTCGATATGCAGGCGATCTCGATGCAGGCGAGCTTGGCGTTGGGTGGCGGGTCGCGTTTGGGCCGAATACACAGAAACCAGGCGCGACGCGGTGTGGCCGCGAATGTCGCGACGCGCGGTGCGATTGACACGCCGTTCAATCGCGCGAGACGGGGAGGTGAACGAGGATCGGTCAAAATGACAAGCAAGAATGACAAACAAGACAAGACGAACTTGAACGTCGCGCACGCGGTTGGCAACGCCTTGGGGCGCATGCACGCCAACGTGCGTGCAGTGTGCGGTGCCGCTGCGAGCCAAGTTGTAGGTACGGGTGCTGTGATGGTTGATTTTAAAGACGAAGGCGAAGAAAACACGAACGGCGCGTCGTCATTACAAAAATACGATGGCTTGGTGTGCGCCGGCTTGGTGGCCACGGCTCTTTCCGAACTGAACGGCAACCACGTGTTCATGGCTGCGTTTTGGAGTTGGGCCACGGCGCAGTTGATGAAGTACTTCACTGCGTTTTACAGAGAAGGGCGGTGGGACTGGAGGGTTATGTTTGACTCTGGGGGGATGCCGAGTTCGCACACATCGTTAGTCGTGGGACTGACCACGGCGATTGCCTACGCCTACGGGCTATCATCCTCCCTGTTCCCTTTATCGTTGGCGTTTTCGTTGATCGTGATGTACGACGCCGCCGGGGTCAGGCGACACGCGGGGAAGCAAGCCGAAGTGTTAAACAGAATCCTAGGCGAGCTCGTCAAGGGCGAAGCCACGGAGAAGAAACTAAAGGAAGTTTTAGGGCACTCGCCCCTACAAGTGTTCGCGGGCGCCTGTCTCGGGGTCGGGATGGCAATCGTTTACATGCACCGGTATAGCGGGGGGTACGCGAGTTTGGCGTAACAGGGTGAGCGTTTAGTGAACAGCACAGTATCGTGCTCATTGAGTTGTCCCGAGACGTAGGACAGTAGTCGAACGTCTCAGGTTGTAATATTAAGTGCAACTGAAATTGTTTTATTGGCGCCAGATGACTCACATCTGATGGAGATATTTCTCGTGATGGCCTCGCTCGTCCCCGTCACTTTCCCCGGCGGCTTGGGCCGACATGAGCGTTCTGTTTCGTGTCCTGTATGCCGTTTGAAAGTAACGACTCGCTCGGTTCCGCCGATGAGTTGGACTACGGGAACTACGGGACCACGGAAGGCGTGGGTGTCCCTGCGACGCAAAGCGGAAACTATTTTTCACTCTTTCTGTTTGCCATCGTCGGCATCGCAGGGTTGTTGCTGACGTACAGACGCGTGGTTGTTCGTGTCGTGCAAGCTGTCCGGAGTGGTAACCCCCGACCGAACCTGAAACAGCTCATGATACGTCTGGCGAAGTCGTTAAGCTCTGCTGCGCGAAGACTCAGCAGTACGTTGTCGGCACTTCCGAGGCTACGGACGGTACCGTCGGTGGATTCGTTCGAGCCGAGACGTAACAACGTAACGTTGCCGCGAACGGAATCCAACTCAAAGCTCACCGTGGTGGTCAAACCCCCGGACTTGGAGAACGGGGAGTGGCAGCAGAACTGGGACGTCTCACCGAAAGCTCCGTCAGTGAATGAGAGATTCCATAATAAATCGAAAAGCACGGACAAGGAGGGCGATGATGTCGAGCTGGGTGAAACGAAAAGAACAGCAAATGACGTTTCGACGTCTCGTTCCGTCGGCGTTTTCCCCGGCCACGAACATCTCCACCCCCATAGTATTTTGCACAGTTCAGATGACATTAAGTTTTTGGTGAGCCTTGTGCCTAACGCAAATAAATTCGACGCTTGGAAGCTTTTATATAGCACGTCGAGGGACGGTTTCTCGCTGCAAACGTTGATGAGAAAATGTGAAGAAAAAAAGAATGGACATCAAACTTCGGGACCAATCGTTACGTTGGTCAAGGACGACTCCGGGTGCGTTTTCGGGTGTTTCACGAGTGAACGTTGGCGCGTGGATAAGAAGCTGTACGGCGACGGCCAATCCGTGGTGTTTACGGTGTGTGGAGAGGGAGGTGTGGGTAGTCATGACGCATACAGGTGGGACAAGGAAATTTCTAAAAATTATTTGTTCCAGAGCGGAAGCAATCAATCCATCTCAATCGGCGGAGGGTCGCACTTCGCGTTGTGGTTGGACAACGACTTGCTCAACGGCACGTCCGGGGGGTGTGAGACATTCGGGAATCCTAGGTCGCTGTCGAAAGAAAATGAATTCAAAGTGAGACAGGTGGAGGTGTGGGGGTTCGAGAGCATGAGGCGGTTTAGCGTCGACGTGAAGAGCCCGAAGAGTAGCAGGTAGAAAAAAATGATGTTAAGCAAACAGTGACAACGCTGCACCAATTTAATCGAATCACTTCTTCGCGCGCTTTCAGCGGTTGCGCGCGAGTTGGAGGTCCGGTCTCCCCCACGATGAACTGCAACCTTGAAAGCGGTCGTGTTCTCGCCGCGGTGGACGACACGTACGATGAGCTTCTGTTCCTGTCGCTGTTGACGTCTTCAGAGGCGCGTGATTCGGGCGCGGTGTCGAAATGGTCCGCTGAACACGACGATTTGCAAACCTACCTCACGCACTACGCGGAGGGGGATACGCACACGTTGCCACTGTCCACGTTGAGGTTGTGTCGGTGGCTGAAAAAGCAGGAGGAGGATGTTTTGAGTGCAGTGCAGAACGCTGCAGATGACTCGAATGGCTCAACTCCATGCCCCGAGTTCACCGAGCTCGTGCATTCGTTCGACGATGTCAGAATCCGCCTGAGAGCCAAGCTGGAAAAAACCGCTGAAGCGGAGCAGCGCATGGTCGACGCGTTCGACCAGGTGCTCGCGAACGAAAGCAAAGGGCAGGATGACAAGATAGCGCTTCAGAACCAGCTCACGCTGGAGACTGCTGAGCGAGAAAAGAAAATAAAAAACGTCGAGTTGAACGAACACAAAGTCCGGTCGCAACTCGCCGTGATCGTGGGCAACGCGGACGACGAGGTGAGTAAATTTCAAAGCGACACCAACGAGAACGACAATAACCAAAACACGCAGTACGAGTTCCAAAAGGTTGAGCTAAACAAACAGATAGAGACGTTAACCGCGAGCCTACAAAAACTCCGGGAAGACAACAAAACCAACGAAGCATTGATGCGCAAAAAAGTGAGCGACATCGAGAAGAAGTTGAAAGTGAAACTGACCGAGTACGACGGCGAAGTTTCTGGGATTCAAGATGAGCTGTCGGCGGTGAGCAAAACGTACGAGCAATTAGTCAGGGAAACACAGGACATGCAGAAAGATGCTGAGCAGATGCGAAATGAGCGTGAACGCGAAGTCAACGTTTTGAAAAGAATCCAAGCCTCGATGAGCCGGAAGCGCGAGAACGTTTTGGACCAAGCCGCGGCGGCGATTCAGCTGGCGTGGAAGACGCATAAAGAGCAAATTGCTGCTGAGAAGGCAAAGTAGAGCCCATTGTTACGATACCCACGAAAAAGTAGAGTACCGTATTAATGACACCTTCAACGCGCATTGAATCTTTCATTGAATCATTGAAAGTCCTCATCGCATTCCTACAGATCCTCTTCTTCCGTCTTCTCCACTCCCTCTTCCTCCTTGTTCGCCTTGTCGCACGCGTCGATCCAGTCGGAATACACGTCGATGGGCTCGGAAAGATGCGTGATGTTGCACGTGTACTTTTGGCCGCACACCGTGCACTCCACCAAGCCTTTTTCCGTCAAGTGGTCCATCTTCGCCACAACCGCTTTGTCATGGTTACAGAACGGGCACGTGAACATCGTGTCCACCTTCGGGGCGACCTTCTTAGGGGGGGGTTTGCTGGACTTGCGCTTGCCCTGCGATGAGTTTGGTGAGGTGAGATGAGATGAATGACGAAGGGACACATGATGTTAGGGGTGATGGCGATGAGTGTTACGAAGGTAACCACGAGTACTACGAGCATCACGGTTTATACATTGTACTCGTTATACCTCGTACGCATCGTATCCGTCGTATGTACCGTGTTTCGTGTAATTGATCGCGTCGTGCCGAGGGTATGGCGTGATGAGGAAACAGTACGACTCGAAACCGAGGGAACCCGGGGGACGTACCATTTTTCCGTCCCGAGATCGTTTGAGTGTCTGTTTCGCTAGAGAAGGGTTTGAGAACCGAACTTCCGGAAGTTGCTCTTTAACACCCCTACGGTAGCGATGCCTGGAAACCCTCGTTCCCGAACTCGCCGCAAACACCACCGACGTCGACGCGCTGGCTCTTTTGACTGGCCCTAGGTGCCCAGGATGGTGAAAGAAAAAGACTTGAAAATGGACTGGAGAAAAACAGCAAAAACCATCGACTCGATTTTCTGTAAATAGCCGCCGCCGCCGCCTTTAGAAGTGAGAACCGACCAAGTCGCGCACACGACACCCACGCACCGAACGCCGGCGGTGACTGCTAACGCACACCCTACGTTCTGGCTAACCCAAACAGAAGTCGTCCACGATGCAGTCCGATGAAGTGGTTTGGCAGGTGCGCGGAATGAAGGCATCCTCCTTTTTTTTCTTCCGAAAGCTCTTTCACACGTAAATCTCGCACGACATCTCATCCCTTGTGCCTCGCTAACCCCTTCTCCGCCCCCATTCCCCCAGATCATCAACCAAGGCCACTGCAGCTACAAGATGAAGACCACGACTGAGACTTTCTGCCGGAACAAGTACAGTGTGACTGGGTTGTGCAACCGCCAGTCCTGTCCTCTTGCGAACTCGAAATACGCCACCGTCGTGGAGGAAGCCGGTACGGCGTATTTGTGCATGAAAACAGCGGAACGAGCGCACACGCCATCCAAAATGTGGCACAGAGTGCCGTTGGACAAGAACTACGCCAAGGCGCTGAAGCAAGTTGACGGCTTACTACAGCACTGGAGTAAATTCTTGATCCACAAAAGCAAACAGCGCTTGACAAAAATAACGCAGTTCCTGATGCGAACACGGAAACTGTTAAAGGAAAAGCGACCGAAAATCGTCACCATGCCGGCGAAACAAGTGAAACGAGAAGCGAGAAGGGAATCGAAAGCGCACGTCGCCGCGCAGCTCGAGAACTCGATCGAAAAGGCGCTGTTGGAACGGTTGAAAGCTGGAACGTACGACAACCACCACTCGCACAACCTTGGTAAGTACGAAGGACTCATCGAACCCGAAAAGGAAGAGAGCAAAAAGAAAATCGCGAAGAAAAGACAACACGTGGAGATTGAGTACGAAGATGGAAGTGTATCTAGGAAGCTGGCGAAATAGTCAGTTACTGTTAGACTGTAGACCTAGAGTAATACCAGTACGCTTGTTTTATATCGCTACTATACCTAACAACGCTAATAGAAATACCATCGCGTTGCGTTGAAAAGTTCATCCAACGCCTTTCTAACCTAAACTCTAAAGTAGCTCCGCGGCGAGGCTTAGCAACTTTTCCACTTCGTTGTCCTTCATCCTTTTGTCGCAATCTTCCACTAACAGGTGAATCTCCACATCAGACGTGGGTTTAAGGTTAATAAGGTTCAAACACTCCGCGGAAGTGAGGTTGAACAGCTGCGATGAGTCGCGGTGAGGGAAAAGAGTTAGGGTCAGTTGATTGGATTCCATGTGTGGTGAAGCATGTAGTGTGTCTTCCATGCCTGTCTCGTCTCTCATACCTTTACCGCCTTTAGGAACTTCTCCAGCTTTTCCTTGCTTTGCTTCCCCGAGGGAGTTTTCATCAAGTTCTCGAAACACTGCAGCTCGGTGGGGAACGGGTCGTGCACCACGGGTAGCAGCGCGGTTTGCGGTTCCATCGTTCGCTGTTTCAGCACTTGAAGCAACTCAAAGTTTGACATCAAGCCTTCGTTGGCGCACAGGACCTTCATGGTTGCGGTAGGTTCTCCGTAAGCGCACTACCCCAAGCGCGTCGCACGCGAAATACCCACGTGAGCGCCGCGCCGGGAACTGATTACCTTTTGCTTTTTCGGTCGCTTTTTCGTTCAGACGACCGACGTTTTTGCACGTGATTTCAAGTTACCGATTCATTGACTCGCGCACCGGGCTCTCACGCGGTTGACCGCTGTAGAGGCGAGCCGGCGGGAAGGACCACTCGGCGCCGTTATCCTGTCGCGCGATTCCACGCACCACACAACTCTTCCTCCCTTCGCGAGCCGGTGCTGATACACAGGTGTTTGTTTGTTGCCACGGCTGGCTAGAGTTTGACTGGCACGCGTCAACTCATGGGTGACGCCACCGAGAGCATCAAGCTCTGGGCGAACAAAAAAGAAAGACAGCAGTACGGTAAGCAGTAGTGGAGTGGAGATGAGCGGTACATCTCGAGATGCCCTAAACCCTAACCCAATCCTTCCTTGACTCCATCCATCCATCCAAATCTCACAGATGATTTCGCCAACCTGTTCGCTTTGATAAAAACCGTGGAGAAGCTCGAGAAGGCTTACGTCAACTCTAGCATCTCCACGAGTCAGTACGAAAGCTCATGCTCAGAGCTGATTACTAAGTATAAGACTTTAAGAACTACTTTGAGTGACTTGGTGCCGGATGTTAGCCACTTCATGGCGACGTATTCGATGCACTGCGCGGCGGCGAAGCATCGCTTACAAGTCGGCCTGCCCGCCACCGTGGAACACCGAGTCCAGAACACGTCATCCAATAACGCATCAGGGTCAAACTCAGCAGTCAGCGTCGCTGAAGCCGTGCACCACTACATCGGCGCGATGGACACGTTGAAGCTGAACATGGTGGCGAAGGACCAAGTCGCGCCGTGTTTATCGGACCTGCACAGCTCGCTGTACAAAGTCAATCAGCTGCCTGCAGATTTTCCGGGGAAGAACATGGTCTTGACGTGGCTGGAGAAGTTGGAAAAAATGCGTGCGAGCGACGAACTCAGCGACGACGAAACCAGACAACTGCTGTTCGACGTGGAGAACTCGTACAACGCGTTCATGCAGCTGCTTGGGGGGAAGGACGGGAAGTAGAGATTTAGGGCAGTAGCGCGATGGAGAGTCTCCGTTGTTAAAACACTTGATAGATATACCTTTTAAGCCCTTCACTCTTCTCTTCGCCTTTGCTTCACTTCACGCCGTGATGTCCGCATCCCCTGATGCCGCGCCCAAGCGCAAGGCTGTGGATATGACATCGCTGGTCACCCACACCAGCGCGTCCGACGTCCCCGCGACCTTTGTGGACCCCGCGCAAGACTGGCCGCTGTGGGACTCGGACACGCAAGCACAAACGCCCGCCGGATCTGGCAAGTTCCCGTTCAACTACAACGGCGACTACGCCACGGAACGCGTGCTGATTGTGTCAGGCAGGGCGACGCTTGCTCCTGATGATGGATCCGACGAGGTCGTTCTCGCCCCAGGCGATTCTGTGTACTTCCACCACGGCTTCGCGTGCCAGTGGACCGTACACGAGCGCATGACAAAAAGATACGAATATTTCGACGCCGACGGCAAGGTGAAGCGCCCGGCGGCGATCGCGTGCGATGGGTGCGGCGTGGACTGCGAGCCAGAGTCGTACCTGGTGAACGGCGAAGAAGACATGTGTCCGAAGTGCTACACAGAGGGCGAGATGACGGGGGGCGAGCACCAGAAATTCGGAGAGCCGGTTCCGGTACCGGCGAAGAAGGCAAAGAAGTAATTTTCAATTATTGTTCACATTTCAACATTTCAATCATTTTAGTCTCGCTCCTCATTTGGCGGCGAGCCTTTCCATAACAGCCTTCAGGGCGTCGTCATCCAGCCCAGCCAGTGTTTCCATGGCCTCGTCAATCGCGGCATCCCTGCCGATTGACGCGACCTCCGCGGTCACCTTCGCCATATTCTTTTCAATCCACTTCGTGACGTCCACATCCTTTTCCCATGCCACGCCCGCGGCTTCCGCCATGGTCTGCAGCCTTTGCTCGACGTCCGCCTGGTCGGCGCCGGCGTCCATGGCGAGCTCGTCCGTTTTCAGCCTTCGCGTGAGCCTGGCGTGGAAGTACTCGCGCGCGTTCTCCCACTCCACGGTATCACGAATCACACCCTTGGCCTTCATGCGCCCCGAACGGTCGTGCAAATCCGCAAACTCCTGCGCGACTTGCGTGTACATGGGCAGCAGCTGAGCTTCCCTGCTCGAGATGTCGTCTTCGTTCTCATCCGGGTCCTGGTCCAGCTCAAGCAACACGGGATCCAAACGGTGCATCGCACTCTTCTGGTCCTTGTCCCTGAACTTGACTTCGCAAATCCCCGCGGGTTCCAGGATACCGCCTCTGGACTCGGTATCCGCGTACATCTCCATGCGCGCTTCGTTGATCGTGGGGTCGACTACTACCCAGGCGCCGCCTCGCAGCTCCCCATTAGGGGGAATGTACACAAACACGGGGTGGCGGTACACTCGAAGCTCGTCGACGATCATGGCGCCGAACTTCAGGATTTCGCCGTACATATCACGCGTACCGCCGGAGAACCCTCTCCAGTTGGCAAAGATAATAAGCGGCAAATTCTCGGCATTGTTGAAGTCGCGAATGGCAGTCGCGGTTTTGTGAGCCGAGTCGGGGAACCAAACCTGTCCGGCTTGCGCCAAGACAGTCTCTCTACTCTCCGAGTTCGCGGGATCGGCGGGGATTCTTTGTTCCATCAGCCTGGTTTCAACCGCGATGACGCCCATGGGAATGCCCCCAAGACGCGCACGGCCGCACACCACGGACTTGCCCCAGTCCGCCAGCGTTTCCGTCCACGAACCTTTGTCGAAGAATCCGCTTTGCCACGCCCCGTCCCCTCCGTTAACGCCGGCGATCATGTGCCGCGGGTCGTACGGCGTCTTCGTGGGTTTGAACTCGATCTTGCGGTTGACCGGATCCGTGCTTGGCAGCGCTGGGGACCGACTGAAGCAGTTCGAAGGCACGTAGCTCAGCCACCTCAAAATAGCCATCACGCCCTGCTGGTCGTCTTCAACCTGCATGTGCGACACGCCGTTGGGCATCATGACCTGGGGGCCGCCGAGCTGGTCCTGCGAGGTGTACACGTCTCTTCCTAAAAGCTTGTTCAGCGCCAGGTAGCCTGTTAAAATCAAAGGCCCGTTGGTCATCTGGATGTTCCGCTGGCCGAGGCGGCACAGGTACGCCCCAATGCCAACCGATCGGCCGGACACGTACGAAAGCGTAAACGCCTCCGCGTACGCCGCGCTCTGCTCGCCGGCGATCATACCGGAGCCGCGCAGGTTCTCAACGCCGATGCCGTGGATCTGGCCGATGATATCGTCCAGCTGCATCCGTTTCTCGCCATCCTCGGTAACTGCACGCGCGTTCACGGTGCCTTCGGGTAAGTTCCCGTAGTCCTCGGGGGTGAGGTACAGGTACTTGAACCCTAACGAAGGGTTCGACACGTCGTTCCACGCGACTTTGAAGTACGGCTTGAGTTCCTCGACGAGGCCGATACGCGCGCCGGAGTTTGAGGCGATGTACACCCTGGGAAGGCCCTTCTCCCTGGCGTACTTTGAGACGGCGTAGTAGAAGTCATCCTCCTTGACGCCGAAGGAGCCGGACATGAACGTGCAGTCGTTGCCGACTAAAACAACCTGCCGGCCCTCGGGGTACTCCGGGGTCTTCATGAAGCACTCCCAGGCGACCATGCCGATGTCGTTCGACCCCGCGATCCGCGACGCTTCCGCTCTGCCAAGCGTGCCGTCCTCGGGGTTCAACAACAGCTCCTCCGCACGAAACATGTCCACCGGGACGTCGCCCTCCCCAGCGCCAGATAAGTAGTTCCTCCACTCAAGCACCATGGCCTTTTCAATCAAACCGAGGAAATCGTAAATGTACGTCGTGCCGATAGCGCGCGCGATTGAGCGTTTTTGCTGAAGCGTGCCGGGCATCGGGTACGGCTCCAGGAAACACGCCTCCTCCGCGCCGTCCTTGCCCAGCATGCAGAACTGCGTGGCCTTCCCCGTTAACGGATCGAGGTACTCGCGGTACACGTCAACCTTGAGCCACTGGCCGGACATGGAGGTGGCCATGATGCGCACGGGGACCTGCACCGGCGACCCGGGCGCCTCCGCAATTCTGAATCGAATCTCCATCTCGTCGACTTGCCGCGCGAGAAGCTCCGTGCTGTTCTTCGAGATGAACTCCAGGACCTTGGCTTTCAGAGAAGCAACAGACGTGTCGAACGGCCCGTCCGTCTGCACGGGGAGGAAGTTAATGTAGATCCTGCCGGACGACGCGCCCTTGGTGCGCGGGTCGAGCGCGGCGAGGTCAAGCGCCTCGACGGCTTTCGCCAACACGCGCTCGATGCCGCCCTCCGCCGCGTCCCTGGAGTGCGAAATTCTGCGAAGAAGCATGTGCTTTTGCAACCCCCGCTTGCCAAAGCCTTGCTTTGATTCGCCGACGTACACGTGAAGGTCCCTGTTGACGGTCGGTAACCGGGTGAGGTTGTAGTTCTCAAGACGCGCCAATTCAAGCAGGTGCGCCACCGTGGGCCGCTCGCCCCTGTACAGCGAGTCCTCCTGGTACCCGCTCGCCGCGGTGAAGGTGAAGTAGTTGGGAAGGTTTGGGGGCTGGTACGAAATGACGTTGACGAACTTCACACCGAGCTCAGCCATCCTGCCGCGGTGCTCGCTGAGCGCGGCGCCGCACCGCTCCGCCAACGTGCCGTCCTCGGGCTGCGCCGAGAGGGCGATGTGCAGCACGTGCACCGGGGTGTCCTTGGGGGCGTCGCCGATGTGCGCGGCGAGGCGGTCCAGAATCGCGGGGATCTGGGTCTTGGCCTCTTCCAACGTGGTGGACACCGCCAATACGCCGGATCGCAGCGGCGACTCTTCAGGGTACGTGTTGAACTGGAACTTGAAGTTCATCGAGGTGAGGTCTTTCTCCCTGACAATCTCAGTGGAAATCACGTCGTGCGCGCGGTACACGCGCTTGGTGTACACCTCTAGGGCGGCGTCCGCGACGGCGACGTCGCTGTCGACGAACAGCGACGGCAGCAAGTCAACTGCCAACGTGGGCGACTCGCTGAGGCACTTCAAATCCCCCGCTTCCACTGATCCCCAGGACCGCTTCAAACCGGTGTTCCCCTTGAGAAGCTTCTTCAGCTCGTTCATGCGCTTGTCAATCGAGGGCAAACGCTTCTCCAGGAGGATGTTCGAAGCGGTCAGCGCGAGCTCGCCGTAATCCGCGCCGCGCAAGTTGGACAGCGATTTGATCGACCCGCGGAAGTCGTCGGAAATCGGCGCGTGGTCATCCGCCCACCCGACCGGGCCGGACATGATCCGTTGCGGAAGCGTAGGCGCCTGTTTCAGCAGCGAAATCACCATCTGCGTGCTCTGCTTGATCGAGGCGTGCGCGATGACAATCTTCAAAAGGTCATCCAGCTTCCCTGAGTTCTTCCGGGCTTGGTCGCCCACCACGCTATCCGCTTTCTTTCCAGCGAACAGCTTCTCCGTGGCGAGGTACCGGTCCACCACGCCGTTGAGCACGTCGCACGCGCGTTCCCACTTGGTGCCTGTTTCCGCTTCAGGTAACGCAGGATCGCACAGCTTCTCGATGAGGTTGTTCACTGTCTCGTCCACGGGGAGCTTGTAGCCGTCAAGAAGGAGGTTCGTACGCGCGATAGCTTCCTCGAGCGCCTCCGTGGCGGTCGGCGGGGCTTCCGCGCCGTCGTCCGTCACGACTCTGAAATCCCCGCCAAACTGAGAAATCTTCTTAACCTTGTTCGGGTCTTTCAGGGTGAGGGTACCGAGCAAGTCACCGGCTTCAATCACCGCGCCGCCCGCCTTTTCGTGTGCAATAGCCCCGCTTTCACCAGCGATTAGAGGCATCACCATCTTCATCGCCTCAACCTCCGCGAAGGGTTTACCCGCGACGACTTCGCCGCCGTCGTCCTGCAGGTACCTTATTAACTTACCGGTGACGTCCGTGCGCAGCTCGCTCGGGTCAAACTGGTTGGGAAGCAGCCACGTTTGGCCATCCAGGACCATCCGAAGACCGAGAGGCTCTTCAAGCCCGTCAATCTCGTGAGTACGGCCTCCCCAAATACCCAACAAAACGCCATCCGAGCGTTCCCTGATCCTCGCGTCAATCAAGTCCTCGCCCTTCATGCACAGCACCAGGGAATCCGGCCCTCTTCGTTTCACCGTGAAGTTGTACTTGACGTCCTGGTACGTGATGTCCATGGGAAACTCGATCAGTTTGTCAACACCCTGCGTCGCGGTCTGGCCCTTCTGCCAGAACTCCATGAACGCGCTCTCTTCAGCCTGCACCATGCGGAACGCCCGCCACATCACCGCCGACGCGACAATCGTGTGCGGGTCCTCCTTCATGGCGATTGACTTCTCTTTGATTATCCCATCGAGCCATGATGTGTCGATCGTGTTGTTCTTGAAGTCCTCGGTTTCAAGGAGCTGCACCAGGTACTCAACTGCGGTGCGGATTTCGCCGCGAACGACCATGCCCTTCAGGGCGATGACAAGCGACTTACGCGCCTCCTCGCGGTTCTTCCCTGTCGCGAAGATGTGTCCGAATTGCGAATCCGCAAACTCGTGCACCCCCCCGTTGGCGCCGACGGAGAAGTACCCCCAAACGTCCGGCGTCGATTGGAACGAAACGCGTTCAATCCCCCCAGATGTGGGCTTGAACCCCTCGTCCGGATTCTCCGCGGTGATACGCGCGGCGATTAAATGCCGCTCCGGTAACGTGTAGTCATCCTCCATGAAGTCGATCGGAGAGTCGCCATCCGGGTCGAGGCCGTAGAACCGCCGAATGTCCGGGATGCGGTTCATAGGGATGCCCATCGCTACCTGCAGCTGCGTAGCGGGGAGGTTGACGTTGGTGATGCCTTCGGTTACGGGGTGCTCGACCTGCAACCTTGGGTTGAGCTCAAGAAAGAAGTAGTTACCCGTCTCGGCATTGTAAAGGTACTCAACGGTACCGGCGCCGATGTACCCGATGCTTTGCGTCAAGCGCTGCGCCGCTTTTTCCATCTCGCGGAAAATCTTGGGATCTGCCACCGTGGGCGGGCCCTCTTCGAAAATCTTCTGGAACCTGCGTTGCGTGGAGCAGTCTCGTCCGGACAACGCAACCGCATTGCCGTACTCATCGCCAACGATCTGGACCTCTAAATGGCGCGCCTGCGTGCACAGCTGCATCATGAACATCGGTGAACCGGGGACCTCGGCTTTGACCATCTCGAAGTTGACCTTGAGCTCTTCGTCGCTGTCACTCATGCGAATGCCTTTACCTCCACCGCCTTCAGAAGCTTTGAGCATCACGGGGTACCCAATACGATTGGCAGCCGCTAAACTCTCCTCCACCGTGGTGACCATGGCTTTGTTGAAAATCTCATCCGGAATCGTGCCTTCTTCGTTGAGCTCAGCTTCGAGGCCGGTGCCTGACCAGGGAATCGACGGCACTTTAGCGGTTTGCGCGAGAATATTGGCGGCGATTTTATCCCCAAGCACGCTCATCACGGGCGCGGTGGGTCCGATGAACGTGATGCCCTTCTCTTTGAGAGTAGTAGGCAGCTTGGGGTTCTCAGAAGCATGCCCCCAGCCAGGCCAAACAGCGTCGACACCCTCCCTCTCAGCAATGTCAACAATCAGCGCCACGTTGGCGTAGTTGTTCTTGTTGGAACCGCCCGGCACCTCAACGAAGTCATCCGCGAAGCGAATAAACTCGGCGTTTGCGTTTAAATCCTCCGGCGTCGCCATCGCCAGGAACTCAATCGCGTTCTCATCGCCAAGCTCGTTGTACGCCCAGCGGCGCATGGAGATGATCGACTTCGTCGCGGCCATGCCGTTGTTGGCGATGAGAACCTTGCGAATCACGCGCTTCCCGCCGTGCGCCGCGACGTACTTCGCGAGCGCTTCAGTCGCGGTGGTCTCCGCAGACGACTCCGCGGGGGCGGACACGGCGGCGCTCGCGGAAACATCCCTATCAGGGTTCAGCGCCGTAACCCTGGTGGTGTTGCGCACCGGGCCCTGGAGCACAGGGGCAATGTGTCCCACGGACTTTTTGTCGCCGAAAACTGTATAGTTAAAGAGAAGAGAAGGTCAGTGGATTGTAAAAGTGTTTTATTGGAGTGCCAAGACTTTCCGAAAAGTCGGATAGGGTCGCGTTTCCGGATTCTCATGACTGATTGCTGAGTTGATTGAGTGTTTTTCGGCGTTTGGTTGGTTCGATGAAATCGATTACCCGCGCGTGGTGTGTCGCCGGAAACCGATGCGTGCGGTCTACTGCATTCCACCAAAGTACTCACATCCGCTGCGTTTGATTCCAGACCGTTTGCCGGCCTTAGCCGAAACCTGGGCGCTGCGAGGTTGCGCCCATGACGGAGCAGCACTCAGCGCTTGCATGTTGACGCTTTGAGCGCTGCGGCTGTTGAGGCAGGAAAGATTATCAGTTGGAGACAGTGTTGTCAGTTACACGCTGTGGGCAGTTCGAATCGATTTGTGCACCGGTGGCTTGATGAATGTCACGTGCATATTGTGTGCTTTCAGACGCGACAAAGACTCGATTGCACAGCTCACAATCGAGCACACAATCGCGCTTCCGCCGAGAGGCAATCGATTGCTCTTTCCGGTAAAGATGATTTCACCGTCAGGCTTGAGAAACCCGAGGGTGCGCCCTGTCGTAAAACGCGCGCGTCTGTTCCACACGAACACCACGACGTACCGAACTGTGACTCGTTAGGTCCACTTGATAACCGTGCGGACAAAGAGAGCCAATGCGCGGCGAGTGTGTTCAGCGTGCGCGACGCACCGCGCTGTGGTGGTCGATCAGGTTGCTCGGGGATAAAATCCATTCCATAGCTGACTGGAAAAGAGCCCTGCGCCCTCGCTTTTTACACTGGGAGGCAACAAGAGATGACTGTATATCGGACGGACCAATCAGAGATCAAATATAAAGGTGAGTTAATAAACCCTCAAACGGAGGGACTAAGTGCATTTCACAGGATCTCGACCGAAAGATCTCGATAAACTGCCAAGTGTGATGGAGAATGTTATCTGTCGCGCAGGCGCACTCCTTTGCGCACGTCCGTTCACTCGGCACGTCTCCGTTGCACCGCCCGGGTTGAGCTTATTACATTCTCCCGTCAGAATGTCCGCATTCACATCCTCGTTCCTCGGCGTCGCGCCCTCCGTGACTGCCGCCAAGACCAAGAAGTCGCAGCGCAGATACGTCACCGCCAAGGCTGTTGACGTCAGCCTCGCGCCTCCCACCACCAGGACCGCGCCCAAGGTGCCCGAAGGTACGGGTTTGTTGGATGGATGTGTTGAGATGCAGTCAAACGTCAATCTCTCTCCTGATGGCGACACGAAAACCTATCCACTTTGCGTTCCGCGAGTCTCGAGGCGAAGAATCGATTCACCCGATTGCATCCGATCTGCGAAACGACAGCATCTTAATCATTTGCACATCCACGCGGTTCACTGACCCCTATCTATATTAACCCCTAAATAACCCACAGGCGCCCCCGTGGTCCCCCCCCAGGACCTGGCGAGCCGCCCCAGGCGCAACCGCCGCAGCGCCACCGTGCGCGAGGCGTTCCGTGAGACCATCCTCACCCCGAGCAACTTCATCTACCCCATCTTCGTGCACGACGGCGAGGAGGACATTCCTATTCTCTCCATGCCCGGCCAGTCGCGTTTGGGGTGGAAAACCGGCATGATCGACAAAGTTCGTGAAGCCAGAGCCGCGGGCGTGAATCAGGTCGTTGTATTCCCCAAAACCCCGGATAACTTAAAGACGGAAACCGCGGAGGAGTGCTTCAACCCCAACGGCTTGGCGCAACGCTCCATCAGCTTGTTGAAAGACACGTTCCCCGATCTCGAAGTCTACACCGACGTGGCGCTGGATCCGTACAACACCATGGGACACGACGGGATGGTCCGTTCCGATGGCGTGATCATGAACGACGAGACGGTATACTACCTGTGCAAGCAAGCCGTGAGCCAAGCGCGAGCCGGGGCGGATGTCATCTCACCCTCAGACATGATGGACGGGCGCGTCGGCGCAATCAGGGAAGCCCTGGATGCCGAAGGGTTCACGAACGTCGCGATCATGAGCTACACCGCGAAGTAAGTATATTATTTGTTTTTCTCTGACTGGGAAGTAGTAGCGTGTTTGCATGTTTGCTCTCAACCATCGCTGCTACCTATCACCTCTACTGAGCTATTTATTCACCTGTTCTACCTGTACTGACCTGACCATCTCGCTTCCATCTCATCTAACAGGTACAACTCGGCGTACTACGGTCCTTTCCGCGACGCGCTCGCGTCCGCCCCCCGGCCCGGCTCCGAGGAGTGGAAGATCCCCAAGGACAAGGCTGAGTACCAGATGGACCCCGCGAACTTCAGGGAGTGCTTGAGGGAAGCCGCGCTTGACGAAGCGGAAGGCGCGGATATCATGATGGTCAAGCCTGCCGGGGCTTACCTGGATATCATCCGCGCGCTTAAGGATTCAACCACGCTTCCCATCTCCGCGTACCAAGTCTCCGGCGAGTACTCCATGCTGAAAGCCGCGGCCGCGGCTGGTTACCTGGACGAAAAAGATGCGGTGCTAGAGTCCCTCATCGCCATCAAGCGAGCTGGGGCTGATTTGACCCTCTCATACTATGCCGTCGACGCCGCGAAGTGGCTTGACGAGGCGTAATCATGATTGATTTGAGAAGAAACTATTTTTTGGGAGACAGATAGATTTAATAAGACTTGGTTCTTTTTAACAGCATCACTGCTTGATTACACTCTATACCCTACTATGTCCGTAACCGAGTGCTTTCATACCTACTACGCATTAGTAGAAGAATCCGAGCACCTTGCCCCCGACTTTCTTGCGCCTCGCCTCTTCGTGGTCCAAGATTCCGTTCGCGGTGGTTAAAACGATGACGCCGAACAAACGGGAAGGGAGAAGACGGCCGACCCAGTCCTCCACGTCCGTGTGCGAAAGATCGTAACGGGGGCTGTTGGTGGGTTAATTGAGGGGTTGGGAGAGGTAAGGTCAGTTTGACGTGGCGAGATGCGCGTGAATGAAAAAGAAAAGCAATGCCCTCCCCTTCCCACTATAAAAAAAGCGATGCTTCCGATGCTGGGGGACCTCTACTCTACGTACCTGATGACCCCGCACTTGTTGATACGCCCGTTCAGTTCAACGACAATCTTACCCGACCTGTGGTCGTCAATGTATTCGAACTCGTTGATGTACCCTGTGATGTTATAATGAAATGAGAGAGGTCAGCTGTGGTCATCCTGAGACGCGTTCGCCGCCTCAAGGTTTGACGATCGGGGTGATTTCACGCGCGACTAGTGTTCCCTCCTAACCGCTAAAGACGTACCGTGCTTCTGCATGACCTGGAGGAACTTGATCACCACCTT
>TARA_B110000977_G_scaffold63300_1_pt1 | contig 63001 bp, 51 predicted proteins | sample TARA_B110000977 | Tara Oceans TARA_B110000977 (sample SAMEA4397798) | marine metagenome | biome: Polar Biome; feature: [SRF] surface water layer (ENVO:00010504); material: water (ENVO:00002006), including particulate matter (ENVO:01000060) such as... | depth 5 m | reverse complement strand
CGTGCGGCGGCGCGCCCATCGGCGCGCCGCGCCGGTCCTTCCCCTGTAACATTTTTTGGACATCCTCCGGCCCCGCGTCTCTTTTCGTCGCGGCGAGCATCACCGCTCCGACCATGTTCCGCACCATGCGGTACAGAAACCCGTTGCCCTCGACTTCGAGACGAACCAAGCCGTCCGGGAGCTCCACGACGTCGAACCTGTATATCGTTCGGACAGGGTCGCGCGCTTTCTCGGGCGCGTCCCTCGACTTGTTGGAAAACGCGCTAAAGTCGTGCGTCCCCACTAATTCCGCCGCCGCTAGTTTCAGACGTTCCATGTCCGGCGGTTTCCACCCTACGTGCAGCGCGTGTCGCCTTGTGAACACGTCGTACTCCAAACGCGTGTCGAGGTAGTAGTGGTAAGTTTTTCTCACTGCATGGAACCGGGCGTGGAACGCGGGGTGCGGTCGGCTCAACTCCACCACCCTGATATCTTTTGGCAGCATGCCGTTTAGACTCTTGCGCGCGCGTTCCAAATCGGGCAGCGGTGAACGCGCGTAGAAGTGCACGACTTGCCCTTTCGCGTGAACACCCGTGTCCGTTCGTCCGGACGCACCGACTCCGAGAAAATCCCGGTCCTCCCCGAGAAGCCGGCTCAACGCTTTCTCGATTTCGCCCTGAACCGTCGCGTCTTTTGGTTGGTACTGGAAACCGAGATACGCCTCGCCGTCGTACGTTACATTCGCCATGTACGTGACGTTTCGCCCGCGCGCCTCGCGATGAATTCGGCCCTCGTCGCTCAGGGAAGCATCCAGCGCGGCGTTACGCCAATCACCCGGAGGATACACGCTGCTCAACTCGGCGTCGGGGGCCGAGGTGGACGCGCGCGGACACCGAAAAGAGGCACGTCTTTTCGTCCAGGGTGCCGAACTCGCGCACGCCCCATGCCACGAGAGAGAGGCGCACGGCATCCTTCCCGTCCTCTCTGTCGATACCGCTCACGTGTCTTGCCGGGACCTCGACAAGCACCCGTCTCCCCGCGCGCGTGCTTGTGCCACGCGCGCCACACAATGAGCTGCAACTCGGACAGTCCAAGGCTCCCGGTGAGGGATTTGGAAAACTAAAAGTGAAAAGCGAAACTGAGCCGCCAGTTTCGGATAACGCAAGATTCACTCTTCCCCACACGCGCCTCGTGGTCGACCGAGACGCGCCGTATCGAACACACACGCCGACGTCAAGCCAGACATGTCGGTCGATATCGAAAATTTACCCGCGAAGGGCTCGTGGCACTGCTATGTTCACAAGCTTAGGGCCTGGGTGGGGGGTGATGATGGATTGCCAGTGCGACCGTACTTGATGTTGGTCGTTTCCACGGAGGATGGCAAGTTCCTGTCGTGCGAGCCCGGCGACACGGTTGAGACGGCGCTCGGGGGAAACGTTTGCAAAACAGAACCCACGACGGAGATGGTGTTGTTTTTTTTGAAGCGAGTCATGACGCACCCGAAGCAGATCAACGCCGCGTCGGGTGGGGAAAAGTTGGCACCTCACCGACCTACGACGATAAAGTTTGCGGACACGAAAACCGCGGCGCTTCACCTGGGCGAGCAGGACAAGTGGGGTAGTGTCACGGCGTGTCCCTACGTCGTGGGATGCAAAGACGAGCTAAAAAAACTGGGTATTGACCAGGCGACGTTCGCCCCCGTGCCGCCGATGTTCCTTGAAAACATCATTCGCGGTTCCATCGAACCCGGGATGGCGCCGGAGAACGTGGAATACGGAACGCAGCACCTGCCGGGTTTGTTGGAGTGCACGGAGGGGTTCACGCCGGAGTTTGGCAAGTCCCTGTACGCCGCAGCGGCGGCGTACGTCAGGGCTGCGCCGTGGGAATCCCTAGCAGCGCGTCGCCCAATCCAGGTCACGTACAGGTTAGTCCTACGCGAAGACGTCTCCATGAAGCTCACCGCGTTCGGTTCCGTGGTTGGTTCGAAAGAGTTGGGATCGTACGGTTTCTCCATTCACAAAACCATCGAGTCCGCGATGACGGCGTACGAGTTGGAGCACACCGGTGAGAACGATGACGAAGCGAACGCCATGGCCGCTGGCGGCCAGACCTGTATGTTCACCAGCGTGTACGAAACCCCGTTCGAGGACGTGGATAACAAAGAGCTACACGGGTGGGAGTTAGCCGCAGGCGACGAGAAGGACGCAGCGCCGGACGAAGAAAACTGGCCTTTGTTCTGCAAGATTCAGTTTGAGGCTGGCGAAAATGGAGCGCAAGACACGCTTGCGTTGACCCGACCGGCGATTATCGAGCTGCAGTGTTTCGAGCTTATGTTTAAGGGGATCGTGGAGCTGTTGAATTCGGGTGAGTTGAAATCGAGTGGGGACACGGTACGGGACGCGAAAGGGCCGTGGACCGTGAAGTGCGCATCCGCGGCGGGGAGCGAAAACGGGGAAACCGCCGACGTCGAGCTGGAAATTTCGTTGCCGGCGTTGACAACCGGTGACGCAGGGGGGACGTTTTTGTGATAGTATCAATATTTGTGACACATCGTATTAGTGGTTACAAATCAAATCGAAAGATCTCTTGGACGTGCGTTTCTTTGTTTTTTCGCGCTGGTTCTAAACATGTAATCTCGAAGACTCGAAGACGCTTACTCGAACGCCCACTGGTTCTCGCGCCTCACCTCTTCCTCTTCCTCGGGAGTGAAGTCGTTTTTGATGTTGAACGTCTTGCGGATCTCCTCGGGGGTCTTGCCCTTGATCATGTTCGCCACGGTCATGCACGTAAGGTCGAGAAGGGACTTGATGTTCAAGTAGTTCGCGGCCTGGGGATGTGTAAAAATAAATGCTTGTCAGTTTTTTGTGTTTCGGCTCCTCCGCTGAAGAAGTCGGGGGTTTTCCTCGGACGGGCCGAGGGGCGGTCGTGGTTTGTCAGAATCAGGGTTAGGTATTGTGTGTGCTGTACGCACCAGGATGAGCTCGAACAGCGTGGCTTGGTCCACCTTGACGAACTCGGTGTCGAAGGTGGTTTCCTCCTCCTTCTTGTCGCCCTCCTTCTTGTCTTGCTCGGTGTGGAACTTGGCGTACTCGATGACCTTCGTCAAGATCTTGGAGGGGACGTTGGGGAGGGGGATAGCGGAGTCCGTGCCGGTATCTGCGATTTGAGAGGCGGGGATGGGCGTTTTGGTTAGAGTGGGTCACGGGGATGCGTTTACGACGATTTGCGCGCGATTTGGACCATGGACAGGGAAGCGATACGCCGGGAAGACGAGCGGACGGACGTACCCTCGATCATGTTCTTGATGGTCTCAGATTTGCTGTTGTTGGTTTCGCGGGGAGGGAGGGGAGGAACGAGGTGAGCGGACGATCAAAAGCGGGTCGGGGAACGCGGCATCGTTGGATAAAGGGTTTGGGTCTCCTCTCAAAGAAGAACTGCACTCACAAAGCCACTTCTTGCGGCACCTCGAACTGTTCTCCGTCGGAGGACATCAGGGTAACGGGACCGTCGTCGGCCATTTTCTTTGTTTTAGTGTGTTAGTTAGATCTGGGGCGGGTTGAACGCCGGGGGAAGTGCTTGTCGAAGGACGAAGCGCGGGGGAGAGGACGCGTAAAGAACACTGGTGAATATTACGCGGATGGTGTTGACGTTCGGCGGCGCGAACGAGTATGCCCAAACGAGGCGGGGAAAACCTTCAAATAAAGAAGCGCGCGAATCTGAGAAGTCTGAGTAGTAGCTTTGCGTCATCGTTGATCGGAAATTCCCAGGAATTGAAACCTGACAAGGTCGGTGAGATTTACGGGTCATCTGATATTTTGACACAAATTTTGAAACTGGATTTATTGACAAAAAATTGTTCGCTAATGCTTAAGCCTCTTCGCCGGCAGGGGGCGCCTCTTCCGCGGGCGCCGCGGGCGCCGCCGCCGCGACCGCCGCCGCATCCTCTTCCGCCTTCGCCTTCGCCGCCGCCTTTTCTTCCTCCGCCGCCGCCGCCGCCTTAGTCGCGTTGAGCGCCTCCATCTTGACCTGGTGCCTGGTCGGGCCCGTCTTCTTGGCGACGAACCTCGTCTTCAGCTTCGCCTTTTTGCCCACCAAGTTCCTGAGGTAGTACAGCTTCGCGCGTCGCACGACGGGCTTACCCGCGCCTCTGATTTCTTCGAACGAGCACAGGGGCGAGTGGATGGGGAAGATACGCTCCACGCCGTACCCCTGGAACGACTTCCGCACCGTGATCGTCGTCGCCACGCCGGCTCTGTGAATCGCGATGACAATTCCTTCGTACGGCTGCACGCGCGACTTGCCCCCCTCAACCACGGTGACGCCAACCTTAACCGTCATACCAACCCGGAACGGAATCAAGTCATCCTTCATCTGCGGCGTGTTTACGCGCTCCACGAACTTAGCCAAGCCCTTTCGTGAGCCGCCGGAGTTGCCTCTGGGGTTCGCGGCGACAACCTGAAGAGAGCCTCGGTTGGACACGGATGACGCAATGGATACACTGCGGGGGGCCGCTGCGACGGCAGAGCGGGCGCTCAGCGCGGAAGCCTTGCGCGCCGTGACACCGGACGCCTGTGTTTGGGAGAAATACGGGAGGGAGAAACGAGGTCAGAGGGTGATTTTAAGAAGTTATACAGGTAAGGAGGCGAGCGGAGCCTTCAGAAATTGAACCATCAAGGTTGGATAAGCCTCCAATATGACCTAACCCTCAAGCCGGAAAATGGAGACGCGCCGGGAGCTGGCGCTGGCGCACGACGCGACCCCAAAACTGATTTGCGAGTAGATGTACGCGGGAGCATGTATCGCGTATCATCAAGCTCCTCAAACCAGCTCCGGAACCGACTGCTGTCGCTGTCACCAACACGGGATCGACGACGAAAGCTGCTCCGGCGTGAGACGCGCCACGTCCAACTTTCGGCGGATGCGAAAAGCGCACGGGCACGGTTCGGCGGGGCGACTAAGTATGCGACACGCACCTTGACAGGCGCCGCGATGGACATGGCGTTCATGGAGATGCAAAGAGACATCTTGAATGTCCTGGCGAGTGAGCGTGTCCCGACGACTCCGCGCACGTGCAATGCTGGCCGTAGCGTCTATTGCGTTGGAGTCAAGAACGCGGTTTTAGGGCTTCTCACCGCCACCACCGAAAATGGCGAGTTATGACTCAAGAATGCACTTATATATTTCCGTGAAACTGTTTGCCTGTACTGAAATGCACGTGAAAGCAGAGCAAAGCTGAAGCAAAGTCCAACTCGCGAAAAAGTGCTCTCGGCACTTTTTGGCAAAGGGGCGTCTGACGTGCGCCAATCTCCGCTGCGCGCGTCTGTTTCACCGGACACGTCGCCGCGGAATCTCTTCCCGGCATCAGCCCCTCGGTATGGCGGCATTGACTTATTTCGCGTGCGTCGTCCCGCCCCCGCGCCTCCCCCGCGCGCGTCTCGGCGCGCGCGAAAGAGGCCATGCAATGGTTCCCTCTGCGCGTCGTGGCTGGGGAGACACGGACAGCCGGTTCTCCAAGCTGGACAAGAAAGCCGACGGCGAGGCGAAGGGAGATGACTACGGAGACACTCAGAAGAACATCTCGTTCCAAGAACTGAGGAAACGACAAGACAGAGAGCTACGCAAGGTACGTGCGAAATGTGGTTGGGTAATGCCGCCGCCGCCGCTTCGCGAATCGTCATTCTCTCCCCTCTCCTCTCCAACCTCTCTAACCACACTCCCCTTTCAAACACACAGGACTCCGAGAACCGAGGTGCGGACGGCGAGTACTGGGGCGACGACGACGAGCTCGGTGGGTGGTCCCGGTTCATGGGCGAGGGCGAGAGCGGCAAGTCCAATGCTTTGAAGAAAGGAAAACAGCGACGGGACGCGGAAAAGACGGCGAGAAGGGACGCGGAGCAAGCCGCCGCTAACTCTGTGGACGACGCCGGCCCTGTGGCGCGACCTAAAATTAAGAAAATCGAGGGGACCGTGAAAACAGCGTACAAAAGAGGCGGCCCAAGGCCGTGGGAAACCGCGCGAGCGGAACGAGAAGCGAAACAAGCGGAGGTATCGTCGGCGTCAGGAGTTGGAGAAAAAGACGATCCCTCATACTCCAATCCTTTCGCTCGCGCCGGGTTACCGGAGCACATGGTAAATTCAATGAACAAGGCGGGCATGAAGCGCACGACTGAGATTCAACGGCTAGCGATTCCCGAGCTCATCGATGGCGAGGATGTCGTGATTTTAGCGGAAACCGGCTCGGGAAAGACGTTCGCGTACGTCCTACCGATGTTGGCGTCAGTGGGCGCGCCCGGCCGGGGCGGCACGAAAGTTCAAGGCCGGTGCTGTCCGTCCATGATCGTGTTGGTGCCGAACGTTGAGCTTGGAAGGCAAGTGACGTACATGGCTGAGCTAGCAGCGGACTGGGTCGCTACGAGCGAGTACCCGAAACCGGGTGTTTTTTCCTTGCTGGGGAAGGACAAGAAGCTGTTGAAACCCACGGCGCCGAAAGCCAGAGGCGCGGCGAAATCCGCTGCGGTGAAACGGAAATTCCAAGAGAAGGCGGCGGTCAAAGCCGCACAGGTTGCTGCTAGGGTTGCGGCGGAAGAGAAAGCACGAACTGATGGCGCAACAGAAGAAGAGGTCACGGAAGCAGGCACGACCGCGGCTGAAGAGGCTGCTTCCAAGGCGAGTAACGAATCGCGGGTCGGCGCCAAGGCTGGTTTTTCCGTAAAGGCCGGCGCCAAGGGATCGAAAATCAAAGGCGACATGGAAGCCATTCCCGAATTTCGCCGAGCGGACGTGTTGGTGGCGACGCCGGCTAGGCTACTGTCGCTCATGCGCGACGGGTGGATCATGCCCGGCAGGTTGAAGCACGTCGTGGTAGACGAGGCGGATGAAATGCTCTCAAAGGGGTTTGAAAAGGAAGTCGCTGGGGTGATTGAATTCGCGTACCAAGAGGACGGGATGAACCGATTCGGTTCGAGGGTTCAATTTTGTTTCGCCGCCGCGACGATGCGGGAGGAGGGCCCTATTTTCGACGCCTTCGAGCGAGGCGTTGACACGTTGAAATGGATATCGACGAAACAGTTCGGGGGTGTGCATCCGCAGCTGCAGCAAAGGGTGCGGACGGTATTCGGCGAGGACGAGCGGTTCACGTCCCTGGCGAACGCGCTGCGCGGGGAATCAAAACACCAAGCCGTCGTGTTCGTGGGATCGCCTTCAGAGGCGGATGATTTAGTGAAAAATCTCACCGAAACCGGGTTCTCCGCGATGGCGTTCCATGGCAAGACCAGCGACCGGGGCGTCGCCATGGATGAGTTCTTCAACGGAGACCTCCCCGTGCTGGTGTGCACCGACCTCGCCGCGCGCGGCATCGACTTTCCGGATTTGCACCACGTCGTGCAGTACACCCCGGCAGAAACCGCGGAGATGCACCTGCACAGGTGCGGCAGAACCGCGAGGACGGGGCAAGAAGGGCCGTTCATCGTGACGTGTCTCGTGGATGAGGGAAACGACTACCTGGATAAAGAAGTGAGAAGGCTCATGGAGGCGTAGAATCTGTATTGCTATTTTTTATTTTCTTGTCGCTAAATAATCTCGTCTCATCATCGCCCCCCGGCTTGTTTCTTGAGGTGCGCGAAGCACTTGTTCTTCACCCAGTCCTTGTTTTGCGGCGCGTACGCGTTTATGTGCGGGTCGTACACCAGCGCGCTCAAATCCCCGAGCGCGTCGATGTAGTTGTACAAATCCGAGACGTCGTAGTCGATTGTTTTCATCTGGGGGTACATCTGCTTGAGTCGTTTTTCGAACATCCCAAATATGCCGTCCATCGCCAGGCTTACCTTCTCGTAGTCAAGGAACGTGCGTGAATTTTGGCTTTTCGTCATCTGAAGAAGCACGATAGTGTGTCTGTTGTCCGCCTGTGGGGGAAGGGGGAGGGGTGAGGAATGGTTCAGTCGTTCGATCGATCGTTTCGCGCGAAAAATATCGTCAGGAGATGACGGGTCGTCTGTTTGGTGCCGTCCCGTAGGGACGTCGGGAGAACACCGTCGTGTGTGTGCCGTGCATGCGGCTCGGCCGGCGATAAGACGCACCATGGTGTTTCCGGACGCGAGCGGATACGGCACCAGGTACGGACGCTGTGTGCTGCGGAGTGACGCGATATGGCGGGAAAAGGAGAGGAGAAGGCACTATTCCTTGTTGATTTGACACCAGTGTGACTTTACATATCATCTTGCACCGGCCGCCGCGCTCGCCACCTTCGTCCCGTCCGCCTCCACCCACGCGTACCCGTGCATGTCGTGAAACGCGGTGAGGGTGGTTCGCCCTAAACACTCCCCGAACAGCGTCCCCGTGGAACACCCGGTGACCTTAACCGCGACGTACTCGCCGGGGACGGGGGGCGATTTTTTCTCCCCGGTTCCGCCGTTCACCGCCACATCCTCCCCATCCAAATCGCCGCCGTAAATCCCCACATTGTCATTCGAAAAAACAACCCACTTCGACGTGTCGGTTCTACCTGTCAACTCGAGCTCGTTTTTCTTCGATACCCCCTCCACGGAGCACAGGTGAATCCGGCCTATTTCGGCTTCCTGGTGTCGCCCCGCGGCGTTTCGGAACGAGTCAATAACTTCCTGCAACCGCCGCTGCTTCACGTCCTCCGGCACGTCGTCGCTCATCTTCCGCGCTGCGGACGTGCCGTCGCGTTCCGAGTACGCGAACATGAACGCTTGTTCATAAGCCACTTGGTCCATAAGGGTAACGGTATCCCGGTGCTCCTCTTCAGTCTCGCCGCAGAATCCCACGATGATATCCGTCGTCACCGCGCACCCGGGGATTTTATTTTTTACGTTGTCAATCAGCGCCAAATAAGCTTCCCTTGAGTACCCCCGGGCCATCCTGTCCAGCGTCTCGGTGTTGCCGCTCTGCGCGGGCATGTGCAGGCAGTTACACACGTTGGGTCTTTTCGCAATCACATCCAAAACCTCGTCAGGGAAGTCCTTGGGGTGCGGCGACGTGAACCGCACGCGCATCTCGGGGTCGATGGCGGCTATCCTATCCAACAAAGCCGCGAACTGAACGCTCCCCTCGCGGCGTTTCTTGGGCTGGTACCTGGAGGAGAAACCCTCGGCGTACCCGACGAATGGGGTACCACCGGCAGCGGCAACCTCAGCAGACATACCGGGTAATGGGCTGGTTTCTGGGTTAATTGACTCACCTTCACCCCCTCCCTCAACCTCTTCCTCCCTAACCTTCCCGTCGTCCACCCCGCTGCTCAGCATCGACAGAAAGTCCGTCGTCTCCCCCCCGTTCTCGTCGCTGAACGCGTACGAGTTTACGTTCTGCCCGAGCAACGTGACTTCCTTGACGCCCTGTTCGGATAACAGCCTGACTTCGTACTCGATGCTGCTTGGGTCTCGGGAGCGCTCTCTGCCACGCGTGTAGGGCACGATGCAAAACGAACACGCGTTGTCGCACCCGCGCATGATGGTGACAAACGCGGCGTGCGCGCCTTCTTTGCGCACGGGGATTATGTCCGCGTACGTCTCTTCCACTGACAGCTGGACGTTCATGGCCTTTTCGCCACCCTGGACGGCTGTGATCAGGTTGGGTAGATCGCGGTACGCATCAGGGCCGGCGACTAAATCAGCGAGCTGGTCTGCTTCCAGGAGCTTGGTTTTTAAACGTTCTGCCATGCACCCCAAAACTCCAACCACCGGCTTTTCGCTCTTCTTTTTCCGTCTGCGCAAGCTTTTGAAATACGCCAGCCGCTGCCATATCTTCGCCTCTGCCTTTTCGCGAATCGCGCACGTGTTGACGAGAATGACATCCGCGTCGTGCATGTCGTCTGTTTCGTCGTACCCGCCGTTTTTCAACACCGCCAGCATCACCTCGGAGTCGTTGACGTTCATCTGACACCCGTACGTCTCGACGTACACGTTTTTTCGCTCGGATTTGGATTCATCGGATGGCGCATCCAGCACGGCGCCAGCCACGCCCGTGGGGGAAGTCTTCAGGGAGGAGACGTCCTGCGGTAATGGAGTGAGATACGAAGATGTCAGCCGCGGTTGGTGCATTCTCGGGCATTCGTAGGGCATGGAGTGAAGAACGGTGTCTGTTGAAGAACCTGACGAGGAGAACAGACTGGGGCGGTGGGCGGCGGCGTTTAGGGCGTGACGCTCGGAGGCGGGAGGGTGGGCGTACCTCGGGGGTGAGGTGTTGTCCGCCACCGGGTCCGTGCGCGCGAACGCTGAGCGCGGCGTGTGCCTTAGCGGGCTTCGCGGTGGATTGCGCGCGGGGCACGCGGGTACCCTTCGCGAAGGTACCGCTAGCGGCGGCCAAGCACGATGCCGTCATGCTAGCCTTTTCCGCGTTTGATTACGACTCAAGCGCTTCCACCCTGGTTACACCTGAGTAAGTGCACGAGTCCTCGCACGCGAACGACGCTCGGCGAAAACGATCGGGGAAGCCTGGTGAGAGGTCCCGGTGTCGGCGCGCGGCGGTTGTGAGGCGTGGAGACGCGCGGGGGCGAGCTACGTGGCAAGCGGATAAAATGTCCAAGAAAAAGTGCCCTCGTTTGCAAACTGGTATCGAAAAATCTGGCGATTTGAGGCCTCTTCGCGTCGAGTGCGCCACCACACAAGCGCGCTCGCGTTCGTCCGTGCGTCCGCGATGGCGGACGCTGCGGCCACAATTGAGGAGGAGCTCGAGGCGCTCGAAGCGTTGTACCCCGACGACGGGTTGGTGGTGAGACGCGCGAGTGATGGACGGGATGAAACTTCGGAAGCTTCCCCCTCTGACCGTGTTCACCACACCACGGTGTCTCTGGACGTGGCGCCACGAACGTTGGATGACACGACGCAGCAGTTTGTCCGCGCCACGTTGACGCTCACACTGAACAACAACTACCCCGTGAATGCGCCTTCCATTTCTTTAACCAACGCACGCGGGCTGGACGACACACGACAGTCGGAGGTGTTTCGGCGTTTAGAGACCGCGCTTGACGATTTCGCCTCACCCGACGAACCAGTTCTAGCGTTGCTGTGCGAAACCGCGTTTGAAACGTTAACGGAGATGAACACACCGGATGGAGACTGCGCGTTTTGCCTCAACCCCGTCGCGGACGCGGGGGACTTGAATTCACAGAAACATTTCATGAAGCTCATGCGGTGCTACCATTGCTTCCACCAAACTTGTTTCGCGCGGTGGTGGCGGTGGAAAACAAATGCGGCGGCGCGCGAAATGGAAAAACTCGGCGCGCACCACTCCGCAGCCTCAACCACCCCAGCGCCGGCAACACACCTGTGTCCCGTGTGCAGAGTGGCTATCGAGAAAGAAGACGTGCGGCACGTCAAGTTGGACGGCGAGGACGAAAATCTCGACGACGCTTCCACTTCTGAAAAAACTTTTGAGAAAGAAAAAGAAACCATCGTGTCTTCCGCAGAGCGTGCGCGGCGCGGCCGGTTCGCGAAGGAAATGGCGAGGCAGAAAGCCAAAGGCGGCCTGATCGAAGAAGGCGCTGGAGAGTTTGTTATTACAGCTGGGGCGAGGGCTTCGAGCAGAGTAGAGACACTAAATACTCATAGTAGTGGGAGTAGCGGGAGTAGCGGAGGGTCCATTCCTAAACCGAATCTCAGGTCCATTCCGAAGCTGAAGCCGAAGCCGAAAGGCGGCTTGGGGTGGTTGAAGAAAGCGGCGGGCGCACACGCTGATAGCTTACACAAACGCGCAGGTGCGCTTGATGTCAACGGCGACGAGACGAAAGGGAAAAACAGTGGACGAGGAAGAGGACGAGGGGGCCGGGAGCGAGGAAGCGAACCATGATGACGCTTGGTTGTCTATTTATTGTCTTTGCGCAGTGGTCGTTGTCTCTCGTTTTCCATGTCTTGCGTTACGCAATTGCCCTCCCGTTCACGGCGCTTCCTCGACGATGGGTCCGTCCACTGCTTGGCGCATCACGTTTCGCATCATGTCTTCGCCTTCGAATCGCGAAATTGCAGTGGCGACGCATCGCAAAACGTCGGTACAGGTGATCACGCCGACTGGGGTTTCGTTAGCGTTCGTGATCCAGCAACGGTGTTGTTGTTGCTGGACCATCTTCCGAGCGGCATCCGCCATGCAGACGTCTTCGCCGAGCGCATCAAGACCCGGATACACAACAGCCGGACTTTTGGGTTTTGCCTTGTCAAGAAACGAGCCGACAGTTTCGTTCAACACACCCTGTTTGCTCTCGGCAATCCCAGGGCTCGTGAAATCGCTGAAGCTCAGCGTGTCGATCGCGCGCAACGCGGTGTGGTCCGCCGCACCGTCCACCGTCCACTTGGCGAGTTGTACGACGCAAGCTGCGCCTATACCTTTGTCAAGCATCTGGCGGAATACCCCGGCGACTGGGGCATCTTGGAACGTGAGGAACGGCTGGGACGCGTGTTTCACGACACACTCGCCGAGTGCGCGTTTCAGGGTGACGGATTTGGTAGGGTCGTTCGCACTCGTATCAACCACGAAAAGAAGACAACGCACGATATCCATCTGGGACATGACATCGATGATTTCCTCCCACCTGGGTTGTTTGGTTCCGGGGAGAGTCTCCCCCGCGGTCGGTTGTCGCGCCTCGACCACGCACAGGCGGTGGACTTCGGAGTTGTCAACAAACACACCTCCCCCTGCGTTTGCTTCATGCTGCTCGAAAAGCAAGTACCCTTGTTCGGAGATGAGTTCGCGCAAGGGGAGATCAGCGCACGCGAAGGGAACAGACCCGCCGTCGCTTCGCACGCCGGAAAGTGAACCGGAGGCGGAAAGCGACAGGTCTAAAACGTCGGTCACGAGTTTCTCAAGAGCCACGCGTTCGACTTCCGGACCCGCGTCGCTCTCCACGGCTTCCAGCGCAACGCGCACGCCGATGGAGGCATCGAAGAAGCCAAGGATCTCACCCGTGGTCTTCGCGCGCAGGGGAACGGACTTGATGTTACTAAACGCGAGCTCGTCCAACGCCTGCCTAAGCGTAGAGTTATCCTCGACCGCGACGACTGAACGAGGCCCGCCGCCATCCAGCTTCCCGGTGTTCGCCGCGGTAGCCTTCGCGCTCAGCACGTCCGCCAGGGTCAAGGGGTCAAACGCGGACGTACTATCAGCAACAGGTTGATGCATCGTGAGGAGGGTGAAACACGAGAAAGGTGCGTCGTGGTGTGAGTCGTAGCTTTTCTTGGTGTGAGTCGTAGCTTGTCACAAAGCTCTCTAAAAGACGGCGGGTTCGACCCGTCCAAGACTATTTCTCCTTGTTGGATTTCTCATCGTCTCTTAGATCTCCGTCTCCACTCCTCTCTTTTTCCGCCAGCTCTTTCGTTCTCTCCGCAATCGCCTGCGAAACGTCCCCCTCCTCCACTTTCTTCCAGAACGCCATCTTTTTTATGAATTTTTGAATGGCTCCTGGTTCGCCGTCGTCGACAACCTCAGGCGGCGGCGGCGGGGGCGTCCACCGCGACGCGGTTTCTCTGTAAAATACGTACACCAGCTGACGCACCGCCGCGGCGAACAGAAACGACCCTACTACCGCGAAGAACAACAACACGACCGTGGCCCACTTCTCCGTCAACGTTCCGCAGTCCCATATTTTGTCGAACGCCGTGCCCGTGAACAAGCCCATCGCGGCGTCGGAGGCGCGGACGCCGTCGGTTATTCCCGCGGCTTGCGACGCCGCGTTCGCCGGTTCCATTAAAAGTGTAGGCAGCGACGGCACGACGACGGAAAATATTCCCACGACTACTCCAACTGTCATGGATAGAATACCCCCCAAACCCAACCCCGCGCGTAAAAACCGTAACCTGTGTCCCAGCATCAACGCTTCGCTCCTCTGTAAACACTCTTTACCGTATAAACCCTCGAACAGAAACACGGGAACACACAACACGTAATCAAGCAGCTTCACCAGCCCTAAATACGGAATTGGGATCGTCAACACTCCGTTCCACGCGATGGAAAGTAACCTTCGGGCGTCGATGAAGAGGATGAATTTCCAGACCGAAAACGCGGACGTGATTGTTTGCCACGCGTTCTTTGGGTTCATTCGGGAGTTACAGGTGACACCGTCCACATCGCCCACATCCACGTCTCGCGCGTTGCGGAACGTCGCAACCCGCACGCTGATCTGTGCCACCTGTTTCGCGAGCTGCACAGCTATTAAAAAAACAGCGGCGACGAGCTCGACCTCGTGCACACCAAAAATCGCGAGCAGGAACGTGCCGCCCAGGTTCAAAACCTGCGCGGCGGCGCCCGCCACTAATGCCAGCACCACCGTGCTCCCGAAATCGCGAAACGTCATCCGACACGTTTCCGTAACAACATCCCTGGCACGAACACCAGTGGGGGGGGCTGGTTTGTTTTTTTGTCCCAGCTTGGCGAAGAAACCGTTTTTGTGCTCTTCGCTCGAAAGATCCAAGTCGTCGTCGTCGGGGACATCGATTGCTTCGATTACGGGGACACGCAGCTTTTGGGGCGGCGGCGCTGGGATCTCGAACGGAGGGGGTTTCGGGGTCTCGGGGGTGTTCTCAGCGCACTCGTTTGGGTCTGGCGAAGAGGTGGATGTCGCGTTTGGGGCGTTACACGCGCCCCCGCGATTCCACGCAAGTCGCCAAACACGCCCGCTGGAGTGTTGTCGGCGACACGTAACAACGCCGATCTGCGACGTCGCGTGATGGACCATGCCCCTCGGCGACACCCCTCGGGTCCCACGCCCTACACGCCCTACACTCCCTGTGTTGAACACCCGCGTCGCACCCAACGCCGACATCGGGCCCAGGTCACGTGCGCGCGCGGATCGCAACTGGAAGGAGCTTCGAAGATGACAGATTTGTTTTGAACTTGCTAAAAATTTCATTTCAACCTCTCGTCACTAATGTTCGCTCTTGTTGAACAGCTCCATGGTTAGGTTGGCTAAAAACGCGGGCACCGATCCGCACTTCCCCACGAACGTGTCCACCATCAGCTTCACGGACGAGGTTTCCGAGTATCTCGTGGGAACCAAGGTTATCGTTCCTTCGTCGTGCCCCGCGCCGCTGGATATTTTCGCCGGCTCGACGGAGAACCGCAACTGAAAATTTTCGTCATCTCCATTCTCGTACCGGCTCCGGATCGTGGCCACCGCGTTCCCCGACTCAGAGTCCAGGCCCATATCCACCTTGTACCCGAACAACAACGAAACGCTTTCCCGGAAGTTGTAGATTTGCTTTTTGAACGCGCTCATCAACCGCTGTTCTCTTTTTTCCAAGTCGGCAATCTTTCGTTTCGCGATGGTCAGCTCGGCGTCTGCGAGGTTAGATCCTGGGGTTTGCACGGAAGTCGTGTGCGCACCTCCGGTCGTGATGCCTCCAGTCGTAGGCACACCACCGAGTCCCTTGGCAGCAGGCGTGACCAGTCCACCGAACGCAGACGGTGTCGCCGAAGCCCCGAACGCGTCAGGTGTCGCGTTGTTACTCGCCGCCTCGGACAGCCGTGCCACGGTTTCCCGCAGCGCCGCGCACTCGGATTTTGCCTCAGACAGCTCGCGCTCCGCCGCGCTTGCGTTCGCGACGTGTTCCGGGTTCTGAATGAAGTGTAACACCTTTGTGGGTTTAGTTGGAGGTTTTCTTTTAGTTAACCTTGAGTCTAACCCTTGAAAATCAACCACGGAAACGTCACGCACGTCCGTAATCGTCAACCGCTTCTCGAGCGCGGCGACTTCGCGTCGAAGCGAGGCGACGGTTTTTTCGGCGTCTGAACGTGCGCTCTCTGTCTCGGAGAGTATCCTCGCTTGCTCAATCACGCTGTTATGCAACTCCGACCCGTCCTTGGCCATAGTCTCAAGCTCCATCTCAAGCGAGACGATGCGCTCGTGCGCGGCTCTGAGACTTAAATCAAGCTCCGCCCTCCGCTGGGTTTCGGGAGTGCCGGTACTCGGCTTTGGCGAAAACGGCGAGGCGCTCGCGAGCGTACCAAACGGCGATACTTGCTTCGCGGGAGTAGTCGTTGTTGTACCCACATCCATCGCACCCCCCCCACCCCCTCCACCAGCGTTTCTGCTCGCCTCGTCGTCGTACGACTTCACCACTCGCAGCAGCGAATCCTTCTCCCGCTGCAGCAGCTCGAATTTGCGCTCCGCACGAGCCAACTGCCCGAGTAACTCGTCCGCGTTGGTCTTGGCTTCGTGTCGTGATCGCTCGGCATCCTCGGCTCTGCGCATCGCCGCCGCCGCGGTTGCGGTCGCCGCGGCTGCCACAGACGAGGCCTCGCCCCCGACCCCGAGCGCAGCCGCGAGCTCCTCCTCAAGGCGTACTACTGTATCTACAAGCTGTGCGGGAGAGTTTACACCAGGGACTCTCGCGAGTGCGGCGCGCCACTGTTCTGTTTCTTTTTCAGCCTTGGCGGTGACGTTTTCGTCGGCAACCGCGGCGCTTTCCAGCTCTTGTAACCTTTTCTCGGCTCTTTGCGCTCTGGCTATGGCCGTAGCCGCGCGCTCCTCAGCCGCGGTCGCTGCCGCGGAAGACACGTTACTCAACCTCGCTTGCTCCACGATTGCGGCGTCGTGCGCCGCCGCGCTTCGAAGCGCGGCGACGCATTGCTCAAGCTCGGCGATTCGGTTTTTTGAGCTATCGTCACCCGAAGTACCTGCTGACAAACTTTTCGCTTCATCCGCCTCCCTGCGCGCCTCCGCCACGGCTAATTCTGCTTCGCCAATCAACCCCTCCGCCGCGGCTAACGCGTGTTCGGTGTCGGTGAGTTTCTGTGAAAGTTCCTCAACCTTTAAATTTGAACGCTCATTCTCGAGATTGGACTCCGTCGCGGCGCGCCACGTCTCCTCCGCTTCCTGCTGCGCTTCAAAAAGAGCGTCTTCACTCGCTTGGAGTCGCTTTTTTAATTCAGCGATTGTTGATTCAGGGTCAGTAGATGTTGTGGCTCCACCACTACTCGTCTCTACTCTCGCCTCCGCCCTCAACGCCCTTTCCGTTTCCCGCGCAACCTTGGCGTTCGCCTCCGCCAGCTGTGCCTCCAAAATCGCGTTTCGCCGAACTCGAGTCTCCACGTCTTGTTCGAATTCAAACCTTTCCCGTTCCAGCTCGGAAACACGTTCGTTTCGTTGCTCCTCCAGTTCGGACTTTGCCTCTCGCCACTTGTGGGAGTCGCTCTCCGCTAAAATCCGACTGCGCTCCGCAGTTCGCAACGCCTCAGAAAGCGTCTCGTTTTCTTTTTGCAGTTTTGCCAAGTCGACGCCTCGCTTTTCAAACTCTCTGATTAAATCCGAGCGCACCAAGTTTATGCTGTCGTACGAGTTTTTCAAATTGACGTCCGTGTCGTTGCCGGGGCCGTACACTCGGGCGCCTCCGAAGATGGTTGGTACCACGAGCGTGGCGTCGGCGTCGACGCCGGGGATGCCGGGAGACGCGACGTCCTGTAAACTTTCTTTCGGTGATTGTACCATGCGCGGCGTCGGTTGTTCTTTTTCCGCGGTCTCACTTGGTCTGTCTTGTGTCACTTCAGCCGTTCCTGATGCGCCCCGTCCCGATGTACGCCATGCTGGAGACGTAGTTCGCGCAACCTCGGTGGACGCCGTGCCCGCGACTTTGCTGTCGGCGCTTTTTCGAGCAGCGCGGCGAGCGGGAGACGATGGAGTGGGGGAGACTTGTTGTTTCCCTTTCCCTTTCCCGTCAGGGGTTCCCCTCGTGGCGCGTGCACTCGTCGCAGCCGCCATGAACTTGGACGCGGACGTGAAAATGCCTCCAGCGTCACCAGCGGGAGGCGAGGAAGGGGGCTCCACCCGCCGGCGTTTCGCGCCCGACCGGGGGGCGCCCAGATTCGCATCTCCATCATACAAATCTGCACCTGCGCTCGCCGAGGGGGACCCGCGACGCGCGCGTGTGGTTCTCGTCCCGGGTGCCTCGCTCACAGTCGTCCGCGACGACCGACGAGTCGTACGCGAAGGCGTCGGGCTCACCATCGCACAGGGGCGGGGAGAGCACCGACGGCCTGACGCGATGTTCGTTGTGAATTAATCGAGGCACCCAGTCGAAAGTGAAGTTTCTCAAATCGGTCGGTTCAGCAAGAGTCCCTCCAATTTAGACCAAGGTTGACGACTTCCACCTTTATAAGTTATAACTCGTCATAATTCTATCGGTCGGCCGAAAACAGGAAAACTTTAGGGTTTGAGCTTTCTCCGATGGAAAAGAGCGGCCATCGCCGCCGGCAGCTCCCTCTTTCGACGCGCGCGACGCACGCACCGTCGTTTCATCAGCCACCATGGGTCGCATGCACACTCCCGGCAAGGGGATGAGCGGTTCCGCTCTTCCCTTCAAGCGCTCCGCGCCTTCTTGGTTGAAGATCACGAGCGCGGAGATCAGCGATATCATCGCCAAGCTCGCGAAGAAGGGCATGACCCCTTCACAGATTGGCGTGCTGCTGCGTGACAACCACGGCGTGGCCCAGGTCGCGTCCGTCACGAACAGCAAGATCTTGAGAATCCTGAAGGGCCAGGGCCTCGCCCCTACCCTCCCCGAGGACCTGTACTGCCTCATCAAGAAGGCTGTGTCAGTGCGCAAGCACATGGAAAGGAACCGCAAGGACATGGATTCCAAGTTCCGCCTCATTCTCATCGAGTCCAGGATCCACCGTCTGGCCCGGTACTACAAGCTCGCCAAAAAGCTCGCGCCTAACTGGAAGTACGACTCCGCCACCGCGTCCACTTTGGTCGCCTAAGCGGGTTGGAGTGGGGAGGGCGCTGGAAAGGGTGACCCCAAGAGGTCATTCCTCCTAGGGCTTTCATAAAAGTCGAAGAGGGGGCTGCTTCTTCGACGGCGCGGAGGGCCGCGTTTGGGAGACGGAAAGACGATCACAGAGAGGTAAACGAGTGAGACATAGACTTACGTAGGGTGCAACACGCGTTCGAGATGTGCAGTACTTGATTCAAAAGAGTCGCGTGGCTGTGACTGAAAGTGCGAGAGATGGAGACGAAACTCGGTACTTACTTCTTGTGATTGATTTTTTTCGCACACACAAACATTGCTGCTTCCAAGTGAGTAAAAGCTTTATAATTCTTCTTTCGGTTCAAGTGAGTACTATGAGTAATAAGCACAGGTATACAGTCAAACTCCACGATTTAAAACAAGCAGCGTAAGTCGATTTACATGATTGAAGTTGCGAGCGCCACTGCGCGCTATCAAGGATGATTGAACTCTTTCACGCAGTCAACCTTACTCCGCCTTGTGCACGAACCACTCCTCTCCAATTTTCACCGCGGGCTTCCCTGCTTCCACTCGTCCCCAATGCACGATGGAGTCGTCATCCGGATCGGTAGCGCCCACGATGCGGTACGGCATCGAAGACGTCACCACACAAGGGCTTTCTTTCGTTCCGTTCGGCGCGCTGAGAAACGCGTAGTGGTCGAAGAAATCTTTACCCTCCGCCATGGCTTGCAATTCTTTGAGTTCCAAACCCGTGGCGTGCTCCCAGTCAAGCGCGGGCTTGTCATCGCCGGGGAACGTGGCGAAGGGGCGGGTGTAGGTCTGTTTATTGAGGGTTGAGATTAATGATATGAATGAGATGAAGAGATGAGGTCAGTGATGATTAATCTCATCTGCAGATTCAACGATCAGGGTGACAAATCCGTTGCAATCCTCTCGATGGGCTTCGAGCGTTCTCCCGGGAAAGACTTGCGCGCTGCGTAGGAGTATTAATCGCGTATCACGCGTACGCGGATGCCATGCTCGGTAGCGTCTCATCGCGTGTCCGCGCCGCCCTAAAGGTTGTGGACCTTTGGAGCCACGGCTAATCACCGCGGGGGTATGTCGAGCCAGGTGTGCAGGGAGACGAGACGCACCGGCAAGACCGCTACCGCGGCGCGGTTCGCGGGCGCGAGGGGCGCGGGCGCAGCGCTCAAGGCGACCTTCCCGAGAACTTGCGCGACACGACGCATGGTTCCAGACGGAGAGCCGGTCTCTTGGCGTCTCTTGGTGTGACCGTGGGGAAGGGGTTGATGGTTGGTTGCCTTCGGTTGGCGGGCGAAACAGACAAACAGTCGAAGATTTTTTCAGCGAGATCTGGTGTTTGTCCCTCTTTTTGGAGGTCTGTTGATGATCTATGGACTAGTTCCGCCATCCACATCGCCTCTGCATCGGTCCACCCAAACTCGTCTCTCCTTTTTCACTCGCCAAAACGCCGCCGGTTCATCACAGGTGGACGCACTCCTCCCGCTCCCACGATGGTCGTGCTCACCCTGTGGCTGTTTCTTTTCCTGCTTCTCGGCGCGCTTCTCGGGGTGAACATGTACTCCGTGATTGTGCTGCAGGATTTAACCAGCGACTTGATCAACCCGCACGACTGCGCCAATCGAATCAACCAGTTGGTGGTGCCGGAGTTTGCGATGCAGGGTGCGACCTCGGTGTTGCTGTTCCTGGCGGGAACCGGAATGGGCTGGCTGGCCTGGTGTCTGCTGTTAATACACGTCCCGATCACAGTGTTTCACGCACAGCTGTATTTGCGTCAGGAGCACGTGGTGCACGTGACGGATGTGTTCGCGCGGATGGATGTAGAAAGGAACAGACGAGGCGCGAAGATGGGCGTGTACGTCCTAACGTTTGTGTTGGTGATTTACGAAGCCGTCTCGACCGCGGTGAACCAATTCCTAACACCAGAGGGGAAACAACAAGCTGCGGAGTTCTTCAAGGAAGCCATGACGAACAACCTGCACCACTTTTAATGTAGATTTAGGGAAGGTAATTGTACGGAGAGTAGTGACGGGAAGACATTAGAATAGACGTGAATTAATATTTCACCAATTAGATTTAGATTATTCCTCAAGTCCTTCCATACACAGTACCCTGACTCAAACCCTCACACCTAGTCTCACTATTTGCCCACGGCTGAGTTCGGGTCATCACGCGTTTTAATCAACCCATAAACCGAGGAGAACACTAGGAACCCAATAACGATTGGCGAGTAGGACGGGTATAAAGTTTCGGTTACCCAGTTCTCCACCACATCCGGGAAGATCTTAAATGCCGACCCCGCTAATACCAACCCCCCGAGGAAAATCACGACGACGTACCCGAACAGAAACAGCAAATACGCTTCTTCGGATGCGCTTTGAATCGTGGGTACGGCTTCACCTCGCGCCGCTTCAATCGCCGCGCCCTCCACCGTGATCTTCGCGCGCTTGGTTTTGGAACCATCCCGTCGCTTGCGTTTGGATTTTGATTTGGGTTCGAAGGCGAGGCCGGAGGAGGCATCGTTTGAAGCGTTAGAAGCACCCGCAGCATCCGCACCCTCCTCTTTGATTTCATCGCTCCACTTCGCGTGTGTGATGCACGTCTCGCCGCGTTGGAAAGACGTGTTGCGTTCAAGACGCGCGACACCGTTCGCACGGGAAGTGGTTTTCGACACCACCGACCCCACTCGTCGCGCGGACGCACGGTGTGGCGCGGCGCCGGCCTGACCTACACCCACCTTAACAGTCACCCCGACAAACCTTGCAATCGTCGCCATCGTTCCACGTGAGTGACGAACGGTGTCCGTGGCCCGCGAGTAGCGGTCTGCGTCGGTAGGGTGGACGCACCTGCATGATAGCAAAAACACGTCGACGTGCCAGTTGGAAATCTTGGCGAGATCGAGCGAGTGCATGATCTGGTGTTTGTCCCTCGTTTTGACGGTCTGTTGACTATCTATGGACTAGTTCGGCCATCCACATCGCACGTTTTCTTCATCCGTTTTCTCTCTGCACTTTGAATCCCATCATCGAAAGCACTTCGCGCATTGCTGTGCCACGGTGCGACGCGGGGAGGAGACGCACGTTCGTGTTTTGATCCCTACGACGAGTCGACATACCTGAGTTACGGGTTTTCCTTGAACACAGGCGCGCGTGAAAGGACACCGCACGCCTCGCGCTCGAAGCGCCTGCTGACCAAACGCGAAGATGAGCACAGAAGTTCCTCCCGCGCCCGGCAAGTCGCCGACTGCGAGCGTGGAGTTCGACTCCTCGGACTCCTCGGACTCGGAGGTGGAACTAGCAGATCCGAAGGAGTCCTTGCGATGGCTCGGGTACGTACGGAACACCCCAATCGCGTACACGCGCGTCAAACCTACGTCTCGCCAAGACGCGCGCTCGCGAGACGTGCGTCGCGGTGCCCACCTCCACAGTGCTCGCAAAACCACAACACGCTTCGCGCGTATTCTCCAACCCCCCGAACCTGTCGCTCACCTCCCCCCCTACGCACGCACCAACTCCACAGACTCGTCGCGCTCGCGTGCGGTCGCCGACCGGTCAGCGAAGGCGGATTCACGGGGGTGCGTCTAGATCCTCGACGCGGTCCACGACGCGCCGACCCCCACCTTTCTGCACAAACCCTCTTTCGACGACCTACCCTGGTTTCAAAAATTTCTTACCCACTCGTTTCGATGCTCATCTCACCATCGTTCTCATCACTCCCCACCACTGACAGGGCGAGCGCGAGGAAGAGCACTCGCAGCTCCTTGACCGGTTCCGGGTGTGCACCGCGGCGGTTCGCATGCAGCCTCGAAGAGGCGCGCGGGGCGGGCCTGGCGGGCGACCGAGCGCGGGCGGCGTCAGCGCCTGGATGGGCCGGTTCGGCGCCGGGTCGGCTGGCACGTCAAAACCGAACGTCATTCGAGTCGGCCCGACGTTCCAAGCCGTGGTGCCGGTTTGGACAGGCCCGGTGGCGCTGGATGGATCGTCAATTACTCAGGAAGGAACTCAAGCCGTCGCGGTTCCAAACGCAATCCCTCAAAGAAAAGAAACTCCAAAAGAGTTGGACGACGACTCGGAGCGCGTGAAAAAGAGCGCGCGTGTTGAGGCGCGGCGAAAAGACCACGCGAATGAAGTACCAAAAGCAGTGCATTTCGAGCTGAACGCACACGTTCCAAAAGAATCCGAACCCGATCGCGCGTCCAGGCTGGGGGGAATAAAAGTGTGGCCCCCCGAAGGCGCGGCGCGAAAAACGCGAGCGAGTTTAGGAAACTCGAAAAAAGAACTCCCCTTGTCCGCGCGCCTGGTGTTGGGGAGCGGGGCAAATGATGAAACCGTGGAACCCAGTACGGCAACGGAAAAGGAAAAAGCGCATGTACCTGTATCCGCACCGGTTGCCCCCAATCCTTCTGTGAAGGCTGCGGCGGCGCAGCGAGCCGCGGCGGCGGTGGCGCGGGCGATGGCGGCGTCGCGCGAACCCAAAAACGCACCCGGGTTAGGATCAAACTTGTTCACGCGACGCAAGGAAGAGAAAAAAGAAAAAGAAAAACACTCTACAGCTGTAGAGGATAAAACTGCAGTCACTACAACACAGACGACAACAAAACTCATCATAACCCACACAGCCGATCCATCGGTAACCGCTTTGCTGTCCACTGATACGATGACTGTCGAGAAGGCGTACGGCGTAGTCGTCGCGACGACGCCGCAAAAATCTGGTGACAAACAAAAAGAAATCTTGCTCCCAAAAACCCGCCCGTCGCCCGTCGAGGTGGAGATTGCCAGGGCGCACCTTGATGGGCGGCTAAGGGCGTCTTGCGCATCGCCAGCCCTGATGGGCCTGAACGGCGCGGGTGTTACGTGTGTTGAGTACAGTGGGTGGACGAAACAGCAAGCTGCCGCGTTCGAGGAGCATTTAAAAACAAAAAAGTTTTCTATCTTCGCGATTTCTCGGTTGGGCACGGGGAGAAAGAAACCCATGGACGCGCCCGCGAAGGAGTCGGACAAGCAAGAAGAGGACGATGATGAGAAAGAAACGGCCAAAGAAACGGCCGACCCTTTGCTCGCGAACAAGACGTTCAACCAGATGATCGAGTACTACTACAACGCGTATTTAACGCGGCCGGAGGTTGAGGACGACGACGACGACCGGTCCGCGTGCGACGAAGACGAGTTCAACGAGGTGCCCGAGCTTGGCAGAGGCGGAGGCAAGGGAGTTGGTGTGAGGGATAAAACCACTGCTGACCAACCCGTTGGCACTACTGCTGTTCCAAGAAACGCTTCTGAGCGAGAATTGGCCAGACTAGATCACAACGATACCTCAAAGCAGAAGCCGAAACGCGTTCGCAAAAAGAAAGAGCCAGTTATGGACGGTGCGACTGCTAGTCTTAAGGTTTCTGAATTTTTGACTTGGACGTTATCAGCGGCGGCGAACATCTCACGTGCTACGAGACAAACTGAGGCCTCCTCCAAGAAACGCAAGAAGGGGATCGTGATGCCGGACGGGTCGGTGGCGGCGCGCAACGAGGCGCAGGGGATTACTGAAAAAAATAAAGACATCGATTCGAATTCCAACCCATCTTTGGATGCAAAAACTCGGGGAAAAATGTTACGTCGGATGCGCCAGTCTTGGACGAACGACGTGTATAGATACGGGGTGAGTAGCATAGCCGGAAGGGCGCGGAAACACCCCGTGAACCAACCGCAAGCCGGGTTCTCGTCGGAGGACGAAGCGTGATAGATTTATTATTTCGAAAAGCGAGATTTTTTATTTTTGTGATAAGGTTCTGAAAAGCTACGACGCTTCTCTTGGAAGGTCACTACCGCTCCTCCCGCCCCGCGCTTCGTTCACGTCCGTGTATCTCCATGGCGGATTCACGCGTGACAACCCCACCGCTTTCCACGCCCACCGCGCCGCGTATGGCTCGCGACGAAGACGACTGGCTTGACGGCGGCTTGACCCAGTCGTTGCTTGGCCAAACAGCGGAGCAAACAACCGCGTTACGAAGTGTGTTCGCGGCGGCGTCCAGGGACGACACCCAAGGTCCCGGCGTGCGCGACGCCCCGGGGATGGGGTACGGCGCCGACATCCACGAGCCTTTCCCCCCTCAGGCGTACTCCAACACGATGCGCGACGATCACCAATGCGCGTGCTTCACGAGTCCTTTGAGTTCGTTTCTGTGTATTCTGGGTAGCCCGTTCTTTTGCGTACCTTTACTCGGGTCGTGCGTCACCGTGTACCCGAAGCAAGCCGTGGTCACGACAGTTTACGGCCGGTTCTTCCACGCCTTCCAAACGCCAGGGCTGTACTTCATAAACCCGTGCGGCAGAGATACGCAGGTTGTGACACTGAAAACAACGAGCGTGGAGCTGCCTTCCGTTAAAGTGGCCGACGCGAACGGTACCCCCGTAGTGATTTCCGCCGTCGTGGTGTACCAAGTAGTGGACCCCACCAAGGCCGCACTGGATGTGGTGAACCTCCCTGTGTTCATAAAAACGAACGCACACGCGGTGTTGAAACGCGTAGGGTCGTTGTTCCCGTACGAAATCAATACGGAAGAAAGCCTTTCCAAAGAGTCGAGCGTGCGATCGAAAGTAAAAGATCTAGAGGCGAGCTCGCCAATCGCTGGAAACGGCATGGGGGGTACCTCTCAAGTATCTAGTTCCTATCTATGCACCGCCGGTAAGACCACAACTCGCCCGTACACCACCCCGGTGTCCGGCTTGACGACCGGTTTGTTCGAACAGCACGCGAGCTCAGGGACACCGATAAGGGGGGTAGGCGGGACTCCTCAAGCAGGTACCGCAGATGATACATCCCCGACGGGATCAAACCTCTCGCACAGTGCTCAGTCACGTTTGGACGGGAGGTCGCAAAACCTCTCCCTGAAAACCGAATCGCACCTTCTCGGGGACGCTTTGCGGGAGCTGCTTCAAGTCCGAGCCGAGCTGTGCGGCATTAAGATCGTTTCGTTCGAGCTGTCAGATTTATCCTACGCCCCGGAAGTTGCGCCGATGATGCTGGCGCGACAGCAAGCTGCGGTGTGGGCGGACGCGAAGAAAACAATCGTGGACGCGTCTGTGAAAATCTGCGACGGCGCGGTGACAAAATTACGCGACCGCGGGATAGTCATGTCGAGCCCTGAACAAAACACGCTAGTGACCAACATGATGACGGTACTGGCGGGCGAAACCGCGCCGCACCCCGTGATCGCGCTCAAGTAGGAGTACAAATCGTAGGAGATAAGATAGTAAGCGAGACTACGAGTAGAAAACAAGAGACAGACGAAAGAAAAAATATCAAAACTTCGAGATCAATAAAAAAGAAAACACTCAATTCACGTCGTCCACGCGTCTTTCGAATCCTTCCTCGAAACATCCCCGTTCCTGACGATTTCGCGTTTCTTTCCTTTGGTTTTCAAAACTTGGTGTACCCGCGCCGCTTCTCGGTTCCCGGAGAGGAACGCGCCGTGCATCGTGGCGGGGTGTTGCCTGCTCGTGGCCTCACCCGCGAAAAACAGCTTGTCCCCGACCGGCGCAGCGAGCGCGTCGTAATCATCACCAGTGCCTCGGGGGCTGATGTTCGAATAAGAACCCCGCGCATAAGGGTCCATGCCCCACCGCGTGACGTGACTATCAACAGGATCAGGCACTGTTATTTGCCTTTTTTCAAAAATCTCCCGCAAAACAGTCATCACGCCTTGTACGGTTTCTGAATCGGTTTCGCTCGACTCGACGCTGAGCGCGGCGTCGCCCGCAATTAACGCGATCAAAGTAGAACCTCCTGATAGCTCCTCCCCATCGTACGAATAGAACATAAAAAACCGCCCTCTGTTTTCGATCCCTGCGTCGCACGAGTTGACGTACCCGAACGTGTCATGCTCCGTGTCCCAGAACGTTTTGGGGAACAGCAGTAGCACTTTATTTAAGGCGCCAAAGCCGAGGTTTTCGATGGCTTGCTTTTTTCGCAAAGGAAGCTCGGGGGTGAACTTCAAGTCCCCGCGTTTCAGAACTCCCAAAGGGACGGTCACCACCACCGCGTCCGCGACGAATGTGCGGCCATCTTTTGCGATTAGCTTGACACCTGCTTGGTTGGAATATGAACCGTCACCATCGGTTTCATCCACGATCCGGTCCACCGGGGTGTTGTAAAACACGTCCACGTCCCGCGCTAACGCGGCGACCACTCGGGAATTCCCCCGCGGCAGCCACTCGTGGTCCCCCCCGAACTCGAACGGGTCATCCTGGTCCCACTGCCCGAGGCTTAACGTGTCTAGTCTAGTAGCATTAGCAAACTCCAAGTTAGCAAGGTGCCAGTGCCACAAGTCGTTCTCGGCGCCTGTTTTTGAAATAACCCCTTTTTCGTTCTTCACGAGGTCCAAGGTTTCGCCCAGTGTCATCTTGTCCGCTTCGTCGCCGACCCTGGTTCGCAACTCGTTCACCCCCTCCAGCGCCCCCCCTTGTCCATTGTACGCCTCGAACACCTTGTCGTCCACGGTAGTGTCAACTTGTTTTCCGTTCAGCCGCTCTAAGTACATGGGACACGTGTCCCGAATCGGCCGACTTTTCAAATTCAACTGCTTCGCGATGATCGACAACGGGTTGCCGTCGCTTCCAGTAACGATGGACCCGCCCATCTCCGCCACGGCGGTCTTTTTCGTACCCGTCGTCGGACAGGTACCGGAAAGCTGCTTGCTCCACACTCGTCCACCCGCTCTGTCCCGGGCTTCCACCACTACTACCCTGTGGCCGAACATTAAAAGTTGCCGCGCGCATTGCAATCCAGCTAATCCGGCCCCGACCACAACAACGCACCCTTTCGTCGCCCCCCACGCGCTATGCGCGTCGTCGTCTAAATAGTTACTAGTGAACCCGACTCCGAAGTTTATCAACCCTGTTGTTGTTAAAAACCGGTGCGCGCAGTGCACCAACGGCCGGTGTTTCCCCCGGAACCACGTCGCCGCGTGCTCTACGGATAGGTAGTAGTTAGGGTCATCCCGCCACCGCCCGAGAACGTGGTTCCGCACCGTGACGTAGTCGTGTTCGTTTATCCCCGGGAACAGAAAACCGTGTTCCACCGGGTTGCTTATAGGATCAACGCTCTGTAAAATATTCAAACCGCGCGCTAAAGCAGCTTCGCTCGTATCCGTCACGTTGTACGTGGGTTTCTTGCCAACCTTGTGCAATGAGAACGCAGAGGGGAGGTTGCGCTTCAAGAAACGCAGATGGTTCCGCGAGTTGATCTCCAACGCGGTTTGGTTCGAGGCGTGTTTTTCGTCGTCGTACCTCCACCCGTATACCTCCTCGTTTTCCTTGTACTTTTTAGCAACCCGGGTGGTGTGGTTCAACTGTTTGAGTCCCTTTTCGTTGGCTAAATTTTCCGCGGCGCGCGATTTGGATGCGGCGTTGGCGTCGATTGTTTCTCGGCTCGCGCTTGCATCGCTGTCGCACATTTCATAAACGTATAACCCAACCTTTTCGTAGTTCCGCCGCATCGCATAACTCGCGCTTGTTTGCCCTTCTAAATCGAAACCAAGGTTCGTGCACATCGTCCTCCACAGCTTGCACCGCGTCACGACGTGGTACCCGCCGTTCCTCCTAACCTCGTCGAACAGCGCTTTTAGCTTTAGTTTTTCGCGACAGAAAATCGGAATCAACAATTGGTTGTGTCTGCCCAACGCGAAGGAACTCGCCGCGTCCACCGCGTCGTCGTGGGTCGTGGTGTCGTAAGACGGACGCGTGATTCCGTGCTGTACACCCGCGGCTGCACGCGTTTCAAGAAACACCCTTAAACGTTCCTGGAACCGAGACTCGTCGTCAACCATCGGTGTGCCGTGCGGTAGTTGGCGATTCCGGATTTCCTCACCGAAAGGGATTACGGTCGGCGTCACTCTCCGCTTCGGGCGCGTGGAAATAGGGTCCTGCGTTTGGTCACCGTCACTACCACTGGGCCCGACACCGCCGGCGTCGCGAACCGCGCCGCGCTCGGAAGAGGAACGCATCTGGTCCCGGGCCCCCATCGCGATTCCACAATGGAGGAGATTCGCAGATCTTTCAACTTTTTGGAGCTGCGAATTGGATTGATAGGTAAAATGTGATCGACTTGATCGGAAAACGCAGGACCTATGAAAACACTTTTCGCCTTCAACTAGCTGGTTTCAAAAGCCTACTTCCTCCAAACTTCGAAGGAGAACGAAGCGTCGTGGTTGCTTCAAAATCAAACACGTGTTCATTGGTCCGAGAGCAGGCAAACGCGTTGTCGTTGTCCGTTCCCGACCGGTCAATCACGTTCGGCGCGAGTAGGATTCACGCGGGACTCGAGTTGGGTAGAGGTACGATTCAATCCTTACGTTTGTGTGGTTGAGCCGTCAGGGCATCGCGGGTGCCTCGAAATCTTCGCGCCTTTTCTTCCAGGCATTTTCCATTCCGCGATCCCCAGTGCAGCCCTCACCTCACACATCCACCATTCAAACACACGCAGGGATCCAGCGATGACGTTCCAGATCTTCGTCGGCGGGCAACGCGTGAACAGCTCTGATGTGTTGAACCAAGCGGCGTGGAGCGGCAAGGTACGAGCTACGGAGGTTTTTGCGCCTGTCACTTCAAAACTTGGCGGCGGAGGGTTTCCGCTCATTTTCTGATTACCTCAATCGTTCGCCGACTGACCCCGTGACTCTCCCCATACCCCACAGGACAAATCACGCAAGCGCGACTGCGGCAAGGACGAAGATGCGGTGGCGTACGTGACCAGTCGGAAACGGACGATCGGCGAGGGGGGACACCAAGTTTTGTCGCAGGTCACGAACTATGTGCAGGCGGGGAAGTGAGACGTTGTGATTTTGGCCAGTCCAGCGCGCGTCGCGTGGATGGCGGATGGCGCAGATCATTTAGTCAGAGATTCGGCGAATAGCCCGACGGCGAGTATCGTGGGTGGGGTATATCGGTTGTCGTTCTCCACGAGAACGGCGCTCGAGAAGATAGAACAAGAGAAGATAAAAGAGGAGGTCTCTAATGAAGACGAGATTATTTCACAAAGCTCACTTTTCGGTTTTCGCTCCCACTGCTTTCGACAAGTGGAATCAAATTTATCCAGATTTGACCTCACAACTAGGCGCACCTGTCAGCCCGGGATGTCCGCTTCCGTCGCGCGTCTCGGTGTCGCGTCGACGACGGCGAGTACATCACTGCGTTCGCGTTTTGGGCACACGCCACCGCGCGCCATGCCGAACGGCGGAGTTTCTGCTGGAGTTTCCTCTGGCCTTGAATCTTCCCCGGGAACAACCGCGTTTGCGACTCTCCCTGTGTTGCGCCTCCCCCCCATCGGGTGCTCCCCCGCTACGGAGTTACAATTCGTCAAGGAGCTATGCAACGTGTGCCACACCGTCGGGTTCTTTTACATCGCAGGGATAGACGATATTTTGGGGAAGGACACGAGGGACGGGGCGTTGGCTGCGGCGAACCGATTCTTCGCCATGCCACAAAAAACAAAAGAAAAGATGGCAAACAGAAACTCGCCGCAGTTCCGCGGGTACGTGCGTCTTGGCGCTGAAAACACCGCGGGCCGGCCTGACTTCCGGGAACAAGTGGAGTTTGGAGTAGACGATGAGATGGTGGTGGATGCGAATGATTCAAATGCGCGTTCAACAACTCCTCACTCCATATTAATCGGCCCGAACCAATGGCCCGGGGAATCCGATTGCCCTCGCTTCAAAACCGAGATTGAAACGTTTCTGAACGAGATAGAAACGTTGTCCGTTTACGTGATGGAACTTTTGGCGCTTTCCCTTGACTTACCGAGGGATTTCTTTAAACGCTCATTTGGCGACATGCCGAACGTACAGATGAAAATCGCGAGGTACCCGCGGTTAAATAGAGAAGGGGACGAGTGGATGACTCAAGAAAGCCCCTCGTCATTGACTCAAGAAAGCTTCGGTGTAGGCGCGCACACCGATTCCGGGTACCTGTCTCTTCTTCTTCAAGACCACGTGGGCGGTTTGCAGGTGCAAAACGACCGTGGAGACTGGATCGACGCCCCCCCGGTGCCAAACACGCTCGTTGTGAACCTCGGGGAGATGCTCCAGCTTTGCACGAATGGGTATTACCTCGCGACGCCGCACCGAGTCCGAAACAGTTTTCACAACGACCGCGTAAGCGTCCCTTACTTTTGGAACCCAAGCTTGGACCACGTGTGTGAACCGATTGATTTACCCGAATCGATTGAGTGGCTTAGGACGAAACCTACAATCATCAATTCAACGAGCTCGCACGGAGAGGGCAGTAACGCCCTGCTCCCCACTTACGGCGCGAACGCGTTGAAAAGCTTAGCGCGGTCGCACCCCGAGGTGATGAAGCGACACCACCCGGATTTAAAAGTAGAGAAGGACGGGACAGTCGCGCATATATAGTGCGTAGACATGCGTAGACAGTACGAGAGTAGAAATATATCATAGCAGTAGACTAGCCATCGGTAGCCTTCACATCACTCGAGTTCGATTGACTGGATATGATATTCGCCACCGCGTTTTCCACCAACGTCGACACGGCGGGGTCAATTTTTTCATCCTTTTGCTTTTTTTTCTGTTGCGGCTGCTTCGGCTGTTTCGGCTTTTTACTTTTATCACTCACCCCTCCAGGGTTGTTCACCGCGGTCATGGTTTTATCCAGCCCTTGGGTTAGGACCCCTCTTATCGCATCGCACGCGGATGGGAACGTTTCAGATTCTAATTTCACTCGGTCCGTCGGGTCGAACCTCGTCAACACGTGGTCATACACTTCGACACCAGTTTTCGGCCTTCCCACCCCAATCTTCAACCTTGGAAACACCTTATCGCCACACCCGGGACACTCGTCGATTATGTTCCGAACCCCGTTGTGGCCTCCGTGGCCTCCTTTGCATTTCAGTTTCAGGACAGTGACTGGAGTGTCCAGGTCGTCGTAGATGATTAACATGTTGGTTTTTGGTGTCCGCCAATGTTTCATGAGTTTTTCTATTGACTCACCGCTGAGATTCATGTAGGTTTGAGGCTTTGCTAACACCACTGGTGTGTTGGCGATTACTCCGACCGCGAGGTGTGCATTTGACTTCTTCTGCAGCTTCTGTAGCTCCTTGTTCCCGCCTGCGCTGAAACTCAAGCCTTCCTGCGCCGCGAACACATCCACGATATCAAAGCCTATGTTGTGGCGAGTGTGCACGAACCTCTTGCCCGGATTTCCAAGACCCACGATGAGCCACCGTGCAGAGTCCACATCGCCCCCGCCACCACCCTGACCCAGCAAACCCTTGACCAGCCGCATCGGAAAACCCACGACCAAACGCACCACCGCGAGCGGACCACCCATCGGTAGTGGCCGGTGCGCCACTCAATGGACGAGACGATGCAAAAAATCACTCGTCAAAGTAAGTTTATTCGTAAAACCCAATGCTCTCCTTGTCCACCCCTCACCACACCACACGTGTCCGCGCTGTGATGGGCGGCACGTCATCCACAACTGCGGAAACCTCCGGTGAAGCGAGTGCCAATGATATGACGTCCGGAGACGTGTCTGAGTTATCATCCAGCGGGGGTGTGTTTCGAGATGGATCAGAAACGAAAACCGATGAGAACGCCGACACCTCAGGCTACGCCATCGCCATCTCCCCGTACACTCCAACCGACCAAACTTGGCTAAAGACCGGCCCTCAAAGCAAAGCCCTGGACCCTTTGCTTGAAATCCTTTATGTCGGTGCCCGGCATCCGACAACAAACAACCCAACCGTGCTGGTGTGTTACCCCCTAAGGGTAGCCCAAGATTTGAATCGTTCCAGCACCAAAGGCTACAGCACGAACAAATGGAACCCCAAAGTCGGCTCGCAACCCGTGCCGTGGCCAAACACGTTCTGGCTGTGCTGCCCTGACGTGATCGGTAAAATAGGCAAGCTGGAACACTCCGGGCTGATTAAAAAATTCAACGCGAGGTTCCGGTGGCCGGAGAAGGAGGAGGATCTGGAGGCGGCGGCAAGGGATGCGGAGCAATTCGCGAAGCAACATACAAATTACGCCGAGTTCCGGTGGAATCTTTTGAGCGAGGCCGATAAGGCGTACAGTCTGGAAAACGGATACGACGAAATATTACGCAAATGCGGCGTCGGCGGGCTCCGCGTCCCGCAACAAGTAAAGTGCCTGCACCTGCACTACGCGCATTATTTGGCCACGGGGGATAACATGGTAGGGGAGTGGTGTCAACAAGAACTGGACAAGGAAGGGACGACGTGAATGAGTGAGGAACGTGAAGCAGTTCGAATGACTATACAAGACTATACTCGAGACACACACTTCTACACCTCCTCCACTTCTATCCCCGCCTCTTGCAGCTTTCTGACTAAATACGCACTGCGTTGCTTTGAATTCGCCAGCGTGTCGAACTCAAACCACGGCACGACTATTACCGCGGCGCATCGCTCCTGCAAAAACGCGTCGCGAAGTTTTGTGGACAACGTCGGGGAATACGTTTTAGACTGTTTGCCTATATGTGACGGTTCATGTCCACCTTCACCTTGCTCCTTCTCAAAATAGTGCGTCGGCCCATCTACCTCCACCCCAACGTCCAACTCCGGGAGGTAAATGTCCAGCGAGAAGAACTCGTCAGCGGTGAGACACTCCACGACGACTTGGCCAGTTTTACGTTCGTGGCTCATTTCCCTCAAAGTTTCAGCAACCAAGCTATGCGTCCTTGAAACGTCCACCTCTCGGTTCACGTTTTGAATCCACTCCTTTTTTGCTTGATTTTGTATCCAGGAAGGGTACTTGTACTTGATTGACGAACTGTTCTGACTGTTTACTCCATAAGAACCCCCCAACAACTCCTCGCACATCAAGTGCGCGTGAAAAAACGTGCACAACGTGACTTCCAACGTCGACCTCACGTCCAACTCGCGCGCCGCGTCCCATAGCGCTCTGGTACAGTTGGAAAGTTCCATCACGTTTTGATCACCCGATACCACCGCAATAGAGGAAAATGCCCACAGCGTCTGCGCGATGTTCTGCGCGTTCATCTCATCCTTCAAAGCGATGCGCGTCGCCGCAGACGACATGGCTTTGAGAAAACCTTCAGAGGTTTCAGTAGAGGTCAAACCAAGCTTGGCGTAGGCGTATACGATCGTGCTGACGTGCCTGGCGGCCATTTGAGGTGCCGCTAGGGCAGTCGCTGACTCCAAAGTCTTACGTGACTCTGCATTTCTAAACGGTAAACCCACCGACGCAAACGCGTACCACGCGTTGGCCAGGTCCTGGGGCATCATATTATTTTTTGATTCATCGCAAAACAAAGTAATTTGCGTCTCCAGCGCGCGCCAAGCGTTTCGTCCATTCGTATGACTTTTTACCCTCGCTTTTCTCACCTTATTAGTAGCTATGCCTAACATAGCGTTCGACACGTCACTCGGGGTCATCTGGTTGGCAAGGCACAGTCTAATTTCCGTTACTTCAATCGCCTCTAACAAACCGCTCGAAGCGCTTCGCCCGTCCCTTGAGATTCCGGTAAGCGCGCTGAGCGCCCAGCTTTGGTTCGCCAAGTCCGCGGGGGTTATTTTCGGGCTGTTGGTTGACGAGTTATTATTCGACTCATCGTGGACAGTATCACTATCACCGGTCAGCATGTCAACGCAGTACCGGTCAAGCGCGTTCCTGCACTCAACGGACGGGTCAATTTCAAGCGTGACGAACGACCAAAGGATGTTGGATATGTCGCGCGGGGAGAGTGAGAGTTTCGAGCCTTGTGATTTCTCATCGCATAAGCGAATAATCCTGCGTTCGATCGAGTGCAGCGTGTGCCCTTCTGGTTTTTGCCCTAAAGTCGCGTACGACCAGAACGTCATAGCGATCGCTTTAGATGTCATGTCAGTGCCCGCAGTTCTTTCCACTGATCGATCTATCGCACACCAGGTTTCAACATCAGGCGACCAGCCCATCTTCGCGACGCCCCAAACCGAAATTGAAACCTCCTGAGCGTTGAAGGTTTTTCGAGCGGAGACTGTTTGCAATGAGACTGTTTGCTCATACACATCGTCACCCTCATCCTCTCCGCACCGCACTACCGCGGCTTGTAGCGCATCCCAGCTGTCATCCCCCAACTCCCACCTCAAAGACCCAAAGCCCCATAACGTGTTTGCCACGGCCTGGGGGGTCATCGCGTTCGCGACTTTTTCTACTCGTTGCTCCAGAGCGGTGACCAGGCCGTACACGTTGGCGGGGAGCACTTCACGCGTACTGACATCCATGTTGGAGTAGTCACCCGAGATACCCACGCCCGATGCAGTGTCGTGCAGGTTCGAGAGCCTTGATGTTCGAATATCGCCGATAGTTTCGATTGACTCGTTATCGATTGCCTCGTCGTCACCCGCTTCGTCCAAAAAACCTCCGCTCCACACCCCGCTGTTCGCCGTCTTGGCGATCGCGTGGATGATGTTCGCCGTGGCTCGCGCGTTTAACCGTCCGTCAGCGCACATGGTCTTTGCTAACTGTACGAGCTCGATGAATGCTTTTGAAGACGTAAGCAGTTCCTTTGAGTTGTTCTCACAGTTACTTTCCGAGTCGTTGTATCCACTCGAAACTAATTTGCCAATCTTGACAAACGCCGCGGCGACGTGCACTTTGTCCAGGTCGGGGCTTAAACTTTTGTGACTGTTTGCCTGTGAAGATGAATCGTGCGAGTCGTCTGTAACACCCGTAACATCTAAGTCCTCAACACCAACACTCATCACCCGTAACACCCCCCGCACGCTTGTGCTCTCGGTGATCAGCGACGTGACGCGCGCGGCGCTTTTAGTTTTTCCCGTCGACGTTCTCTTGACAAAAGTTTTGTCGCCGTCGCTCGTCCCTCTTTCGTGACTGAAATCCCTCCCAAACCCCGGGAACAGGACGTCAACGCACTTGCGGAACGAAACGTCGTCCGTAGTACCGTCCACTCTAGTAATCTCAAAATACCTGTACCCTCTGGTTGCGTGTGATTTCACGGCGATTGAGGAAACGCCGGGGCCTACTTTTGTCGCAGCGTCTGGGTGTTTTGACAACGCGTGTTTCATGATGCGCAAGTTCGAGTCCGACACCTCAGTTTCCACCGGCGTGGTTCGTAACACGTCCGCGAAGTGGCTCATTAACGCCATGGGAGTGGGGAAGATTACAGAACCGGTGTCAGGTGTTGAACCGTCGCCCCTGTCCCACCGTCGGGACACACCTCCGAGCGTCACGGGGAGCCATTTCGCGTCGCCGGTGTCGGCGGGGCGCTTTCTCGCCCCAAGCACCTCACTGACTTGTCTCGAGCTAGGCCGTGGTCTGCGCCTCAGCGGGACGCGTCCCGAAGTGCCGGTGCCCTCCATACTACCCCTCGGAGGGAGCGACGCGTGCACGCGCAACGCCGCGACGACCATCACGCCGCGCGTCCTCGTTCCCGGACGCGCTGGGTGAAAATGAGGATTTGCGAAAACGACGGCGAGGAGCGTTCGGAGTGGGAGCGCGGGCTGGACCGGTCAGCAGTACAGTCAACCCTTGGGAGACGGACGTGACCGTCGAGATGGAGGAGCTACACGCGATCGTTGAGGTGCAGGCGCTGGACACGACCTCGAGAAGGTGAATCACCTCACGCACGTGACGGGGAGATGCGGTAGCCAGCGCGGACGCCGGGGACAGACGGCCGATGTGCGACACGAAACGACGACGTTTCGACGTTTCGTCGCGTCCTTTGGAATATTGATCAAGGCGTTCAACACTGCTTCCGCGCCACACCTATCCCGACGGCCGTTCCCCTCCGGCCGCCTCTCTCTGCACACGCCCCGCTTGTGCACGCACATCGCTTCCCAACTGAACCGAACGATGGGTCCGTGTTTGTCCGCCCCGAAGAAGGATGATCCGGAGGAACGATCGGAAGAGTCCGAATCACCGGGTGATGAGATCGACCACGAGTACGAGGCCCGGATGATGAAGGCGCTGGAGGACCTGAAAAAAGCCACCGAGACGGTGAAAGAAAGCAACGAGAACGAGACCGATGAGGCTGAGGAAGAGCCTGCGGAAGACTCGGAAATCGACCACGAGTACGAGGCGAGGATGTTAGCGGCGTTGGAGGACCTGAACAAAAAAAGCGACGAGGTGAAGGCGAGCGCCGAAAATCCCGAGCCGGCGATCGACCACGAGTCGCAGATGATGACACAGCTGGAGGCGTTGGAAGCGGCTATCAACATCGACCTCAACACCGCGGATGGAGGAGACGAGCCGGACGCGCCATGTGTTTTGCCGATGCCCGAGCTTCCTGAACACTACCAAGACATCGACGTGCTTCGTTGTATCCGCAGTCAAATCCCAAAGCTACAAACGGTTTGGAACGAAACGTTCCTTCCCGACCCGCGGGAGTGGGAAGGCGTGACGATGGGAGGGTTTTACAACCAGCAACCAGGACAAGACTGGTCAGTGCGTGCGTTAGATTTTGAAGCCATGGGGGGTTGGGGGGACGTAGACGCCGTGCCGTGGGGCCTGTTCGCCAAGCTGCGGCTGTTACAAAACCTGAACCTCGATTCGTGCGGCGTTACATCCATCGGCGACGAAATAGGCGAGTGCACTAATTTGGAAGAGCTGATACTCGATTACAACGACTCACTGCATTCGCTTCCCGCTACGATAGGCAACTTGCAAAAACTGGAGAAGCTCACTTTGAAGTCGTGCGAGAAGATAGGGGCGTTACCAGAGGCGCTCGGTGATTTACCAGCCCTGGAACACCTGGACATCACCGGGTGCGCGTTACTGTCTGTGCCGTTCGCGCTGGGTCGACTGAAGTTGAAGGTGCTGAAGATGGGAAACAACCCGTTCCTCGATGCGGAGGACGCGGAAGTGCCGCTGGAGTGGGGGCCGGGGGGGGCGCTGGAAAGCAACGGGTGCGTCATGTGGCGGTAGAGGGCATGCGGTGCATAGCTTTTGAGGAGACGTCTTGAGTTATTCTTGAGGTTTCTCGTGTGGAGTCTGCACATGTGTATATATATTCTTTTCACGGCAACAATACAGCAATCGACAATAATGTCAATCGTCTGTAAGGTCAACCCGTCTGCACGCCCTTACGCCGTCTGTCGCGCCGTTTTGATTTTGCGTTTTGCCTCTCCTGCACACGCGGGTTATTTTAACTGACAGGTTTGGCGAGTTACAGACGGTAAAAAAATGAGCGCTGTACGCCCCTCATTTTGAGTTTGAGATCGACAAGTTTGCCACAGGGCGGGATTACCAACTGGTGTACGTCTTGGATCGTCACAGCGGCCGCACCGGTCCGCGTGCCCGACACAGAAGAGTTTGCGAGTTATTCGCAACTACCTACGTCTTGTCAGGCACTTACTAGATTCACGGGGCGAGGCAAGGTACGTGTCTATTCGTGGTGTATACTGAACAAGCTCGTCTCGATCCGAAAAAGACAAGTGTCGCTCGTGGCTCGATCAGATCAATATGGGTTGGGTTGCGATCGGAACTCTCCTCGACTGTCCGCCGTGGATGTCTGGCGAGTTCCGAACCGTGTAATCGACGAATACGTCACCCACATGATCTGATCACTCGACACCACCGCGTCGATTGCGTCGGCCGTCCATCAAGGATGGTCAAGCCTCGTTTGGCACACGACGAGCCGCGTGTTTTAAACGGAAGACAGTTTGCGGCGGTGCCGAAACGCGCGCGCGATTTTCGTTTTTGGAGCGATCAACCTCTATCGTGACGGTCCACCGTCCTGTGGAACGCGCTCTATGCGTACATACTTACGTGTATTTCAAGTATAACACGCCCCCTGCGCTCGGCACGCACCATCCACCCGCCTACGTTCTCCAACTCACCGTCTCCCCCCTAAAAAACGACGATCTTACTTTGTCGGTCTCAAATCTCTCAAACAATCAGATGGCCGCGATGATGGACCAGTTCACCGCATTCGTTGCTGAGAACGTCCGGTTCAGCAGTGAGGATTTCGCGATTCTCGGGCTAAATATGCTCGGCTGCTTGGTGGTGTACTACGTCATGCGCGCGCTGAAGGTTCCCGACCATTCCTGGTACCTCACCCTGTACTCGTCCGGCGTAACGTCCTTCTTCGGCGTCTACTTCTTCTACCACGTATGCAAAGACGGGTTCACCGCGGTGCTGGACAACGAGCACGACATCACCCGATATGTCGCCATCTTCTTCATCGGGTATTGCATCATGGACCTGGCGCTTGGATCGTTGCACTACGGCTCGTTAGTCACCTACGACGACGGCTGGTCGCACCACTTTCTGTACATCGTCATCCTGGCGTACCTTCTGCACAACAACATGACGCCGCTGTTCTCCGTGGCGCTGGTGGAGGAGCTCCCGATCATCGTGCTGAGTCTCTTCTCAGTGCAGAACAAGCAACGCCCGTCGTTGCTTTTCGGAGTTTTATACTTCATGACCAGGGTGGTGTTCCACACCGTTTTGATCTACAAGGCGAGGCAATTTTCTGATTTCGTCTTCGTCGCCGGCTTAGCGCTCCTGCTGTGGCACGTCGAGGTGTTCCAGGGCTGGGTGCGAGGGTACTTGATGCGCAGCCACCAGCGCCAGCGACTCTCCTTCAAATCCAAGCTCTCGATAATGACCTTAATGCTGTTCGCACAGATCGGCGCCCATACGTACATGACGTACAACACCGTGGTTGACGTCTTGGCGAAGGACACCAACGCGAGCAACCCGGTGGCGGCGCTGCACGTCCTCGTGTACCTGTACTTCCTCTACAGGTTCGGCGTCGTGGTGCACGACGTGTACACGCAGAACTTCATCATGACTTCAATCGGCCGCAAGAAGATCATCTACAACATCTCCTGGGAAGACCCGGCGATTGACCACACCGTGATGCACATGAAGGTAAGTTTTTTCCTTTTTTTTATCCCGTAAAATCCTACTCGCCTTGTACTGCGTGCGTCGTGTACAAGTTTGTCCGGTTTTTAGTGCTATCCTGTGAGGGATTCCTCATCATCCCGATACAAAGCACCCAATACGTCCCAATACATTCGCCCGACTGTTTGCCCATACAAAAGACTGACTTCTATTTCCAAAAACTCAGGACGACGACGTGGTGCTTACCATTTCAAGCGCGGGGTGCAACGTGCTTGATTACCTGTGCGAGGGCCCGAAGAAGATAATCGCCGTGGACATGAACCTCGCGCAGCTGCACACGTTGGAGCTGAAGCTCGCCGGTATCAGGTGCCTGACGCAGGAGCAGTTCTTCGCGATTTGGGGCCGAAGCGACTACAAGGTGTTCACCGAGGTGTACCAATCAAAGCTCCGACCTCTTTTACAAAAAGAAACCGCCGAGTTCTGGGACGCCAACACCAACTTGTTCCGGGATAACTTCATGTACGCCGGCACCTCGGGTTTGATGGCCAAGCTGCTGTGCATGCCCCTGTGGTGGTCCGGCGTGGCGAAAAGGGTCAAGAACCGCGAGCCCATCACCGGCTCAGGCGGCATCTTCTTCCAGCTCGCGCTGAAGATGTGCTCCATGACTTCGCTGTGGTCCGTGTTCGCGCCCCTCGGCGGCGTTCCCCTGGAGCAGCTCAACCTGCTTTCCCGCAACCCCGAGGTGTTCGTCGAGCGCCTCGTCGAAGTCCTGACCACCAGGATCTGGAAACCAGACAACTACTTCTACTACGGGTACATTGTCGGCGAGTTTTCACCCGAAGTGTGCCCCCGTTACCTGGAGAAGGACAACTTTGCGATCATGAAGCAGCGCGTGGACAGGGTCAAGGTGTACCACGGCACGTGGGCGCAGGCTGCCGAGGAAGAAGGACCGGGCTCGATCACCATCGCCTCGCTCCTCGACTCCATGGACTGGATGCCCCCCCAGATGATTGCGGAGAACATCGGCAAGGTGGTGGCGAACATGGACAAGAAGAAGGGGCGGATCTTCTGGAGAAGTTTCGCCGATCGCGTGCACAGCCCTGTTTTGGCGCACCTCAAGGGTGTGCTCGTCCCTACCTACGACCGCGTCGGGTGGTACCTCACGCAGTTCATCACCCCCGTTTCCTCGTTCCAGCCGTACGAGCCCTCGATGTTGGAGTGCCAAGGCACGGACAGCAAACCGGTGAACTCGTTCCTGGACGACGTCGCCGTGATGGCCGCGATGGCCAAGCAAGGTTTGTCCTCAAAGAAGGACGTCAGGGCTTTCTACAAAAAACAAGGCACGCGTTACGACGGGTTCCGCGAAGCGCTTCTGCCTGGAAGAGACCTGCTCATGCAGCACTGCGTGCCGTGGGTCAAGCAGCCCAAGACCTGGATCTCCGTCGGGTGCGGCACCGCGCGTGACATCGAGTTTGTTACCGGGCACGTCAAGGCGGCTGGGACGAAGGTGTACCTGGTTGATTTGTCCGACGCGCTTTTGGACATGGCGCGAGCCAGGGTCATCGAGCTGGGGTTACAAACGCAGGTCGTGTTGGTGGAAGGCGATATCAACTCTCCTGACGTCAGGAAGAAGCTCCCCAAGCAAGCGGACTTGGTGACCTGCTCGTACTGCCTCACCATGATTCCCCCGTGGAAAGAAGCGCTCACGACGATGACTGACTTGGTGGCGCCCGGCGGCAACCTCGCGCTGATCGATTTCGTCACCCGCGAAGGGCAGGAAAAACGGTGGAAGCAACGCCTTTACAAGTGGTGGTTCGCCATGGACGGCGTGTACTTCAACCGCGGCCACGTGGACTGGCTCAAGGCGCGCAAGGACCTGACCACGGTTTGGTACAGTGAGGAGGAATCGCGCGTTCCGTATACGCCCTACAGGCCCACCCACTACTTGTACTGCGCGGAGAAGACGGCGTGAGAGATGTGAGGACTGACGCTGGGGAAGGGACTGATTGCCCATACAATCTATTTGAGAGGGAGAAACTATGATATTTGGAGCCTTGTTCGCGCATTGCGATGGAAGGCGTTTTGTTTTAATACGATACTCCATTTGATTTGACGAGAACTCTTCATAAGGCGCGTGGAAGACAGGCGACAGCCTCTCGCCTTTGCGCAAGCCACCGACGCGTTCACTTCGTGGAGACTACATAGTCTTGCTGTGTGTCTCCCACCTCCCGCCAGCGAATTTTGACAGAAAAAACTCATAAATTTCCACTTGGCAGTTTTCTCCGGTCGCACCCGTTTGCCAAAAATGAAGCTTCAACGAACACCGCGGGCACACCTCGGGCGCGCCCGCACTCCTCGAGTCCGTTCGTGGGAGGTCAGTCGTGGTTCACGCGCGTTCGCGTATCGCAACGTCGGAACGTCGTCGTCGCCGCGTCGGAGTGTCGTCCAAGGCTCCGCGTCATCGTGGCTGAAAATCCCAACGTCAACGGCAACGGCACTTTTCATATAAACTAGCACAATGGCGGAGCTGCACGTCGTGGGCGAGATCGTGGGAGCCTCGGGGTTCGAAGACAGAAACCTGTTCTGCAAGGTACGTTGTTTATGGATGATATCGAACGGGCACGTACATATCATGTGATGTATGGGATGGCACTACTCGCTCATCCCGTTTCCCGTTCGCACGTTTCGCGTCACGTCTGCTCGGGATTCAAATTTGCCTCAGTCACCTGACATCTCATTCCCTCTCCTCAACCATCACAGTGGGGCTTGGAGGCCGGCAGCATGTGGGAGCTCGTTGAGGGCGAGTCCGGGGGGCAGACGCACTGCGACTACCCCCCTGAAGGCGAACCAAGCGTGGTGTGGTCGCACCCCATCGACGCGCACTTCGCCGCCAAGAGTTTAGTGGGCTGGCCCAAGATGTGGTTCCAAGTCTGGGCCATGGACATTCACGGCGCCAAGGACCTTGCTGGTTACGGGTTTGTGCACGTCCCTACGGCGGCAGGGGAACACGTAGTGCAAGTCGCGACTTGGTGTCCTGAAGGCACCCCGGGTGAGAAATTATCTGCTTTCTTCATCGGCGGTAAACCGAGACTAAAATTCGAAGAGGTCATTCACACGCAGGGCGATCGGTTTCGGCTTCAAACCAAAGCCGCTGGGATTGTTACGTTAAACCTGGGCGTCTGCGTCAAGGACTTTGACAAGTACAACGTTAGTCACTAGGGTGGGTGTGGGTGTGATACTTGTGAATATATACTATCGTGAATACTATGACTATTTATGATAACTCTTATTGCTTTTTCTAATCACCTCATCCCAAGTCCCGCATCCTTCATCATCTAACCTGAACTTCATCACCTTCTCGTGGTAACGCAACAAGCTAGACCTGTGTCCTATGGAAAGCACCGCCCCAGCGTGTTCCAAACACAGCTGGTACATCGTACCCTCCGATTCCTCGTCGAGCGCGGAGGTCGCTTCGTCAAGAAATAGAAGTATTGGTTTTCGCAAAACGACGCGCGCGAAGTTCAATCGCTGCCGCTCGCCGTGCGACAGCAACTCGCTCCACTCCACGTCTTCCCGGTGTAACCCATTCTTTTCGTACCCGCTCGGCAAAGATTCAAACCCTACAGCGAGCAACGCGTTGAGTACGTCTGAGTCGGAGTACGAACCGCCCGCGTCGTTCGCAACGCTCGGATACGTCACCAGTTCGAACAGCGAAACGCCGGTTGGCAGGTAACTCGCTTGCGGAAGGAACACGATTCCGGATCGATCTGGAAGAGAAATCGGGGTGTCTCCAGCACAATCTGCCTCCCACAGCCCCGCTAGCACTCTGAACGCGGCGCTCTTTCCACATCCGCTCGGCCCGGTGAGCAACACGGAGTCGCCCTTTTCAAGGGACAGCGAGAAGCTTTTCCACAGCGGTTTCGAGCCTCCAGGAACGGAAACGGAGACGTTGGAGACGGAGAGGATGTGTAACGGCTGGTCGGTAACCGTGTCTGTAGCCGTTTCCTTCACATGCCGGACAGGCTTACAAGTCTTACATTCTTGAAACGAACACATCAACGTTTCCAGCCGTTCCGTCGTCGAAGCGAGTCTCGTCAACTCTTCAAAGCGAGAAACAATGAAGTTCAAGCACCCCTGTACTTGTCGAAACGCATAACCTGCTTGCGTCACTACTCCGAACTGAATCGCACCGGTGAAGTACATAGGTGCGACGACTACGCTCGGCACCGCAAACGTGGCGAACTCCAACACGTTGGTGGTGAGCGCGATGTTTTTCGAAAGGTCTAGTTTTCTTTCAATTGTTTGTTTGATTTCGTTGAGCGTCTTCTTCGCGTGCGTAAACTCAAACCCGCCTCCCATCCCAAACGCGATCGACTCCGCGTGGTCACGGATACGCAGTAGCAGTGTTCGTAAGTTGGCCTCAACCGTGGCGCATCGCATGTGGAGTTTGGTTATTGTATGCGCAAACAGTCTCGCGGTGAGAAACGTGCCGCCCGCGCTGTAAAAAAAACACACCAAAATCAGTTTCGGCGATATCACGTACAGCACGTGGAAGAACGCGACCGCGGAGCTAATTTTGGTGACCATGCTCGTGAGCAAAGAGGCACACACATCCGTGAAGAATTGGATGTCTTCGCAAATGCGCTGCTCGGGGTTGTCGAGTGTATTGTAACGTGAGGGAGGGTTTGACGTTGAGGAGGAATTTGAGTCATTCCTCAATTCGTCTTTCCTCAGTTTGTCATCATCGCTCATCACCTCACCACGTTCCCTCACCTCGCCCATTTTGATTTTAAAAAACACGTCATCAGCAAAGTACTGTTCCAACAAACTACCCGTCAGCCACACCCTCCACTCCAGCGCTAACAGCGATTGCGCGTGTCCGTAGAAAGAAAACAACGGCGCCGCGATTGCGATAATGAAAACGTATCGCCAAACCGCCTTGTAAAAACTGTCAACATCTTTTTCCGAAAGAGCGGTGCTCATGTCCCGTTGGCAGTACGAAAAAATCACCATCAGCCACGTGGTGAGGCCACACAGGGTTACGACGATCGCTAACAAAACCCGCGCGCGCCACCGCTGGTCGCTGAAGAAATACGGCCTAGCCAACGAATAGACGCGGGACAAGGTGTGGAAGAATCGAGGACGATCTGTTTTGTTCGGGAGCGTCGGTTTTTCGATGGACACGTGATTGGGAAGGAGCGTGTCCTTCTCATTGTCATGGTTGTGTTCCTGAAACGAGGCATTTGTCGCAGTCGCATCTCTACGAACCTTCTCATGCGCGGCGCCGCGGCGCACGCGAAGCGTCCCTCGCCGGTCCATGAGCCCGCGCCCCGTGGACTCATGGACGGCGAGGGACGGTGCCCACATTTGAAAATCGAAAATGAAATAATTGATTTCCCGGCACCACTCACACGTCACTCCCTACGACGCAGTGGGCGCGTCACTCGGTGTCCTGGGTTCGAGAGTGTCTGTCTCGGGATCTCTAGATGTCTTCTTTCGCCAGGAACGCGCTTGGTTTGACCGGCCCCACGGGTTTAGCCTCTTGGGGCGTCGCGGGCGTTGGTGCTTTTTTTTTTTTCTACCTTCCCGAAAAGGAGAAAGAACGAGCGGAGATCGAAAAGATGGAACAGGCCGCGCGGCTTATGCGGGGAAAGCAGTACACGGAGTTCGTCAAGGAACACGAGACGAGTAAAGCGAAGAAGGGGTGGTTCGGGTCGTGGTTCGGCAAGGGGGAGAGCAAAAAGTATCATGAGTAGCTGGGGCGGGAGTAGCACGTAGCCTGCTTGCACATTGAAATGAAAAAATCTTACTTTTCCAAGTGTCGGCTCCACAGTAGATCATTCTTTTGGCACGCGCGCGATGAGCGCACGTGCGGTTTCCCGCGCGGCCGGGCGGCTTCACGCCGCGGCGAGCGCACCTCGGGTGGCCCATGAGTCGACGAACCAGGGCTCGTCGTTTTTTTCGCGTTTGCTATCGACGAACACCGCCGCCGACGCGATCGCGACGTCCTTCCCGATCGTCGGCGGCGTTTCGAGATCGGGGCCGGGATCGGTCCTGTTACGATCAAGAACGGGAGGTTTACCCTCCCCAGGAGGACTCGTTCGCTCGTTCGCCAGCAGTACCTCGGCTATCGACCCGTTAGCCCGGAACATCGGCATATCCGCTCACATCGACTCCGGCAAAACAACGTTAACCGAGCGCATACTTTTCTACACCGGCCGAATAAACGAGATTCATGAAGTGCGAGGCAGGGACGGCGTCGGCGCCAAGATGGACTCCATGGAGCTTGAGCGCGAAAAAGGAATCACGATTCAAAGCGCGGCGACGTACTGCAAGTGGAAAGACTCAAACGTGAACATTATTGACACTCCTGGTCATGTTGATTTCACGATTGAGGTTGAACGAGCGCTGCGAGTGTTGGATGGAGCTATTCTGGTTTTGTGTTCAGTTGGGGGAGTGCAATCGCAATCGATCACCGTGGACCGGCAGATGCGACGCTATTCCGTCCCCCGCCTGTGTTTCATCAACAAGTGCGACCGCACCGGCGCAGACCCGTTCCGAGTGCTGCAGCAGGTTCGGGATAAACTGAAACTAAACGCCGCGGCGGTTCACGTCCCGATTGGGTTGGAAGACAAGCACGACGGCGTGGTGGATTTAGTTTTAAACAAAGCGATTACGTTTGAGGGGAAGAACGGCGAGATTATTAAAGTATCCGACACGATTCCGTCTGACCTGCAAGACCTAGTCACGAAGAAACGTAAAGAACTAATCGAAGCTGTTTCTGAAGTGGACGACACCTTAGGCGAGTTCTTTTTGATGGGAGAGGAACCTTCGGTGGAGGACTTAAAAGCCGCTATAAGGCGCGCGACTATCGCTCGAACTTTTGCCCCTGTGTTTATGGGAAGCGCATTCAAAAACAGAGGCGTTCAATTGTTGTTGGATGGGGTTGTTGACTATTTACCCGCACCTGATGAGGTTGAAAATGTCGCGTTGGATTTGGATCAAGAAGAAGCGCCTGTAGTTTTATCTGCTGATCCAAAGGCTCCACTAGTGGGGTTGGCGTTCAAACTAGAAGAAGGGAGGTTCGGGCAACTCACTTACTTGCGAATCTACCAGGGCACGATTTCAAAAGGCAGCACCATCGTCAACACTAGTACGGGAAAGAAGCTGAAAGTCCCGCGATTGGTACGCATGCACTCGGAGGAGATGGAGGACGTGTCCGATGCAAAGGCGGGGGAGATCGTGGCGCTGTTCGGGGTGGATTGTAAGTCAGGGGACACGTTCGCGGAGCCCGGGACGAACGTCGCGATGACGAGCATGCGCGTGCCGGAGCCCGTGATGTCCCTCGCAGTGAGCCCCAAGTCCCGGGCTGAAAGTGCTCATTTTTCAAAGGCGTTATCCCGATTCCAAAGGGAAGACCCCACGTTCAAAGTCAAGTTGGACGAGGAGTCCGGCCAGACCATTATTTCAGGGATGGGCGAACTACACCTGGACATTTACGTCGAACGCATGCGCCGGGAGTACAAGTGCGAAGTGGACGTCGGCGAACCCCGGGTGAACTACCGCGAGTGCATTACGGCTAAGGCGAGCTTTGATTACCTGCACAAGAAGCAGAGTGGCGGGTCGGGCCAATACGGCCGAGTCGTCGGGTACGTCGAGCCCCTAACCGAAGAGGAAGTGGGCGAATTGGCAAAGTCTTCAGACTCCAAAGACAGTAACCAAAACAACGTCGTTTTCGAAAACGGAATTATCGGAAACGCGATTTCGCCGGGGTACATTCTGGCGTGCGACAAGGGGTTCAAGGAGGCGAGCCAAACCGGGGGGTTGATAGGGCACCCGGTGGAGAACTTAAGGGTCGTTTTGACGGACGGGGCGTCACATGCAGTCGATTCATCGGAAATGGCGTTCAAACTAGCCGCGCTGTCAGCCTTCCGCCAGGTTTACGAGAAAGCGAAACCGAAAATTTTAGAACCCGTGATGGCGGTGGAGATCACCGTGCCTAGCGAGTTCCAGGGCACGGTGATTGGCAACGTGAACCGGCGGAAGGGGACGATTCAGGACTCCGTCGCGGAAGGGGACGACGTGATCATCACGTGCGTGGTGCCGCTGAAGAACATGTTCGGGTATAGCACTGAGTTAAGAAGCATGACGCAAGGTAAGGGGGAGTTCACGATGGAGTACTCATCGCACCTTCCGGTTTCGCAAGACGTGCAGGCCGAGTTAACCGCGGAGTACGGGAAAACGAGGAAACAAGCGGCTGATTAATTATTTAATTTAATTTAATTCATTTATACTCCCTTTATTACTATATCCTTGCAAACACCTATTCTCTTCCCTTTAGTTCGTACTTCTCGCATAACAACGGCGTTATTTGCGACAGGCACGAGACTATAAAGGTTGGGACCATATCGCCGCGCAGCATGTTATCTTCCTCGACTCCGTTATCCACAACCTTTTCATCACCCTCTTCTGTATTCCCTTCTAGTCTCCATTTACTACTCTGGTCCAGCAATACCGTCACGCACCCCGCTCTGTTCCCGGAAACGACGTCGTCCTTGGCACTGTCGCCCACCATCATCACCTCGCTCGGGTGTAAATTCCATTCCTGGCAAATTTTTAACAAAGCGTCGGGGGCTGGTTTGTACGGCTTGAACTCTCTGGATAAAGCCGGGGAGAACGGGGCTAAGCCAGTGCATTTCTCATGCTTGCACCAGTGTTCAGTGTGGAAGTGCTCCACTGATTTGTCGACGTTGCGTGTCACTAATCCTCGCGGTATCTTCGCCGCATCTAAAAACGCCCCGAGCTCCGCGGCGAACGGCATCACTGTCATACCTTCAAGCGCGACCATTTCCATCTCATGTATGATCGCGTTCGCTTTCTTCTGTCGTTCCAAATCCCAGGTCTCAATCTCACTCAAAATGTCACTCGTCACACACCCCACTCGTTCGTACATCAACTTAAAATCGTGATTGGGCACCGTCAAGGTTCCGTCCATGTCGAAGATGATGCCTCGAATGGTTGGGAGGGTGTCGCTCGACATCTTCGAGGACTGGACACGCACGCTTTGGTGACGACAGACCGCGCGATGCCAGTGACTCCTCACACCGCTCCTGACCGTGCGCGAGGAAGAGACTGTCCCGGCGAAGCGCAGCGCAGCGCGCATGACACAGTGACGTGGTTTCGAGAGAGCAGTTCGCAAGCGAGCAGAGTCGAAAGAAATGAATGAAATGATGCCACGACTGCAGAGCCAGCCGATCTCGTCGGTGACTCAAGAAACGATGGGTTAACGTATATGAGCAGCCGTGATGGGTTAACGACTGGTTGATTTGATCTCTGCGCGCCAAGTTTGTCGCCGCCACAAGTTTGTTTGAGTTTCGATCGCCTATCTTCCCGCCTCGACACTCACAGGCGCCATTCACACACACACCTATCATCGAGGAGTTTACTCCTCATGTAAGCACCCTTGAGACGTATCGAACGTTGTCACGCTTTCGCGACCCCAACTACGACCGCCAACACGTCGTTTCGACGACCCACATCGTTCAGGACGACGTCCGAACCAATCTTCGCGATCCGAAGATCTCTCAAACTTCGTTGAGACGAAGCACTGTTTCCAGACGTACGTAACTCCACGCACGACCCACCATGGCCGCTATTAACATCGGCGCTGATAACGCTGGTGACCAGTTTTACCGGTACAAGATGCCCGCGATTCAGGCCAAGATCGAGGGCCGGGGAAACGGGATCAAAACAAACGTGGTGAACATGGTTGATGTGGCGAAGGCGTTGGCCAGGCCGCCGACGCACACGTTGAAGTACTTCGGGTGTGAATTAGGTGCGCAGACCAAGTTCGACAGTAAATCAGGCGGGCAGTGCATCGTGAACGGCGCGCACACCGCGGAGACGCTTGCGAACCACTTGGAGGGGTATATTAAACGGTTCGTGCAGTGTCACAGTTGCGGTAACCCCGAAACCGTGATTAACATCTCGAAGCGCGAGACCATTCATCTCAAATGTAAGGCTTGTGGAGCTGTTTCGGATGTGGACATGCGACATAAATTATGCACGTTCATCATCAAGAACCCGCCGGAGAAGGACAAGGCGGCTTCGAAGAAAGATAAGCAGCTGCGACGCGCGGAGAAGGAGCGCGAGGAAGAAGGCGCCGCGCTTGACGCTGCTGCGGAGGAAGAACGCAAGAAGAAGAAGGCGGAGAAGAAGGAGAAGAAGGAGAAGAAGGAGAAGAAGGAGAAGAAGAGCAAGAAGGAGAAGAAGGATGACGTGGAGGAGGAGGAAGGGGGTGGAGGGTCACCTGGCCGGGACTCAGCGAGCGAGCCCGAACCCGAGTCGGAGGAGGACGACGAAGACACGGTTTGGGCGACGGACACGTCCGCGTCTGCAATGGCTGCTCGCGCGGCGGAACAACTCACCGACGCCTCCGCGGCGATGGTCACCGTGGCGGACGACCTGGAGAAGAAAGCTAAGTTGGAGACGGAAGCGTCGGACTCGGAGGAAGAGGAGGACGAACGCATCGGCAAGCTAAGGGGGTTCGTTTCCAAGAAGACCGCGACCGAGACGGCTGAGTATTTGGTTTCCGACACCTTGGGCGTGGAATCCACCGAACTTGGCATCCACTTCCTCGTGGAGGCTCTGTTCGACGAAGAAAAGCCGCTGGCCCCTCAAATCGTCACAAGGAAACACTACCTTGTCGCTGCTACTAACGCCGATCCCCAGAAACTGCAATTCGCGATTCTCAACGCGATCGAGCTGTACGTCACGGAAACGGCACCGGATGATTTCAAGAAACTCATCGCTGTGCTGAAGAACCTGTACGACGAGGATATCTGTGATGAGGAGGTGATTCTGAAGTGGGCCGCGGATCCGAAATCAGCCAAGAAGTTTGGCGTCGAGGAAGACACCGGCAAGGCGGTGCGCAAAATCGCAAAGCCGTTCGTGGAATGGTTACAGGAGAGCGAAGACGACGAGGAGTAGGATAAGCTCGCTTATTTTTTGCTGACTAAATAGTCACACATCGTACCACAACACAAACTCAGTTGTGGACGTACCGATTGATATGAAAGATTGATATGACATACAGTACATCACAACGCTATCTCATTTCTGATATCTACTTTTATCTTTATTCCCTCGCCTCGAACACTTTCGGTTTGAATGTTTCTGAGCCTATCTTCGATCGGATTTCCTCCACCAAAGCCGTGACGGCTTGTTTAGTCTCCTCCGGCGCACACCCCGTATCGATCACCCGGTCCGCGTTTGTTGTCTTTACGGAATCCGCCACCTGTCGGTTGACGATGGATTCGAAATTCTCTGCCGTCATTCCTGGTCGTGCCAAACATCTCTCGCGTTGCTTTTCCTCCCCAGCGCTTACGACGACGACGAAATCCACCGAGCTTTCGTTGTGTTTTTCGAACAACAGCGGGATATCGAGCACCACTAGCTTGTTGTTGTTTTTGTATGCTTGTTGCAGAAAGTCGTGTTTTTCAGCCTCCACCAGCGGGTGCACTACTTGTTCCAGCTGTTTCATCGCGTCTTGGTGATGTTCTTCACTTCCTAATACTTTTTTACTCAGCTCGGCTCGATTCACGCTTCCGTCGGGAGAAACAACCTCGTCCCCGAACAAGGCTCGTACCGGCTCCACCGCGCCTCCAGCGGGTGCGTAGAGCGTGTGCACGGTGGCGTCCGCGTCGTACACCGGGACGTCCAAATTGCGAAGCTCGTTGGTGACGAACGATTTGCCCATCCCGATTCCGCCGGTCAGGCCGATGACCAACATGGTTGCTTTCGGTTCGCCGGGTGGCTGGGTAGAGGACGCGGTCACTGCGGCACGCTTGTGCGATTTAGAATGACTTCTGACCATGGAAACGACGCGCGTGCCCGTCAACGACGCGGCCGCAGCTCGCATCGGCACGCGGCACGCGCCGCGGAGAGTGTTTGTGTTTCACGTGAAGTCACCTCAGATATCAGTTTCGTTACGCACTCATCGAAATCGATAAGACGCGCGCAACGTCCCTTCGAATATCACTGTCAACCGGAACCGCGCGACCGACCGGCAGTTTCATCGTCGACACCATGTCCACGATGTCGTGCACCGCATCGCTCGTTTCGAGTCCCTGTGCGCTCCGCGCTGTGCGCCGCACTCGAAGACAAGTCTCGTCATCCCGACGCACTGTCATCAGTAGTGTGTCCGCGGACGCCACGGTGACGACGGGCAAGGCGGTGTGGCTCGCTGAAGACGGCCGCAAAAGCGCACCAGCGGGCGCATTCACGCAGGACTTCCTGTTCGACCTCGGCGTCCCGCAGTTCCCCACGAACTCGCCCGCCCCGGTGAACGATGTGATTTTCAACCCCGGATCCGACGCGATCGCGGTGACGGTGAACCGCCCTTTGGGGATCGTGTTCGAGGAAAAATTGGATGGCTTGTACACCAAGATCGTGGTGGACGAGATCGTGCCTGGGTCTAATGCGGAAAAGAACGGAAACATCAAGGTTGGGGACGTGTTGCGCATCACCACCGCGGTGTTCAACGTCCCCGGCGTCGTGGACGTCACCGCGTGGCTCAATCCCCCGAAAAGCACAAACTGCAAAGCATTCTTTCAGTGCGACCAGAAGAGCTTCGACAAAGTAATGTCCGCGATTCAATCGCACGTCGTGTCGGTTGACACGCCGGACGGGCCCATGGAGATTGGAGAGGTTGGGCTGGTGCTGGAGAGGGCGGGGAAGGAAGAGTAGGGGAGGTGTATTACCTATAGTCAGAGTATTATCTAATAGTAAGATTCATTTCAACAACCTATTCGTCTTTTCGACGCTGCCATCGATTGACATCCACGGTGACATCGCAACACAACATGATTCGTCTTCCCAAACAATCACAGATCGAACAGTCGCATCTCCGCCTGCGCCTCGCCTCGTGTGACGTTGTACCAGGCCACTAACCTCGCCGCGCCTAACGCGGGGGGCAACGGACAATCCACGCCGTAAACGAGCTCCGCGTTGGGCGCTTCCCTCCTCGCCGCGCGCCACGCCGAGCTCATCCTAGACTGATTGCCCGCAGAGGAAGGGGAGGATGAAGTCAAGGTTGGTTTGGCGCCGTATTTGCCACTGGACGACTTACTGTTCGAGCCTCTGGGAGGCACAGGCGGTTTACTTGCATCTGACTGTTTGCCCAACCCCGCGTTTTGTTTTTTCGTCACTTCGCCCCACCCCGCTCGCGCCGCGCGTCCCGCCGCGCCCGGTCCGATTCGTAATTCAGCCCGCGCGCGTACCGGCCCAATCACTTGCTGCGTCGCCCCGATCGTGAACATCTCAGACTCAACCTTGACCGACCCAGCGAACTGGGACTGGACCATCTTCTCCATCATGGTTTTTGGAGCGTCTTTCGCGTCCATAAGTGGGGCGTCGCCGTTCATACCGCCGCTACTAGTACTCCCTAAATCGTACCGAAAGTCGACGCTAGTGTAGTCCAATAAGGGTCGCGAGAAGGACCCGAACGAGGCGTGCGCGGTGACGGAAACGCACTGCCGGTGGTCAACCTGGCCTTTACCGAGGGAAGTTTGGGCGGAAGACGACGTTCCCGCCACGTCGTCGCCGCTGGAATCATCCGCAAGCGCGATCCGCGCCGTCCCCCCCACCAGCGCGCCAACCACCACACAAGGCGTTTGTGGAAGCGCCGTGTATCCCCCTGGTCGCCCTCCCTTGCCTTGAGGCGTCGGGCGTCGCTTTCCCCTCCACAACGTCACCTGGTGCTCCACCGACGCCCCCGCGGTGGCCTCTCTTCGCGGCGGCGGTCGAGTGACCGTTTTATTACCACCCTGGTCCACCCCCCGTTCAAACGGCGGAATCACGTTGTCCAGCCACTGCCTTACTCCAAGCTTGTAGTTGAACCACCGAGAGCCTCGCGATGCCAAACTAAAGCTCACGAAACTCGGTCCGTCCTTGTACCCCGTCGGGGTTTGGTACCGCTCTCGCAGGCTCGCGTCGCACGAAACTAAATGCCCGCTGATCGCTTTCGTTTGAAGCGTCACCCGGCCCCTGGGCGAAATGTCATCATCGTAGGAGTTGGAGGCCTTGAACTTGTTGCTACTCTTGATACCTTTTGGGGCATTTCGAGCGTTACTTTCATCCGCATCCTCACCTGCTCCGTCCAGCCTCAACCTCCGTTTAAACTTTCGAAAATCTTCAACCGCCCCACTCAATGATCCCAGCTCGCCCAACCCCCTCAACACGGTATGCGCACCGAAGCCCACCCTGAACCGTCCCCCAAGCGCGTACATGCTAGGGTCCCCAAGCACGTGGTGCGGCTTGCCCTTACTGAACTCGGGCGTGTTCCACGCGCGTTGCGCGCGAAGTCTCAACGTCAAAGTCTGCCACCAAGTCCGGCCCCCCACATTCATCACCACCCGGTCAAGCACCAGCCCGCCGTCATCCTTGACGTACGACGGCGTCGCGGGGATGTTCAGGAAGCGCTGCATCATGTACAGCTGTTGTGACCTGGCTAATCCGCTTGGGAGGCCGATTGAGAACGGGGGGGCTTGGCTTTGATGCACCCTGACATGGCCATCAGGCGCGGTAGCCGACTCCACCTCCGCATCCCAGGAACTCACGGAGAACGAACTCTTCGTGGGCTCCATCGCACGCTGGGTTAACGGGCGCATCGTGGAGGGGTAATACTCGCCGCCGCGAAACTCCTAAACCCTAAACCCTACAGGGAACTAGCGCGAGCGGCGTGTTGTGTCTGAGTCACCTCGTTGCCAACGACTTGTAGATTCAAAGAGCTCGCAAAAAGAAAGTCAAATTGCATTCGTGAGCGCGATGCGATCGATGTACGCGTCGCAGCAGTCGATGTGGATGGCGGAACTAGTCCACAGACCGTCAACAGACCGTCAACATGAGGGACAACACCAGATCACGCAGTGCAATCGCAAAAAATCTGTCCAGGTGGCGCCAAAACAGTTGGAAAAAGGGGAACAGACGAACGGTCCAAGACTTGACGTATAATTTGACGATCAACACGCGCCCCCACAACCGCACGCGCATTCATTCGACCTCACGTCGTTCAACACACGACCTCGTCCCCTTTATCAAACTCACACACGATGTCTTTCGACATGGTCGTTCCCGAGCTCCCCGAGCGCACCAAGCCCAACTGGAGCGCGAAGGATGAGTCAAAGATCAGGCGCGTGTTCGACCAGTGCGACGAGGACAAATCCGGGACGGTTTCGTTACCCGAGCTGTTCTCTGGGCTGGCGAAGGACAAGGCGTTGGCACGTACCCTAGGCATCCCAGCGGACGCGGCGGCGGACGACAAGGAAGCCATCGAGGCTATTTTCCAAGGCCTGGATGCCGACGGCAACGCGGAGCTCGATTTCGAGGAGTTTGGTTATTTCTTCGCCGAACGCGTGGAGGTGCTGCGGTACCTCCCCGAAGAGGGCGCGGATGCGACGCAGGTTGTTTTAGAAGCGGATTTCGAGTTGATTGTCCGCACGCAAAAGCAAGAGGTGATGTCTGCGTTCATGACCGCAATCTACGCCGAGTGCGAGGCGCAAAAATGCGCAATCAAAGAAGATGACCACGGCGAGGAGGGGCTTTACCACCCCATTCCGGGTGACGTGTACGAGTCTGTCGCAAAGCTCGTGGAAGCGTTCGCCGATCCTTCAAAGATCTTGCCTGAAATGAAGAAGTACGGGAGCTTCATGGCGCGTGCCGGGTGTGACATGGCCGTCGTGAAGGCGCACTTCGACGCGTTCCCCAAGGCGCTGAAAACAGTGGCCACGGAGTGGACCGTGGCGAGCGACGCGGCTTGGACCACGTTAATGTCCAACGGCTTCGACATGATCAAGCTGGGGCACCAGGAACACGCCAAGGCGAAGAAGGAAGCCGCTGATGCTGCTGCCGCTGCTGAGGCGGAAAACGTTGCGGCAGCTGAAGAGGCTAAGAAAGCGGCTGAAGAGGCGAACAAAGCCGCCGACGCCGAAAGGAAGAAAGCCGAAGACGAAGCAAAAGCCGCGGAGAAGGCGGCGAAGGCGGCGAAGGACGACGACGCCAAGGCTGAGGCGGAGAAAGCCGCGGCTGCTGCTGAAGAGGCGAAAGCCGCGGCTGAGGCTGCGAAAGCGAAGGCTGAAGCGGAGCAGGCGGAAGCGGAAGCGGCTAAAAAGGCTGCGGAGAATGCGAAGAAAGCCGCCGAGGAGGAGGCGAAGAAGAAGCAAGGCGAGGTTGAGAAAGCAAACGCGGAGCGGGCCAAGGAGGATGAAGCGCGCAACGTGGCACGTGAAAAGGCTGCCGCCGAAAAAGCCAAGGAAGATGCCGCGAAGAGCGATGAGGATAAGGCGGCGGATGCGGCGAAGGCGGCGGAAGCCAAGGCTGCTGCTGAAGCGGCGAAGGAAGCCAGACACCAACGCGAAGCCGAGGAAGCAAAGAAGGAAAACCCGCCCATGTGCGCAGGCTGCGTCGTCATGTAAGATTTTTTCGAGACTGAAAGCGGAGGACTCGAGACCCAAAGCTCTACCCTTCGGCCTCCGCTTTATTGATATATATTGAACGAGTTGTGCATATCCGCGACACGCGTCGCCGTTGTTATAGAAGTATTATTATTGACAACGAGTTAGAAGTCTCTACGGTCGCGCACAACAGCTGACGTGAATAATAACCGCAGACTGATTTCGATAATTGTCTGCGAGCGAGATATTCTGTCGAACAACTTGACTGTAATTCAGCACCGGATCACAACTGCACGCCACCAGCACGCGTCCCTTCCCCTCACCCACGCACGATGGCTGACACTGATGAGGAAATTGGTTCTGTCGCGTCTGATTTCGACTTGTACGGCGGCGGCTTGGAGCGCCCGAAGCCGAACTGGAGCGCGAAGGAAGAGGCGAAGATCAGAAAGGTGTTCGATCAGTGCGATGAGGACAAATCCGGGACGGTCTCCCTCGCTGAGCTGTTCAGCGGTTTGGCGAAGGACAAGACGTTGGCGCGTACCCTAGGCATCCCCCCTGACGCGGCGACGGATGACAAGGAAGAAATCGAAGAGATCTTCGCCGGCCTGGATACCGACGGGAACGCGGAGCTTGATTTTGAAGAGTTTGGCTACTTCTTCGCCGAGCGCGTGGAGATTTTGCGCTACATTCCCGACGAAGGCGCGGACGCGACGCAGGTTCTTTTAGAGGCGGATTACCAAACCTACGTGGTGGAACCTCCGTACCCAAACTCGGTCGGGGAGGTGCACATGTGTGGCGTTGACGATGCGTGCGCCGCGGTGGGGGTTCCCATGTCCGAGCAGGATTCGGGCGAAGGCGGAAAGTACCACCAAATGTACGAAGACGTGTTCGAGCACGTTCCCAAGCTCGTGGACGCGTTTTCCGATCCCGCAAAGATCCTGCCAACGCTGAAACAATTCGGAGCCGCGAAAGCCAAGGCGGGGTGTGACTTGCGTGTCATAAAGGCGCACTACGACGCGATTCCCGCTGCGATGGCGGAAGTCGCGTTTATGATCGGCCTGCCGATGAGCGAAGAGTCGAGCGCGCTGTGGAGTTGTTTGTTCGCCAACGCGTTCGACATGGTCAAACTCGGGTTCGAGGAGTTCGCGGTTGCGGAGAAGGGTAAGTGCGATGCCGCTGCGGCGAAGGAGGGCGATAACGCAAACGAGGCGGAGGCGGCGAAGAAAGCGGCAGAGGAGGCAGCCAAGGCGGCGGATGCGGAGAAAAAGAAAGCGGAAGAAGCCGCGAAGACAGCGGAAAAGGCGGCGAAGGCGGCGAAGGACGACGACGCCAAGGCTGAAGCTGTGAAAGCGGCTGCTGCGGCTGAGGCGGCCAAGGTGGCTGCTGAAGCGGCGAAGGGCAAAGCAGAAGCGGAGAAAGTCGAGGCGGAAGCCGCCAAAAAGGCCGCGGAGGATGCGAAGAAAGCCGCCGAAGAAGAAGCAAAGAAGAAGCAACAAGAGGTTGAAAAGGCCAACGCGGAGCGCGCTAAGGAGGACGAAGCCCGGAATGTTGCGCGTGAAAAAGCGCAACAGGAGAAGGCCAAGGCGGATGCTGCAAAGAGTGACGAAGAGAAGGCGGCTGACGCGGCGAAAGCGGCGGAAGCGAAGGCGAAAGCGGAAGCGGCGAAGGAAGCGCGGCGCAAACGCGAAGCGGAAGAGGAAGCGAAGAAAAACGCTCCCACTCCGGGATGCGCGTGCGTCGTGATGTAGGTTTTCTTTTCGAGACTGAAAGGTCTATTGACTTTTGGTTGAAGGGGAAGGTTTGAAGCTCTTACCCTGAGCTTTATTGATATATATTGGAACGAGTTGTGCGTAGCCGCGACGCGCGTCGCCGTTGTTTTGAGAGTAATATTTTTGACAATTTTGACATTGACACGTCACGTCCCGAGTTGACACTCTCGCTCCGACACTGAGTCCTCACACTTCCTCCGCACGTCCGATGACAACGCTGTGCCTCTTCGTTTGTCCCGCGGCGCTCGCGCCACCCCCCGATCGCTTGTCGCGCACTTCGCGTCGCGTGCGCGGGGCAACCCCCTCCCGAGCGTCAACCCGAGACGATGTCGTGCTTCCCGAATCTCCTCCGATCGCGTGCTCGGCGTTCAACCCGCGCCCGTTCGGCGTGTCCCTCGTCGCAGCGATCGCGGCTGGTTCCATTTCCATCGGCTGTGTCACCGACACCGCAATTGCGGGAACCCCGAAAGGCCAAGGCGTGTTATCCACGGATGAGTACGGACGCACGAATGTGGATCGGTGTAGCTTGGAGGCTTTGAAAAAAGGTGCGAGCACGCGAGCCGCATTCAGCGATTTCGCGACGCAGCAAAACCAAGAGCTTTACGTTAATATTGAGGGGTGTGATTACAGCAACTTGGACCTTTCAAACGAAGTGTTATCGGGCGTGAAAGCCAGGGGGGCGAACTTTAGTAACTCGATCTTCGGCCCCGAGTCGAGCCGCGCAGATTTCAGCGACGCCAATCTGTCGGGAACAAAGATGCGAAGCGTCAATCTTTACAACACGAACTTTGCGGGCGCTGATTTGAGTAACGCCGACCTTGGAGGCGCCCTAGCTTCCGGGGCGAACTTTGGAAAGGACCCCCAAACCGGAAACCCCGCGAACCTAGCAGGCACGAACTTTGAAGACACGCTGTTGAGCTCGTCGGACGTGCAACGGATGTGCTCGAACAAGACGCTTGATTTCGAAGGGAAGATGAATCTCGGGTGCTGATGGATGTAGTTTAGATTAGATGCTTTGTCATGCTTTGTATGGTACTCTAAATATTCAGAAGCGCGGTATTACTCCATCATCACATCTGCCGTTCCAAGTCCACCCGGGCCGCACACGGCTTCGCCGAGCACTTGGGTAACGTCGCCGTGTGGGTATTTAGTCTCCCTCATCGCGTCGACCACCGCACCCTCCAAAACCGACCCCCCGACCGCTCTGAACCGGCGCAGCGCCGCAACTGTTAAGGAAAGCGCTCGGAACTCAGCCGTTTCGCTTTTAGCCTCGCGTCCAGCTTCCTTCCCAGACGCGGCGACTGACCTTAACTTAACCGCAGCTTCGGTCAAAGATTTCGAATCACTCGCACCGCTTTTCAAAATACCAAAGCAAAGCGCCTTACCAATGGAAGACGCGGCTTTTTGCGCGATTTTTTTTGCATTCTGAGACGGACCGTCTGCGTCAGCCACTTCTAGTCCCAAAATCAAACAAGCATCCCTCGCTTGCTGCGCTTGCTGCAGAAACGCATCACGCTGCGACAACGCATCTCTTTGGTTAGCATCTTCAGCCGCGGATTCCAGGTTCAACACATCGCGTTCGCAGGTCGCGAGTTTTTTAGCGATCTCAAGCTTGACGCTTTCCATTTTCTGCCAATTCGCGAAACACACCTCCACCGTGTCCGTGACGATCTCAAACGCGTTCGCGCTGCCCCAGTGGACACTGTCGCAGGAGTCAGAACATAAATTGTCACCTACAAACGCTACGGTTTCCACCCATTTCGCGACGTGCGCCGGCCCTACAATGCTGAGCGCGCGTAACCGCGAAACCGCGGCGACCGCCATGCGCGGGTGCGTCGCATTCCAAACAGACGTCGCGGCGGCGACAATGGAACACCCGGCTTGCTCGTTTGAATCACCCATCAAGAACCCTTCCAGGCTTTGTTTGTACCGCTTCAAAAGCACGTCGTGGTGCGTGATGCACTTCTGCCCATGTTTGAGTGCGACAGTAGTCAAAAGAGACGCACAGGTAGCGGGTCCCAACTTTTGTAAAGCCCCAGATTCTTGGAGCCACTTCGTGACTTCACTCGAAGGCGTTTTCGACTTTAACATTTCGCCCAAAGACGTGAACACGTCAACCTCCGTTCCGTCCTTCTCAAACGTCCCGGTCTGTTTCATCAGCTCTAAATACGTCCCGTTCAACCCCATGATGCCCCCGTTGCTAGACCCTAACACGACGTAATCGGGCATCAAGGTTGTTTTCAAAGTTTCGGGCAGCGAATCCGCGACGCGCTTCTGGAAACAGCTCCTTAGTAACTTTCGGACCACAGATTTACAGAAAGTTAATTGCGGATGTCCGTCCGGCAGCTCCACGATGTGCTCCCAGGACCTCCATGGCCACGCCAAATCAAAGCAGCTGAGGTGGTGCGCCATCCAATCACCCAGCCGTTCCCGCGCCTCCACGTCCATCCGTCCGATCTGCGAAAACATCTGGCCCACCACCTTGGCCATCATCTTGGGAAATGTCGGAATCTGCGCGCATAAGTCTTGAATCACGACGTGGTAGAACACCACTGAGTGTTTCGATTGAGGTAACGCGAGCATCTCTCCGAATAACGTCTCCGCAACCAAAAACTGACACCGCTCCGGGTGGTCCCCGGGTAACGGCAACGTCCCTAGCTGCTCCGCCGCGGGTATAACTGTCCCTCGTCGGAACCCGGGTTCAAACGCCCATAACGTGTCGGCGATGTATTCCTCTGCCACGAACCGCTCCAGGGGGCCCCAGTCACCCGCTTCCCAAAGGCCCTCGGTCATCTTCTGGGATAAAATTCTGTGCGTGGAAGTGAAGAGAAGTATCAGTCAGTAATTGTAATTCAGGCAAGAATCAGTGAGCAATCAGTCAGGTGTATTGTACTCTCTTCGAAAACAAAAAACAAAATAACAAAAAACCCAAATAACGCTCAGTCGTATTCTTCACATCACCCGACCGTCAGGGGATTAACGAGATATGAATGTATGAATGTCGTCACCGCGCTTTAGGGTTATACGGGCAAACAGACTGAAACAAGTCAAGAAAGAACTCAGAAGAAGCGCAACTTACCTTAGCCTGGGCCTTACTGGAAACGTGGCCAACGCCGTGGCGGCGCCTGCGTCGATGGAAACACCGGGCACCTTCATCGGCGGAGGAGTGTGGACGTTGGAGGTTTCTTGAGTCATCGACTCAGGGGAGAACTCCTCAAAGACTGATAATAAAGGAGGCACGGAAGCGGTGGTCCAAGCTTCCGGGTTCTCCCGCCCAGCTCTTCGCGTCTCGTTGACCCTCCCGAAAATCTCTTCAAGCCAGTCGTCAGCGACGACGGTTCGGTCGTCGTCGGCGGATGCCACCGCTGAGGCGAACGTCATGCTACTCGGATCAGGACCGCTCCGGCTCCGTTTCTGTAAGTACTCCTCCACCGAGCGGAATAAATTATCAAACGCATCCGCAGAGCCGGGCTCGGTTGATGAGGCTAACGATTGGCCGCACCACGGCGTACTGGCCAACGCGCACTTTACTAAAAAATCGGAACGCGGCTGCCACGTGAATTTGGCGCTGACTCGGGTCGCTGCGATGTCGGCGGCGTCGCTCGCCGCGCACAGCAGCGCATCTAAAACGTCAATCGCGCTTGAGGACTTCAACACGTGCACGGACGGCAACATGGTGATGTACCGGGTTAACAGCTTGGCTCGGATCTGGTCATCTTGGTTTGGCGATTGTAATCGCAGCTCCAATCGCTCCAAAAGAGAGTTTACAAACTCCTCTACGAATTTACTCGCCGTCTTGTTCAGCAGCCCTAGTAGTGCTACGTAAACCGGAGTTTTAACAGGGAGCTCTTCTACGCACTCTAACAGGAATCTTGTCGCGGGCTCCGTTAACGAGGGCAGGTCGTTGGATAGCAAACCGGCCAAATTACGTGTCATTTCAGGGCTCCCGTCGCAGTGAATGATCGCATCCCTCATCTCGTTCAGCTCGCGATCCGCGCCGCTCAGGGGGGGGGGCTTGAAACCGCCGCCGCGGCCGCCGCGGTGGCCGCCATCCTATTTTGGGGTTGAGTGTGACCGTGAGGTTAGATTTAGGAAGACAAGGTTTGAGGAAAACGTGTACGTCACAGGGAGGTTGCCTGCCGGGCGATCTGCACGACCGGATCGGCGGTGATTAATCTCGTACGCAGATCTGGTGATCGACAGTGTCTCCACACCCTCCGCCGTTCACAAAAACGTTACGTACCCCGTGTCTGTGTCGCTTGCCGCCCCTGTGATCGCCGCCCATCGGAAGCGATGCCAAAGGAAATCGTTTGGCGTCGGGGGAAGTGCACGCTACGCCACCATCGCCGCCTTTTTGCAAGCAATTTCAGAGTCGGCGAGCGGGAAACTGAGTTGCGAGTTTCAGTTTCGAGGGAAAAACGCGGCCTTCTCAATCGGTGTCATCACTCTTGACCGCGGTGCGCACGCGCCCGTCGGGTCCTGCAGCCCCGCGTTCGAGATGGGGCTGTGGAAGCACATGCTCGTGGCGTTCGGGTTCGCGAAGAAGAAGGTACGAAGAGGTGGATGAGCATTTAGACTGAGAACACTAGATGGATCCCAAGGATGTTGGACCCCACTTTCTCATGGTTTTTTATGATGGTTTTGAGAGAAGCATCCAATCTATTCGTACCCATGACTATTACCCTAATGACTACATACGCGTAACTCACCACACCCTTCCACTACTAATTAACCATCCCACTAAACCCCAAAACAGCGTTTCGTGTTAGTTTTGGGATTGGCGAACTCGGGCAAGACGACGCTTGTGAATCGATTGCAGCCGAAAAAACAAAACGACGAAAGCGCACCGACCGTCGGTTTCTCGGTCGAGCGGTTCACGCTGTTCAAAACGAAACTGACCGTGATTGACATGTCCGGTCAACGGAAATACCAAAAGTTGCAGGAGTGTTACTACCACGAAACGAATGCGATTATATTCGTGGTGGACAGCGCGGATGGCGATGGAAAAATTGACGAGGCGCGAGACGTTTTGTCGGATTTACTCAAACACGAATCGATGAAAAATAAACCCCTGATATTGTTTGCGAACAAGAGCGATTTGCCCAAAGCGCGGTCCGCGTCGGAAATCGCGGTGGCGATGGAGCTGAGTGACGGAGAGAGTGGGGACAGGGCGTGGCACGTGGGGGGTTGCTGCGCGAAGACGGGCGAGGGAGTGGAGGAGGGGATGCGGTGGGTGCTGGAGAAGATGTAGCGGTAATA
>TARA_B110000977_G_scaffold41643_1_pt1 | contig 64664 bp, 69 predicted proteins | sample TARA_B110000977 | Tara Oceans TARA_B110000977 (sample SAMEA4397798) | marine metagenome | biome: Polar Biome; feature: [SRF] surface water layer (ENVO:00010504); material: water (ENVO:00002006), including particulate matter (ENVO:01000060) such as... | depth 5 m | reverse complement strand
TGAACAGCCTTCCCAATCGTACTCAAGAGTTTCCCACATTGCGGCAACTGTAGTTGACTGACCGTTACCCCATTGCTTGATGTAACGACCTGCTAGACGGTATGACTTGTCATCTGAATCATCACACTTGTGAGTAACTGCAGCCCACTCGTCGTGAGACTGGTAAGTTGCTGCTAACCAGACGTTGTCGCCTGAAGCTAGTGTAGTTTCGTATGCAACACCCATAGACCAGATACGTGGATCAAGTTCAGTAACGCCAGATTGACCGGTTACAGCTTGTTCTTCACCAGCGCCTTCTTGGTTGGCGTTAGTTGTAGCAACACGGAAAGTTACACCGTTCATGTTAGGGCTGAAGTACTGAATGACTTCTTCTTGGCGACGGTTGAAAGAGTCTGTTGACGCGAATGAACCGTTATAGAAGCCAGATGAACCATAACCGATGTTACCCATCAGTGAAGTATGTGAATCAGCGCCTGCGTCGTAGAATGGGTCAACCCATGCTGCAACCATTTCGTTGTATGGTAGTAACCATTGACCGAACATGATTTCACCAAAAGAACCGCTTAAAGAGATCTTTGAGTTACGGTTACAAAAGTTAGTGTAGCCATTGAAACGGTTGTGGTAAGTGAACTGCTCACATTGGAAATTAACCATCATTGCTTGACCACCGACCATCATGCCAGTGTCAACATTAGCTGCGAAGCCGATGTTTGCAGCGTTGTTGTTGATGCGAGAAAAATCGCGATCACCATTATCAACAGACTCATAAGACCAGTTCTGCCAGCCGTAAATTGTCCAGTTTGAGTTTGCATTGCCACCAGCAACACCACCTGCGTGTGCTGCAGATGCAGCCACTAGGCTTAGCGCTAGAGCAGAAGCTTTAACTAATTGTTTCATTGAGTTTCCTCTCGTTTATTGTGTAAGTACTCGAGTAGCCAGGCTATTGAAGGCAGTCTGCGGCGAACCGAAGGCTGACTTAATGCCCTTCAGCTGAAGAAAATCCATTCCATGGAAAGACTTAAGGCTGAGCTAACGTTGTAAGATTACCACAAGATTTTAGAAAAGAACTACTAATTGGCTAATTGTTGCAAATAAACAACACTAAGTAGCGGGCATAACTAGTTAATTTTATTCACTATAGCTAACGACAGCATAAGCTTTCTCTAATATTTGAATGAAAATCAGAGGAGTGTGATACATATTTGTAACAATATGTTGTGTTTGAACAACAGATAGGCCCCAGCGAGTGTGGTTTGAGGAAAAACCCAGTTAGCTGTTGAGTTGGTGTTTGGGGATGAATTTCAGGCTGGAAGCGACGACATACTCTTTGTCATAAATTAAACGAATGGTGAGGCGATCCTCTTTTTGCTCCGCTTGTACCTGCTTTAAGTCTGGGCAGCGGGTTGCCAACCAGGCGCAGCTGATCGCCGCATGCGCATCATTCTCATGCATAAGGGCATTAACCAGTAGCTGAGCAACAAAGGTCGACTTATCCTGAAAACTGGGCTGACTGATTTGGCTATCGGCTAACTCGATTCCCTTGGCAAGCTTTAAGTCCAAATTATCAAGATCAGCAGCATGTTTTGTGGCAAGTGCTCGATCACGTTGATATTCGACGATTTTCTCGCCATTAATAACAATGGCAAGATTAGTTGGCAGGGCTTCTATACTGATGTCGCTCACGGAGATTCTCTTGTTGCTGGCTTAAGGGATTTAAAAAACGGTTAGCTTGCCTCACGATCATAGCAAGACTTTGCGCTTGCAGCGCACGCTTTTTAAAGCACTCTAAACGCTGGTGTATATAATAAAATTTACATTTCTGTCTCCCCAGCATCGGTCTTCTGCGCTAGAATTGAAGCCTTCTGCGCTGCGGCGCAATGATTTAATTCTCTACTGAGGTGAACCGTGTCAGACGAAACTAAGCAAGGCTTTGCAACTCGATCTATTCATGCCGGCGCAAGCCCTGATCCAACAACAGGTGCACGATCAGTGCCCATCAATCAAGCAACCGCCTTTGTATTCAAAGATGCTGATCATGCGGCAGCCTTGTTTGGTCTGGAAGAGAGTGGCTTTATTTATTCTCGTCTAACTAACCCAACCGTCAGTGCCTTCCAAGAACGAGTAGCCAGTTTGGAAGGTGGCGTCGGTGCAACCTGCACCGCCTCAGGCCATTCAGCACAATTACTCGCCTTATTTGCGGTGATGGAGAGTGGTGATGAGTTTGTTGCCTCAAATAAACTCTATGGTGGCTCGATTACTCAGTTTGGTCATACCTTTAAGAAATTTGGCTGGACGGTAAAATTTGTTGATCCCGTCGACCCTGAAAACTTCCGTAGGGCAGTGACTGAAAAAACCAGAGCCTTCTTTACGGAAAGCTTGGCTAATCCAGGTGGCGTTGTTTGTGATATCGAGGCGATTGCTAAAATCGCACATGAAAGTGGTGTGCCATGCATCGTCGATAACACCCTGCCATCACCGGCGCTGTGTCGTCCCATAGAACATGGTGCAGATATTGTTGTTCACTCAACCACCAAGTTTATTTCAGGTCATGGCAACGCCATGGGTGGTGCCGTAGTCGACTCAGGAAAATTTGATTGGTCACAAAATGATAAATTCAAATCATTAAGTGCGCCCTGTGGTGCTTACCATGGCTTAAATTTCCACGAGAAATTTGGTGAGATGGCTTTCACCATGTTTTCGCATGCGGTTGGCCTGCGTGACTTGGGCCCAACCATGTCACCGATGAATGCCTATCTGTCGATTACCGGTGCAGAGACACTCTCGCTACGCATGCGTAAACATACAGATAATGCCTTAGATGTGGCGCAGTGGTTACAGCAACACAGTGCGGTTGAGTGGGTTTCATATGCGGGCTTAAAAGACAGTCCATTCTATGCGCTAGGTCAGAAGTATTGCCCTGAAGGTGCCGGCGCGGTGTTTACCTTTGGTGTTAAAGGTGGCTATGAGGCTGGGGTTAAGGTTGTCGATCGCTGTAAGTTGTTCTCACATCTAGCTAATATTGGTGACACCCGTTCTTTAATCATTCATCCGGCATCGACCACGCATCGCCAATTAACTGAGGAGCAGCAGGTTTCTGCAGGCGCTGGCCCTGACGTTGTGCGCCTGTCTGTTGGCATTGAAGATGTAGAAGATATTAAGGCTGATCTTGATCAAGCATTGCAAGCTTAGACCTTAAAGACTGATTTAAGCGAGTCGTTTGAAAGGATCCAAATGACTCGCTCAGTAAGCATTGAAGATAGCGCATGCTGAGCTAAAAAGTACCCTCCCCCTGTATAGATCAGGTACCAGAGTCTATAGCCGCTTGCCTCGCTATTTACAGATAAGGTATATTTGTAAAATAGCAGCAATAAAAAATGTTATGTCTGTGTGTAATCGAGAGATAACCATATTATAAAAATCAGGCAACTCAGCTTGCGCTCAGCGACTGTTTTGCTAGAATCTAAATGATAGTGATTCTCATCTGATAATATTGATAGCAATGCTGAAAGCGTCATCTGATTCGCTCCCTGCTTTTAAGAAAAGCAACCATCCTTAAATTTAATCTTACATGGACTATGGAAAAAATATGTCGACACTAGTAAATACCCCAGCCCCAGACTTCACTGCAGCAGCCGTTATGGCGAATGGTGAAATTAAAGAAGACTTTTCACTGAGCAGCTACAAGGGAAAGTATGTGGTTTTATTTTTCTACCCTTTAGACTTTACCTTTGTATGCCCTTCAGAAATTATTGCACACGATAAACGTGTTGCTGATTTTGCAGCACAGGGTGTTGAGCTGATTGGTGTATCGATTGACTCACAGTTCACGCATTTTGCATGGCGTAACACACCGGTAAATCAAGGCGGCATTGGCCCGATTGGTTTCCCATTGGTGGCTGACACAAACCACGCTATTGTTAAAAGCTATGGTGTAGAGCATGAGGCTGGCGTAGCACTTCGTGGTTCATTCCTGATTGATAAAGAAGGCATAGTGCAGCACGCGGTAGTAAATAACTTACCACTGGGTCGTAATGTTGATGAGATGTTACGTTTGGTTGATGCGCTTCAGTTCCACGAAGAGAACGGTGAAGTTTGTCCAGCGGGTTGGCAGAAAGGTGATGCCGGTATGAAGCCAACATCAGAAGGTGTTGCAGATTACCTAGCAAATAATGCAGAGTCACTGTAAGACTTGATCTCAGAAAGTCCCTAGGCAAGTAGTGCCTAGGGACTTTTAGTTTTAGTATAAATTCCCTTCCTAATATGATCATAGCTACGGTCTAGTAGCGCTTTAGTCAATCAAAATAATGCGGCCTAAGCTTGTCTAAGTGGACAACAGTGGCTATCGGCATTCTATTGTTTGTGGAAAATGAAAACTGTGGTGGGCCCAGTAAGACTCGAACTTACGACAAAGGGATTATGAGTCCCCTGCTCTAACCAACTGAGCTATGGGCCCGCTATTTCAATTATAGGCGAAATAATCTTTTTAGGCATGCTGTAAAAGCAAAGATTAAAAGGCCTGAGGAGTGAGGCAACGAAAGCATTGGCAGAGCATCGTTGCTTCACTGATATAGGTTATGACTTATTCACCTTCTAGGAAGCTGCGCAGCTGCTCTGAACGAGTAGGGTGTCTTAGCTTACGCAGTGCTTTAGCCTCAATCTGACGAATACGCTCACGGGTAACATCAAACTGCTTGCCGACCTCTTCAAGCGTGTGATCGGTATTCATATCAATACCAAAACGCATACGTAACACCTTAGCTTCACGAGGTGTCAGCGAGGCTAGAATCTCGCGTGTAGCATCACTTAGGCCAAGGCCCGCTGCTGCTTCGACAGGTGATTCTATATTGGCATCTTCAATGAAATCACCGAGGTGTGAATCTTCATCATCACCAATGGGTGTTTCCATAGAAATCGGTTCTTTAGCGATTTTTAATACCTTACGGATTTTATCCTCAGGCATTTCCATTTTCTCAGCAAGCTCTTCAGGAGTCGCATCACGGCCCATTTCTTGTAGCATTTGGCGTGAGATACGATTTAACTTGTTTATCGTTTCAATCATATGCACTGGAATACGAATAGTACGCGCCTGATCTGCAATTGAACGCGTAATGGCCTGACGAATCCACCAGGTAGCATAGGTTGAGAATTTGTAACCCCGACGGTATTCAAATTTATCCACTGCCTTCATTAAACCAATGTTACCTTCTTGGATCAGGTCTAAGAACTGCAGGCCGCGGTTGGTGTACTTCTTAGCGATTGAAATAACCAGTCGCAGGTTAGCTTCAACCATTTCCTTTTTCGCACGACGAGCTCGCGCTTCACCGATAGACATACGACGGTTGATCTCACGAATATCAGAGATCTCTAATTTTGAGTCTTTGGCAATATTGGCAAGCTTCTTTTGTTCCTTGATGACTTCATCACGGATTTCAGGAAGGTTGGCCGCATAGGGCTTCTTGTTATTAGCTAGGCCATCAATCCATTCTAGATCGGCGACGTTTTTCTGGAAGCTCTCGACAAATTCTTTCTTAGGCATACGCGCATAGTCAACGCATAGGGTCATTATCAAGCGCTCATGAAGGCGGATAGAGTCGACTGTGGAGCGCAGGCTACCGACTAAGGCATCAAAAATCTTGGCGGTGAACTTGAGACGCATGAAGTAGTCAGCGAGTTCTTCGGTGGCTTCTAAGGTCTTTTTAGCGCTACGTTTAGTGGCGGCTGATTGTGTCACCTTGTAGAGGGCTGCCAAGGTTTCAAAGTGCATACGAGCTTCTTCTGGGTCTGGGCCAGTATCTACTTCTTCTTCCTCTTCATCGTCATCATCTTCCTCACCTTCTTTTTTCGCAGGTTCTTGGCCAACGATAGTCGGTGATGCAATTTCATCTTCAGCATCTGGGTCGATGAAGCCTGCAATTAAATCGGTTAAGCGCATGTCTTCATTTTCGACACGCATATAAAGTTGTAGAACGGTTTCGATGGTGCGTGGTAGATGACCAAGCGCTAGAAGGACCTGTCTTAAGCCTTCTTCAATGCGTTTTGCGATCTTAATTTCGCCTTCACGCGTGAGTAGATTGACCGTCCCCATCTCACGCATGTACATGCGCACAGGGTCTGTGGTGCGGCCAAATTCACTATCGACCGATGCGAGGGCCGCAGCGGCCTCTTCAGCAAGGTCTTCATCGTTGGCGGCAGTTTCTGAAGACAGCAGGAGTGATTGCTCATCAGGTGCGACTTCGTGCACGACGATACCCATGTCATTAATCATGCTGATGACATCTTCGATCTGTTCTGGATCGACGATAGAGTCAGGCAGGTGATCGTTAACCTCGGCGTAGGTTAGGTAGCCTTGCTCTTTACCTTTAGCAATCAGGTCTTTAAGGCTAACTTCCTGGTTTACCGTTTGTGGGTTTTTCTCGGTATCCATAACAATCTCATCACAGGTTAAGTCGAAAATTCGAACCGGCCAAGTTAGCGGTTTTAGTGCTAAAAAGCCAGCTACTTTTGCCGCTAAGGTACTAAAAGCCTTAGATTTCTGGGCTGTTGTCCTGAATAAAAGCATCAAAGGGCGCTCTTTCAATATCTTTTTTGAATTGGCGCATGGTATCAACGAAAGAGATTTCTCGATTGGTCATATCCGGTGGATCCCAGTCGAGTAGCTTAATCAGGTGTTCATAGGCCGGCTTGCCACGGAAACGTTCGAGCAGGCTGACACTGCTTAAATCAGCTTGCTGCTCAAGAATCTCGAGCATTTCAATCAATAGGGCGATGCCTGGAGTGCTGAGTAATTGGCTCAGTTGCTCAACATCTAAAGCCTTATTGGCTAAACCAGGGTCACGTAAGAGTAAGGCAATAGCGAGGCGGGTCTTGGTATAGCGTGGGCCGCGATCATTTGAGCGTGTCTTGGCGGCGGGCTGTTCTCGCATAATGCCAGTATTCGAGACGATGGTGCCGACGCGTTGATTCAGCTCTTTGGTCATCAGGTCGCGAAAAACGGTTTTTGGAATCTTTGCAATCAACGGCTTAGCTAGGCTAGCCAGTTTTGCGAGGCCCTCAGCATTGCTGATATCCACTTCCTGCACCAGTTTTCGGAAAAAATAGGCAGATAAGGTAGAGGCTTCTTTGAGGAAGGCCGAGAAGGCCTCCGCACCGCGTTCACGGACGTAACTGTCTGGATCATCACCCTGCGGCATGAAGGCGAAGCGTATATCGATATTATCGGCATACACAGGCAGAATTTGTTGTAAGGCCTTCCAGGCAGCGTCTTGGCCTGCGCGGTCACCATCAAAACAAAAGAGTAGATTGGGTGTGTAACGTAAGAGGCGCTGAATATGTTGACTGGTGGTGGCAGTGCCTAGTGTGGCGACACATTCAGGAAAGCCGAGCTGATTGAGGGCGACCACATCCATGTAACCCTCAACAATAATCAGGCGAGATAACTTGCCTAGCGCCTTTCGAGCCTCATATAGGCCGTATAAGTTGTCACTTTTATGAAATAACGGTGTTTCTGGACTGTTGATGTATTTTGGCTTGGCATCACCCAGTGTGCGCCCACCAAAAGCAATAACACGGCCGCGTAAATCACGAATCGGGAACATGATGCGGTCTCGAAAGCGATCATAGAGATGGTTGCGATCATTTTTGCTTAATAGGCCAATCTCTTCTAGCTGTGCATTAGTCGCCTGAGGAAAGGCCTTGCTACTGGTGTCAAAACCCTCCGGTGCATAGCCAATGTCAAAAGCAGCGGCAATCTCACCATTAATCCCTCTGTTTTTGAGATATTCAATGGCATTAGCATGCTGTCGCAACTGCTTTTGATAAAATTGATTCACCTGCTCTAGCAACTCATAAGACTGCGCAGATTTATTCACCGTCTCAATATGCCCCTCTTCACGAGGCACCTCTAGGCTCAGTCGGGCGGCTAACTGTTCAATCGCCTCTATAAACTCTAAGCCTTCATGCTCGATTAAAAAACCAATGGCTGTGCCATGGGCACCGCAGCCGAAGCAATGATAGAACTGTTTGTCTGGGCTGACCGTGAAGGAAGGGCTTTTTTCATGATGGAACGGGCAGCAGGCGCCATATTCGCGGCCCTTAGCTTTTAACTCAACATAGCCGTTGATCAGATCGACAATATCAGTCTGCTGTACAACTTGATCAATGAAGGTTTGTGGGATCTTTCCGGCCATGGTTATCTGTAAGTTGAGCTAATGCTGTAGAAGAAAACTGAGAATGTGGAGATCAAGTATAGGTTCAGCGTTACAGCTATAGCAATCAAACTAGGCGCTAAGCCGTTAATGAATATAATTTTGTAGGCCTGCAAGGCTAATAGGCCAGGGTTCGTATGCCTGTATTTCTTCCGGTAGAGAAGCAATCACCTGCTTAGCTTCAGCAGCACTATTGAAACTGCCGAGGACGAAGATATAAAAGGTAACGCCATTAATCGGTTTTTCAAAGTAAGCCGTTGGATAGTTCACAACATGCTTTTTAATCAGGGCAAGATTTTCAACTTTGCGACTGGCAACCAACTGCAGGGTGTAAGCATCAACCGTGAGACTTTTTAACCAATCTAAACCCTTTAAGCTAGCGCTGTTCTTGTCTTTGTTCTGAGCCTGAGTTTTTTTAATGGCTGCATCAAGTGGTGATTCTACAGTGCTTTTTAAAGAGAGTGGCTTGGGCTTAATAACCTGAGTTGAGAGTGACTGCTCATTACTAGGCAGGCTCAAACTATAAACTTCATTTTCATTTATTGGTGTTGACGCTTGACCCATAAATAAAATCAAAAGAACGATGAGTAGCACAAGCATAAGGCCGGCATACCAAAATAAGCGTCTGAACTTTGACGCTTGCTTGATTTTTTTTTCAGAAAAAAGCTGAGGCTTAAAGGGTTCAGCTGCAAGCTTTGCACGCAGCGCACGTAAAACCCATATCTGAATCTGGCCAAAGTTTCCGGCACTCACCTTGATGATCGCCTGCATATCTTTACTGCTCAGAAGGCCAGTATTATCTTCAGTAAGTCCCGCTAAGCGCTGCTGAATATAAAGCTCAGTTTGCTCATGCGATAAAGGTCTTAAATTAATCTGATAAGTGGTGCTGACATCGGCATCAATTTTTTCACATTCAGAAACGGTGTTTCTAAGAAAGCTCTGTCCTACAAATAACAAACCTAAGGTAAAGCGATGCTCCTGTTGAAGAGTGGACTTAAGACGCATTAAAGCAACTAGGGTTTCACTGTTTAACTGATCAGCATCATCGATGAGTAAGGCCGCTGAAGGGTTCTCCCTGTTAAGGATGGCCTCGATTAATACAGCATCAGAAGTGACTGGCACTATAGGGTCTCCCCATTGTGCGAGCAATTTCTCACAGATCTCTAAGTAAGTCTGACCTTGTTTAGCACGCAGTACACAATAAGATTTTTTTTGAAAGCTGTTTGCTAAGAGTTGTCGCAATAGGCTGGTTTTGCCTGAGCCTGATTCACCCAAGAGTAAAAGACTGAGGCTTGGATGCTCTAGATATTCAGCGCAGATGTTATTGGTCATCTCTATCTGCGGGTCATGAAAGAGATTGTTGCTATCAATTGTTGTTGGGAATGGTTGTTTCTCCAGACCTAGACCTTGCATCTCATGTGACTGCAGCTGGATGCCTGCATCAGCATCAAGGGTTGGTTTTATAGCTTCAGTCTCTGCTGTCATATCAACTCATCTTCAGTTGCTGATGTTGACTCAGAGCATAGCGATCTGTCATGCCGGCAATATAATCTGCAACAACACGGGCTAAGCCGAAGTCGCCTTCCTTTTCACGCATAAGCTGTGCCCGGCGAAGATGTTTTTCAGGTAGCTGATCGGGCTGATTAAAAAAGGTCTCAAATAATTCTGTGATGACTGTTTGTGCGCTGGCACTCATTTCTTGTACGCGCTCATGTTGATAGAGATTTTTATGCAAGAAGCTTTTTAGCGCGGCGTTCTGTCGTTTGGTGTCTGGGCTGAAAGCTGCCAGCGTTGTCTGCATAGCCTTAACCTCTGCAGCAGAGCTAATATTATTCTCACTGAGATTTGCACGAGTGGTTTGCAAAAGGTCTTGAATTAATTGATTGATGATACGACGTATAACTTCATTAGACTGACGTTTTGGATTGAGTAGCGGATACTTTTCTGCAACCTGTTGGAATTGATGCTCAAAAATTTCTACTTGGCGTAGTTGCTCAATAGTAATGAGACCGGAGCGTAGGCCATCATCGACATCATGGTTGTTGTAGGCAATCTCATCGGCGATGTTAGTTAATTGAGCCTCAAGACCGGGCTGTGTGCGTTGAATAAAGCGTTCACCAACCAGCCCCATGCTGCGTGCATTTTTTAAGGAGCAATGCTTTAAGATCCCCTCACGTGTTTCAAAGGTGAGATTGAGACCATCAAATTGCGCATACTTTTCTTCCAGCGTATCGACAACACGAAGTGATTGTAGGTTATGTTCAAAGCCACCATAGTTACGCATGCAAATATTTAGGGCGTCTTGGCCGGCGTGTCCAAATGCGGTATGACCCAAGTCATGCGCCAGGGCGATGGCTTCAGTGAGATCTTCATTGAGGCCTAAGGCTCGTGAAATCGAGCGTGCAATCTGTGCCACCTCAATAGAATGAGTTAGCCGAGTTCGGTATAGATCGCCCTCGTGATTAATGAAGACTTGAGTCTTATATTCTAAACGCCGAAAGGCCTTGCTATGAATAACACGGTCACGGTCACGTTGAAATTCAGAACGGTTTTCACACTCACCTTCATCTAAGGCGCGACCACGAGATTCACTAGAACGTGTGGCATAGGGTGCGAGTGACTGTTCGTGCAGTCGAAGTTCTTTTTCTAGGTCATAGGCGATAGTCATTTACGATTGCTGGCTAAAGTCTTCTATCGTTTCACGTAGCAGGCCCTGATCAAAATCACTACTCAAGACCGCTTCGCCGATGTCGCGTAATAACACGAGGCGTAATTTTCCCTGCTTCACTTTTTTATCGACCGCCATCAAATCTAACATCTGCTGGCAGTTCATTTCACTCGGTAGTTGGGTGGGTAATTTTGCAGCAGAGATTAATGCACGGCTGCGCGCCACCTGTTCATTGTTAATCCAGCCTAAGCGCGATGAAAATTCAGCTGCTAAAAGCATGCCGCAGCCAACGGCTTCACCGTGTAACCAATTGCCATAACCCATGCCAGTCTCTATGGCATGCCCAAAGGTATGGCCGAGATTTAATAAGGCGCGTCGACCCGACTGCTCAAGCTCATCACTGGCTACGACCTCAGCCTTACATTCGCAGGAGCGTTGAACGGCATAATTAATAGCACTCTCATCCAGTGCCAGTAAGGCCTGCATATTGTCTTCTAGCCAAGCGAAGAAATTTGCGTCGGCAATCAAGCCATATTTAATCACTTCAGCCAGTCCAGCACTCAATTCGCGTTGCGGCAAGCTACGGAGTGTATCGGTTGAGGCTAAGACACACTGTGGTTGATAAAATGCGCCAATCATATTTTTCCCTAAGGGGTGATTGACACCAGTTTTCCCACCGACAGAGGAATCGACCTGCGAGAGTAAGGTCGTTGGGATTTGAATAAATTCAACGCCACGCTGATAACAAGCCGCAGCAAATCCGACGATATCGCCAATAACCCCGCCACCGAGAGCAATCAGCGTGGTGTCGCGTGAGTAACGATTTTCTAGGAGATGGTTGAAAATTAGCTCAGTCGTTGCCAGCGTTTTATAGACTTCACCCTCAGGCAGGATGAGGCTATCGACTTGCTTATCAGCTAAGGTCTGTAATAGGTCATCTAAGTACAGTGGCGCCACAGTCTCGTTGGTAATAATGAGAGTTCGCTCACTATGCAGATGCGGCAGCAATAGCTCAGGCTGCTGTAGCAAACTACCCCCAATATGTATGGGGTAGGAACGCTCCCCTAGATCTACCTTTAAACTGTGCATAGTGTTAACTGGTTGGTTCTTGAATAAGTTGTATGGTAGCCGGTTCGTACGCTGCACTCTAGCTGGCGTCGGCTTGAACTGAGTCTATAGTGGCTCATGTAAGCCTAATTCTTGAATGATTTCGTCTACGGAGTACATCATACTCTGTTGGTCTGTATTAATTGTAATATTCGCCAGACGTCGGTAGATGGGATTACGCTCTTCCGCAAGCAGCTTTAAGCGTGCGAGTGGGTCATTTGTTTGTAATAAGGGCCGTTTTTTGTCATTTCGTGTGCGTTGGTACTGTGAGTTGACTGAGGCCTTAAGATAAACCACATGTTTATTGGCGCTGAGGAGCTTTTGGTTCTCATCTAGAGTGATAATGCCGCCACCCGTTGCGATAACGGCTGCGCTGGCGCTAACGAGTTCAGCTAATACCTTGTTTTCACGTTGGCGAAAGCCCGCTTCACCCTCTAATTCGAAGATGGTCGTGATTGGCACCCCAGTCTTTTCTTCGATGAGCTGATCGCTGTCACGATAAGGCAGCGATAAGCGTTTCGCTAAACGCTTGCCAATGGAGGACTTTCCAGCCCCCATCGGGCCAATTAGTATGATTGCTGAATTCATCTCATAGTCTTAGTGCGGCAAGATCTTGATTGTAATCAAAAAGTCGTCACTGTTGGGTTTTTTTGCATCGCTGATGGCAGGCTTGAGGTTGCGTCTGTAGCGTGGGCATGGTTTATTAAGTCTGTCATCGTCAAATAGTCTTTCTGACATCTATGTTTATTTCAAAAGTGCTTCTGCGGCGGTTTGCCTTTATAGCGCTAGCGCTGTCAGCGCTAGCTATGCTTATGCTGCTGCTTGGCTACCTCATGCTGGCACCACAGCTGCCAGCGGTTGAATCCCTACGCAATATCCAACTACAAACCCCGCTACGTGTCTTCAGTAAAGAAGGCAAGCTGATGGCAATGTATGGCGAAAAACGACGTATTCCACTGCGTTATGATGACATTCCAAGTTTGATGTCAGGGGCCTTCTTAGCGGCTGAAGACGATCGCTTTTATGAGCATCCTGGGGTTGATTATCAGGGTTTGATGCGTGCTGTATACAAGCTGATCTTAACCGGACAAAAGGTTCAGGGTGGTAGCACCATCACCATGCAACTAGCACGTAACTTCTTCCTCAGTAATGAGCGCACGTATACGCGCAAGATAAAAGAGATCTTGCTCGCCCTGAGAATTGAAAAAGCGCTAAGTAAGCAAGAGATCCTAGCGCTGTACTTAAACAAAATTTATTTAGGACACCGTGCCTATGGTATCGCTGCAGCTGCAGATGCTTACTATGGGCTGCATGTTGAAGAGCTCAATCTGGCGCAAATCGCCATGATCGCAGGCTTGCCGAAGGCTCCCTCACGTTTTAATCCTATTAGTAACCCCAGTCGTGCCCTGATTCGGCGTAATTATGTCCTTGGGCGCATGTTGAAACTAGAGATGATTTCGCAAGGTGACTATGACCTTGCGAAAGCACAGGTTGTGGTTGCGAAACGCCATCGGCCGAGCATTGAATTAGATGCAAACTACATCAGCGAAATGGTTCGTGCAGAGATGTATGAGCGTTATGGAGAGGATGCCTATAGCAGTGGTTATCGTGTATTCACCACGGTTGAAGCGGAGCGACAACAGGCGGCACAGTTAGCCGTACAAAAAGGGATAGAGGCCTATGATGCGCGGCATGGCTATCGGGGTGCAGAACAACGCATAGCTGATCTCGAAATGCAGGATCAAGAAGCCTTGCTTAAGCGTTTAAAAAAGATCGGTGACATCCGTAAAAAACAGGCAGGTATCGTGCTTGAGGTGAGTGCTGAGCGTGCCTTGATATTACTGCGTAATGAAAAAATTGAACTAGGCTTGGATGCAGTTAAAGGCGCTAAACCCTATATTAATGAAAATCGTAAAGGGCCAACGCCAAAGGCTGTGAACGAGGTCTTAACGGTAGGTGATCTGATCAGGGTTGAAGCCAAGGCTGGTGGCTGGCGTCTCACTCAGGCACCGAAAGTATCGAGTGCCCTAGTCTCTTTGCGGCCAGAGGATGGTGCGCTACTTGCGCTCAGTGGTGGCTATGATTTTTATCATAGTAAGTTCAACCGCGCTATACAGGCGCAGCGGCAACCAGGCTCCTCATTTAAACCCTTTATATATTCTGCTGCCTTATCGGCAGGATTCACACCAGCCAGTATGATTAATGATGCCCCCGTGGTTTTTGAAGATAAAAAGCTGGAGAGTGTTTGGCGCCCACAAAATTACTCAGGTAAGTTTTTTGGCCCGACGCGATTACGTACCGCAATCATAAAATCACGAAATATGGTGTCAATACGATTGTTAAGAATCATAGGCCAAAAGCTAGCACGTCAGCATGCAGCAAAGTTTGGTTTTAATGCTGATGCCTTACCCAAGGATTTAACGCTGGCATTAGGCAGTGGCGCAGTTACACCAATGCAGTTGGCTCAGGGTTACAGTGTTTTTGCTAATGGCGGTTATCAGGTGAAACCTTATTTTATTGAGCGCATAGAATCAGCTGAGGGTGAGGTTATTTATCGTCCAAATATTCAACGCGTCTGTGATCTGAAATGTCAGCGTTTAGCTTCTGAACTTGCTGAGCATGAACGTGAGTTGGAAGATCTGGGGATTGATTTCACCGCGGTTGGAAACAACTATGCACCACGCATTATTGATGAAGCGAATATTTATCAGATAAGCAGTATGTTGCGTGATGTGGTTCAGCGCGGTACGGGGCGTAAGGCACACGTCTTAGGACGCAAAGATATTGCCGGTAAAACAGGCACCACAAATGAACAACGCGATGCGTGGTTTGCTGGATTTCATCCACAGGTGGTGACCACGGTATGGGTTGGCTTTGATGAGCATAAGCCATTAGGGCGTAGTGAATTTGGTGGCGCTGCAGCGCTGCCAATATGGATTGACTACATGCGTACCGCACTGCGTGATGTTGAGAAAGTGAAGGCGGTGTTACCGGCCGATATGATTGAGCTAAATATCAACCCAGAAACAGGTTTAGTGGTCTCTTCAGACGATCCGGAAGGTGTCACTGAGGTGTTTCATATCGATAACATTCCGGCCTTTGATCAGTCTTTTGAGGCTGAGCCGCAACAGACGGTAACGCAGTAAGCGAGCTTAGCGTTGGCTAAACTCGTGCACTGCGTCGACTAAAGCCTTTACATTCTCGGGGTCAATACCGGGATGAATGCCATGGCCTAGATTGAAGACGTGGCCGCTACCATGCGGATAGTCCTGCAAAATCTTCTTCACTTCAGCACGCACGACTTCTGGTGAGCTATATAAGACGGACGGATCCAGATTACCCTGCACAGCGACGTCGGTTCCGACGATAGCAGAGGCATCTGCAATATTAATAGTCCAATCAAGACCAATACCATCAGCACCAGTGGCTGCGATATGACTCAAGGAATGATTGGCGCCCTTAGAAAATAAAATCACAGGAATCTTGACGCCGTCATGCTCGCGTTTCAGCTGGTCTAACACGGAGTGCATGAACGCCAGTGAATAGCGGCGATATAATTCAGGCGTTAATACCCCACCCCAGGTATCAAAAATCATTAAGGCTTGTGCGCCGGCTTCAATCTGCGCATTGAGGTAGCTGGCAACACTGGCACTGACTGTGCTGAGTAATTGCTCCAATAATTTTGGCTGCTCATACATCAGTGCTTTGATCTTACTGAAGTCTTTCGATGACCTGCCTTCAACCATATACGTGGCTAAAGTCCATGGGCTGCCAGAAAAACCAATCAGAGGAACACGGCCATCTAATTCTTTACGAATTAAAGACACCGCATCGGTGACATAGCGTAACTCGGCACTAGGGTCAGGCACGGCTAACTTCTTGATATCCGCGGCGGTACGTACGGGGTTAGAAAAGCTTGGGCCATCACCCTCGACAAACTGCAGGCCTAAGCCCATAGCGTCTGGGATGGTTAATATGTCAGAAAATAAAATAGCGGCATCGAGATCGAATCGATCCAATGGCTGCATCGTCACTTCACAGGCTAATTCGGGGGTTTTACATAGCGTCAGGAAATTACCCGCTTTGGCGCGAGTGGCTCTATATTCCGGAAGGTAACGTCCCGCCTGGCGCATAATCCATACCGGAGTAGCGTCTACAGGTTGACGTAATAAGGCGCGAAGAAAGCGATCGTTTTTTTGGCTAGTCATATTATAGGTATTGGGCTAAGTAGAGGAGTTTCGCCACAATCATGAGTTGCCGATAAGCGTTTGTCTAGTTGGACAGCTTTGACTTGATTAGGGCGCTGACGGCAGACATGTCGGCACGTCCCTGCATCTGTGGTTTAAGTATCGCCATGACAGCCCCCATCTCTCGCATACTGCTGGCACCAGTTTTTGCAACAGCGGCAGTGATTAACTGCTCCACCTCGGATTCACTCAAGGCTTGTGGGAGGTATTCGGCGATGATGGCTAACTCGGCCTGTTCTTTCTCGACCAAGTCGGTACGTCCTGCATCTTCAAATTGAGACATGGACTCACGACGCTGCTTGCACATCTTATCGAGTACCTGCAGCACTTCAGTTTCATCTAGCTCTTTGCGTTCATCGACTTCAATCTGCTTGATAGCAGCAAGTGCTAGACGAATAGTTGCGAGACGTGGTTTCTCGCCAGCACGCATTGCGGATTTCATATCCGCAACCAGATTTTCTTTTATCGTAGCGTTACTCGCCATCGTATAAATACAGGATGACTTAGTAGAGACGCTTGCGCTTAAGACCAGTGCGAGAAACACGCTTTAAGTTACGTTTTACCGCAGCGGCTGCTTTGCGCTTACGCACAGATGTTGGCTTTTCGTAAAATTCGCGACGGCGAACTTCAGTTAGGACGCCCGCTTTCTCACATGAACGACGGAAACGTCGTAGAGCGATATCAAACGGCTCGTTTTCTTTAACTCGTACTCCAGGCATAAATCCTCGGATCTCTTACTAATTGGAAAATAGGACGGTGGATTATAAATACGCTATGCTCGATTTCAACTGTTATTAATCATTTTTAGCTCATTTAACCAATTTAAAGCATGAAAGTTCTCGGAATTGAAACATCCTGTGATGAAACAGGGATCGCAATCGTCGATGAAAGAGACGGTCTTATTGCTGAAACCTTGCACAGTCAGGTGCTTACTCACGCTAAATACGGCGGCGTAGTCCCTGAATTAGCCTCACGAGATCATGTGCAGCGTATTTTACCGCTGATTCGGCAATGTTTACGCGAGGCCGACCTCACACTCAACGATATTGATACCCTGGCCTATACTGCGGGGCCGGGATTAGTCGGTGCCTTATTTGTCGGTGCTGCAGTGGGCCGCTCGCTCGCTTGGGCTTTAGGCAAGCCGAGTGTCGCGGTGCACCACATGGAGGCGCATCTGTTGGCGCCATTCATCGAGCAGCACAGCGCACCACAGTTTCCCTTCCTATGTTTATTAGTTTCTGGTGGTCACACCATGTTGGTTGAGGCACGGGCTATCGCTGATTATCAAGTGCTTGGCCAAAGTTTGGATGATGCCGTTGGTGAAGCCTTTGACAAAACTGCGAAGCAACTGGGTTTAGGCTATCCGGGTGGGCCATTAATTGAGCAGTTAAGTGTGCAGGCTGAGGCCTTAGGCGTGCGTTCAGATAAACCATTCCCACGCTCTTTAATGGCGAAAGATAGCTTGGATTTTAGTTTTAGTGGGTTGAAGACACACGCCCTGCTGGCCTATCAGCGCAGCAACCAAGATGACAGAGCTAAAATGGCGGTTGCTTCAGCATTTCAGGCGGCTGTTATTGATACTCTGGCTGAGAAATGCCGACGTGCACTGCAACAAACGGGCCTAAAAACCTTAGTGGTGGCTGGTGGTGTCAGCGCTAATCAAGCGCTGCGCAGCCGTTTATCAGCCTTGCAGGCGCAGGGTATTGATGTTCAGTTACCGGCGTTACGGCTCTGTACGGACAATGGTGCCATGATTGCTTTTGCCGGATTACAGCATGCATTGGCTGGACATTATGATACCGATGCCGCCATTAAGGTGCGTCCACGCTGGCCATTAGCTGAGCTTAGCCCGCGCTAAATAAATGCTAAATTATTGATAGCCAGCTATTTTTTTCCAATCTTAGCTTCCTTGCCTTGGATTAACTGGCGGATGTTGCCGCGATGGCGCCAGCAAACTAATAGCGCGATCAAACTCGATACTAAGGTGATGCTAGGGTCCTGCAGGGCAAACCCTGCTATCCACGGTATGCTGAAGGTGGCTATGAGTGCTGCCAACGAGGAATAAGTGGTTATTTTGGCAACAGCTAGCCATAGTGATATCCAAACTAGGGCCAATATGGGGTTTAGACCAAGGAGTGCACCGAGTGTCGTAGCGACCCCTTTGCCGCCTTGGAATCTTAAAAATAACGGGTACATATGGCCAATTATGGCGGCTAAGGCCATGGCGCAGAGTAACTCTGTGCCAACCTGCAGCTGTCTGGCCAGTAATAGTGGTAACAGACCTTTGGCTAAATCGCCGATAAGGGTTAACGCGGCCGCTTTTTTATTGCCTGAGCGCAGCACATTAGTGGCGCCAGGATTGCCAGAGCCAACCGTGCGTGGATCAGCCAGCCCCATGCTGCGTGAGACCAATACGGCGCTAGAGATTGAGCCAATAATATAGCTACCTATTATAAGTAGTAGCGAGAAAGGCTGAGACAAGACAATGAAATCGATAGGCAACATGTGTTAATCCATTAGCATGAAGAAAGTAAACGCATTATTAATCAGCGGGTGGGGCACGACTGCCGCGATCTGGGATCCGATTATTCCAGTATTAGAGCAGGCTTACCAGATTGACGTGATAGAGCCTCCTTGGCTGCCTGCGGGCCAGGCCTTAGGATCGATGTCGGCTGTTGATGACTATATTGAGTCGCTAGCCCAGCGCATGTCAGAAGATACGACGCTGATTGCGTGGTCACTCGGTGGTTTATTGGCTCTGCGCCTAGCGGTTCGCTTTCCGAATAAGGTTAAGCGACTGGTCTTAATCGCTAGTACAGCCTATTTTCCCTGTGATCAGGGTGGGCTTAATGGCATTGATCGCAGCTGGCTGAATAGTTTTTGCGAGCGCTTTAAAGCCGCACCTGAAAAAACCCTGCAGCGTTTTATGACATTACAGGTAAAGGGTGAGCAGCAGGCAAAGCCTTGCTTGCGTCTATTGCAGCAACTTTGTACCGTTTCAGAATATGATATGGATGAATGCGAGGCTGGGCTAATGTTGTTGTCGACGCTGGATGTACGAGACGAATTAACTCAAGTTGTACAGCCTGTGCGTATTATTCATGGGCAAAATGATGCGGTGTTGCCAGTGGCTGCGGGTAAACATCTGGCAGCAGTCTTGCATAGTCACTGCCATATTATTGCGGATGCTGGCCATGTGCCGCAGTTATCGCATAGTGCTGCTGTGGCCGAGGCCATTTGTCAGCCCTGGACTGAAAGTCTGAGCCATTACTCAAAAAATTAAGCAGAGATAAAGCAATCTTGGATATCGTAAATAAGCCAGCAGTGGCAGCCACTTTTGGTGCAGCAGCAGCGAGTTATGACGCTGCGGCTGAGGTGCAAGAAGAGATTCGTAAGCGCTTGCTTGCCCGGCTCGATGACTTAAACGTAGCGCCAGATGCGCTACTGGATTTGGGTGGTGGCACCGGCCTCGCACGCAAAGCCCTGCTAGAGCGTTATCCAGCAAGCCATTATATTAATGCTGATTTATCTGAAGAAATGCTGCACTTCGCACAAACTATGGATATAGCGGCTGATTTGGTCTGTGCTGATGCCGAATCCCTGCCTTTTAGTCGGTCGAGTGTTGATCTGGTTTTCTCAGCATCGACGTTTCAGTGGTTGAATGATCTAGAAACGGCCTTGCTTGAATGTAAGCGAGTCTTACGCCCTCAGGGGCTGTTACTGTTTTCGACCTTTGGGCCGGACACGCTGAAGGAGTTACGCAGTAGTTTTGCCGCAGTTGACCCGTATCCGCGAGTCAACCCGTTTTTAGCGAGACAGGAGGTGAGTGATCTACTTGAAAAGAGTGGGTTATCTCAAGCCCGTGTTGAAAGTGAAGTAATTCAAATTGAATATGCTAGTCCTAGACAATTATTGCGTAGTTTAAAAGAGACTGGGGCGACTAATCAGCTGGGTGGGCGTTCACGCGGTTTACTGACGCCCAGACGATTACAGGCCGCAGTCAGCGAGTATGAGGCCTACAAGACAGCTGAAGGCCGCTATATAGCAAGCTATGAGGTGATTTATGCTTTTGCTTGGCAGCAGGCTGCTGAAGGCTGAAACAATCAAGGCTTTGTGTATTAAACGTACACATCCTGCACATCCTGGCCAGTTTGGATAGTGCTTAGAGGGCCTGTTTTAGTCGATCATACAGAGTGAAAGTATTCCTTATTTGAAAATGCATTTGAGATAGATAGTTGCTAATATGTCGCGGCCAGAAAGAACAGTGGAAGAATCTATAGTCTGTGGAAACAGTCTAGGGGTTCGAGGATGACCCAAATGCAGTTTGTGGTAACACCAAACTTCTCAACGTCATGGAAGGCGAATCAGACGCTGATTGCTAGTCTGGCAGTGTTGTCCTTCGGTATGGCTTTGGCTTTTGCGGCACACGGATTGTGGATGATCCTGCCGTTTGTTGGTTTAGAAATCACAGCCTTAACGGCTGGTTTGTATTGGTGTTGCTTGAAAGCGACACGGCGTGAGGTGATATCGATAGATGCTGATTACATTACGGTAGCCGTTGGTAGGGATCACGTGGTGCAAACCACACAGTTTCAAACTGCGTGGACAAAGATTGTTTTAAAACCGTCACCTGTGGCGGCACACCCAGGGCAGCTTGTATTGCGCTCCAAGGGTAAAGAACTAGAAGTAGGAGCCTTTCTTTCGCAGGATGAAAGACTGGAACTATCCACTTCAATAAGAAGTGCACTCAGTAATGTTGTGTACTCATAAGAAATATTTTTAAACGGAGAATAAATAATGTTTGCGATTAAACGCTTGAATGCTTGGCTCGGTCTAGCATTCATCTCAGTCGTTAGCGGCTCTGCATTGGCGGCTGGCCAGCCGATCAATATGACGCCCGGAGTGACTGATATCAGTGCTGAAGTATATGACATGCACATGATTGCCTTTTGGCTGTGTGTGGTCATTGCCATCGTTGTCTTTGGTGTGATGTTCTATTCGATCTTCGCTCATCGCAAATCACGGGGTGTAACACCGGCAACCTTCCATGAGAGCACAACGATTGAGGCGATCTGGACTATTATTCCTTTCGTCGTACTTATCGCCTTATCTATTCCAGCGACTAAGACGCTAATCGATATGTACGATACGTCTGACTATGATATGACCGTGAAGATTACCGGTTATCAGTGGCTATGGCATTACGAATACGTTGAAGATGGTGTCGATTTCCACAGTAAATTACACACCCCGATCTCTCAGATTAATAATGATGAAGAGAAAGGTGAGAACTACTTATTAGAAGTAGATAATGAATTGGTTCTACCTGTCGGTAAGAAAGTTCGTTTCTTGATTACTTCAAATGACGTTATTCACGCCTGGTGGGTGCCTGATCTAGCGGTGAAGAAAGACGCAGTTCCGGGCTTCATTAATGAAGCATGGGCACGCGCTAATGAGCCAGGTATTTATCGTGGTCAGTGTGCAGAGCTATGTGGACGTCATCATGGCTTCATGCCAGTGGTTGTGCGCGTAGTCCCAGAAGCTGAGTACAAGCAATGGGTCGTAGAAAATGCGAAACCAGAAAGTGCTACAGAATATGCGGCCATTAGCGAATAGAGCTAGGGTCAGATAATGTTAAGTTTTTGCTTTAATTTTTTTGTAAGGAGAGCGTAATGAGTACGGTAGCTGCAGGCGATCATCATGATCATCCAGAGAGTCCCTATTCAATAAAGCGATGGTTGTTTACGACTAATCACAAGGACATTGGTACCTTGTATTTGTGGTTCGCATTCATCATGTTTCTGATCGGCGGTGTCATGGCGTTGGTAATTCGAACTGAATTATTCCAACCAGGCCTACAGTTTGTAGACCCGCAGTTCTTTAACTCGATGACGACGATGCACGCCATCATGATGATTTTCGGTGTGGTTATGCCTGCATTTACAGGCCTAGCTAACTGGTTAATCCCAATGATGATCGGTGCGCCAGATATGGCGCTACCACGCATGAATAACTGGAGCTTCTGGATTCTGCCATTTGCTTTCGCAATGATGCTGTCAACTCTATTCATGGATGGCGGTGGCCCAGCTGGCGGTTGGACACTTTACCCACCACTGACTTTGCAGACAGGTGACGCACTACCGTTCGTTATCTTATCGATGCACTTCATGGGTTTGTCATCAATTATGGGTGCGATTAACGTTGTTGCAACCGTATTAAATATGCGTGCCCCAGGCATGACATTAATGAAAATGCCTTTGTTTGTATGGACATGGTTAATTACAGCCTACCTACTGATTGCCGTTATGCCGGTATTAGCAGGTGGTATCACTATGCTGCTCACTGACAAATACTTCGGCACCAGCTTCTTTAATGCTGCCGGTGGTGGTGATCCAGTAATGTTCCAGCATATTTTCTGGTTCTTTGGACACCCAGAAGTTTATATTTTGATCCTGCCATCATTCGGTGTGGTATCGAGTATTATTCCTACCTTTGCACGTAAGCCATTATTCGGTTATGCCTCAATGGTTTATGCGACAGGTGCGATTGCCTTCTTATCCTTTATCGTCTGGGCTCACCACATGTTTACGGTGGGTATGCCATTAGCAGGTGAACTGTTCTTTATGTTTGCGACGATGCTGATTGCGGTGCCAACAGGGGTTAAGATATTTAACTGGATTGCAACCATGTGGCGCGGTGCAATGACCTTTGAGACACCTATGTTGTTCGCTCTCGGGTTTATTGTGATGTTCTCTATTGGTGGTTTCTCCGGCTTGATGCTGGCTTTAGCGCCCGTCGATTTCCAATACCACGATACCTACTTCGTAGTGGCTCACTTCCATTACGTATTGGTTCCAGGTTCAATCTTTGCGATCATCGCGGCGGTTTATTACTGGCTGCCTAAATGGTGTGGCAACATGTATAGCGAAGGCCTTGGTAAGACCCACTTCTGGTTATCTACCATCTTCGTTAACCTAACCTTCTTCCCAATGCATTTTGTTGGTCTAGCCGGTATGCCACGTCGTATTCCAGACTATGCCTTACAGTTCTCGGATTACAATATGATGGCGACTATCGGTGCCTTCGGCTTCGGTTTGTCTCAGCTACTATTCTTGGTACTTGTGATCAAGGCTATCCGTAGCGGTAACAAGGCAACCAGCCAAGTATGGGAAGATGCAGAAGGCCTAGAGTGGACTCTGCCATCACCAGCGCCATACCATAGTTTCTCAACGCCACCGGCTATTAAGTAGTCGAAGGTTAGAGATAAATGGACGCTAAGCAAAAACAGAAAAAGGCTGTGCGAGTCACAGTCCTTTCACTTATTTTTGTCGCTCTTACCGTATACATCGGTTTTTACTTCTTGGTGTATTCAGCATGAGTAAGAAGACATCAAAGGCTACTCGTGGGGCAGCTAAACTAGCCCTTGCAGCAGTCTTTATGTTTAGTTTTGGGTACCTATTGGTACCTTTGTATGATGTGTTTTGTGATTTAACCGGTCTTCGCTTTACTGATGAGGAAGCGGTTGCGCTGACACCACAAGAACTACAAGAAGATAGCAGTCGCCTGGTGACGATTCAGTTTGATGTTTCGATGAACCAAGGGATGTCTTGGCAGGTAAAGCCTGAGATGCGAGAAATGAAAGTGCATCCGGGACGTGTTTATACGACTTTCTACAGTGCTAGAAATAAGACTGCAGAAGAGATGGTCGGACAAGCCGTTCCTAGTGTGGCACCGATTGCTGCAAATAAGTATTTAGTAAAAACAGAGTGTTTTTGTTTTGATAACCAAACGATCGCGGCGGGAGAGACAGTCAATATGCCGTTAAGCTTTATGCTTAAACCAAGACTGCCGCCTAACGTTAATGTGGTAACACTTTCGTACACTTTTTTTGATATTACAAAAAATGTTAGCACTGCGAATCAATTAGACAGTGCATTAGCATATAAATAACGAGGACAGATTAATGGCACAGGCAGAAAATTCATATTACGTCCCGCATGGGAGCCACTGGCCAATTTTTGGCTCGGTTGCGGTATGCACCATGCTAGTCGGCATGGCGAACTACCTAAATGGCACCTCTTGGGGTGGCAGCATGGCGTTGGTTGGCTTCGGCTTATTAGTGGTTATGCTTTTTGGATGGTTTGGTACCGTCATTAAAGAAAGTCGCGCAGGCCTGTATAACACTCAGGTTGATGTCTCATTCCGTTGGGGCATGTTTTGGTTCATCTTCTCTGAAGTGATGTTCTTTGCTGCCTTCTTTGGTGCGCTGTTCTATGCGCGTAATTACTCTCTGCCTTGGCTCAGTGGTGATGGCAGTGGCGCAATGACTAATATGTTCCTTTATGAAGGTTTCGAAGCGTCATGGCCGAGTGCTGCAAATGGTCCAGGTAATGTTGGTGGTGAATACAGGCCGATGGGTGCTTGGGGATTACCAGCGATTAATACCGCACTGTTGTTGACCAGTGGCGTGACCTTAACGTGGGCACACCATGCTTTAAAAGCCGGTCATCGTGCGCAGTTGATTATTGGTTTGTTCTTGACGGTTGCACTGGGTGCGATCTTCATGGCTTGCCAAGTACTAGAGTACAAAGAAGCCTATGAGCATTATGGTTTAACAATGGGCAGTGGTATCTACGGAACGACATTCTTTATGTTGACCGGTTTCCACGGTTTCCATGTCACCATTGGTGCCATTATTCTTGCGGTGATTTTAGTCCGCTGTATGTCGGGGCACTTTAGTTCAGATGATCATTTTGGTTTTGAAGCAGCCGCTTGGTATTGGCACTTTGTCGATGTGGTCTGGTTGGGTCTGTTTGTATTTGTATACCTGATATAGATTTGAAAGATAAGTGGGGCTGGCTAGAATCAAGTTCAGCTGGCCTCACACCATCTTTAATGTCTGCGGGTGCAACACCCGATAGATCGCGCGTCAGTCCTCACTTAGGACTAAACCCTAAAAGACTAATTCCGGCTTTAGCCACCCAAACCATGTGGTTGTATCCAGCCCATCTGTGCGCAGATCAGCAGGAAGACAAAAGCAAATACGGATAAAGCGATGCGAGCTGTGAGAGCACGTACTGTGCCACGACCATCACCTTTATTACTTACTAAATGTAAGAGTGCAGAAACAAGACTGGCAACAATCAACAAGAATAAAATAATGATGATAGTTTTAATGAGCATAATGAAGAATTCCGTTTTTTTAAGAAAATAACACGTAATAGATCGATCGACTAAGGATTTTGCAGAATGGCATCAACGAATGTGGTACAGCTAAGACGTGGTCTAGTCACTATGGCCACTTTACTCTGTCTCGGTCTATTTCTTTCCCTGGGTAATTGGCAGCTGCAACGGGGTTATGAGAAGGCAGCGATAGAACTTAGCGTAGCGCAAAATCGCGAACAGTTGCAGCAACTACCGCAGCTACCCTTGGCTGAGGCCAGTGCCTGGCGAAATAAACGCGTCAGCCTAAGCGGTCATTACGATAGCTCAAAACAGTTCTTGTTAGACAATCAAATTCGCGGTGGCCGCGTTGGCTATAACGTGCTCACACCCTTTTATCTAGAGATCTCGCAGGCATGGGTTTTAGTTGATCGAGGCTGGCTACCACAGGGAGTGAGTCGAGAGCAGTTGCCAACAGTCGCTGTGGATACTGATGAGCAGACGATTATTGGAGCAATCTATGTGCCCTATGCCAAAGCGTATAGCCTAGGTGAGATAGCTGAAGGTGAAGATTATGACTGGCCACGCCGTGTACAGTTTATCGACTTCATTGAACTGGGCAAAAGATTGGAAATTGAGCTTCAGCCCTTTACTCTACGCCTGTCAGCAGAAGTTAAAGATGGTTTTAGGCGAGATTGGCAAAGTAGTCAGATGCCGGCAATGAAACATTATGGTTACGCGTTCCAATGGTTTGCGATGGCTGCGGCAGTCGTAATCCTCTGGTACTTATATTCCTTCCGAAAAAAGAAGACAACATGACTGAAATGACAAAAAAAAGTAAAACCCCATATTTCTTATTTGGTGTATTCATACTGCCGTTACTGATTGCCGTAGCGATGTACTCCTTACGTGACCACCTGACATTTTCAAGTCCGACGGCACATGGTGAGCTGGTGCATCCGGCACAGCCAATTACGAGCATGCAGCTGCTTGCTGATGAGCAGGTGTTTGACCTTGAGTCGATGCAGGGCAAGTGGAACTATTTGATCTATGTCGATAAAAACTGCGACCTGATCTGTGAAACCGCCTTATTTAAGATTCGCCAAGCCGCCTTAGCGACTGGTCGCGAAATAAGTCGCGTGCAGTATTTTCTCGTAGTAGCGGATGGTGCCTCAGTCGATCAAGAGCTCACTCGCAGGCACCCTAAACTTCAGCAGGGGCAGCTGCAAACATTGAATCTTGAAAACCCGGAAATGAAAGGCGAATTGTTGCAGGCTGGTGATGTCTTACTGGTCGATCCGAATGGCAATATTATGATGCGCTACGATGATCAAGCAACCTCTAAAGGCATGTTAAAAGATGTCAAAAAATTACTTAAGTTATCGAATATAGGTTAGATCATGAATAAATCTTTCAATCGTGTTGTTAGCATTAGTGGCGTCTTAGCATTTTGCGTGATCGTCCTCGGCGCATTTGTTCGACTGTCTGATGCTGGACTGGGCTGTCCAGACTGGCCCGGTTGTTATGGCATTCTGGTGGGTGTGCCTGACACCGCACCTGCGATTGAGATGGCCAATCAAAACTATGATCGAGCCGTAGAGATTGGTAAGGCATGGAAAGAGATGATCCATCGCTACCTAGCTGGCATCCTTGGGCTCTTGGTGTTCTTTATTGCGGCGTGGTTAATCCGTGGTGATAAAGCAGGGAATCGTCAGGTTGGCTATGGGGTGGTACTCGCCTTAGCGCTGAGTTTTCAGGCGGTCTTGGGCATGTGGACGGTAACCTGGGAGTTGAAGCCTCTGGTGGTGATGTCGCATCTCTTAGGGGGGTTTACCTTATTTAATTTACTCGGCTGGCAATGGTTACGGAGTTTGTCGAATCAGCACCAGTTCGTGCATCGAATACCGCCTGCTTTGGCTAATTTCTCCATTATTGTACTGTTTGCATTGGTTATACAGATTGCACTCGGTGGTTGGGTTAGCTCAAATTATGCGGCCTTAGCCTGTACTGAATTCCCCCACTGCCAAGGATCGCTGTGGCCGCAGGATATGGACTTTAAAAATGGCTTTATCATGTGGCGTGGGCTTGGCGTTGATTATGAGTTTGGTGTACTAGATCATCCGGCGCGTCTAGCCATTCATATGGTACATCGGGCAGGCGCCTTGGTGGTTAGTAGCCTGATTCTGATTTATGCCTGGCGATTATTTCGTGCAGCCAAGGATGTTGTGCCATTACGCAGGGTGAGTTTAGTCATTGTTGGGCTCTTAATCCTGCAAATTACACTGGGTATCGCCAATGTGATTGGTCATTTGCCACTACCTGTGGCGGTAGCTCATAACGGTGTCGCTCTATTACTTCTGTTTAGCATTCTCAGCAGCACCTATATGTTAAAATCTGGCCGCTATCTTTAAGCAAGGTCAATAATGTCTGTGCAAACAACTTCGGGGAAGAACCCGGCTGAAAAAACGGGTTTAATCGCGCAATGGCGTGATTATGTTGAGTTATGTAAGCCAAAAGTCATCGCGTTGATGCTATTCACCGTGATTGTTGGCATGTTGATGGCGGCACCCGGTGCCGTTACGCTAGCGCAAATGCTCTATGCCTTAGTCGGTATCGGCCTGGTTGCGAGCTCAGCTGCGGCTATTAATCATGTCGCTGACAGTCGCATCGATGCCGCGATGGACAGGACTAAACTGCGTCCCCTTCCCAGTGGTTCCCTCGACAAGACTCAAGTGTTGCTGTTTGCGCTAGTGATTGGCGCGCTTGGCATGATATTGCTGATTCTTAAGATTAATCTACTCACAGCCGTGCTCACCTTTGCCTCATTGGTTGGTTATGCTGTGATCTATACGATGTATCTGAAGCGAGCGACACCACAGAATATTGTTATTGGCGGCGCTGCAGGTGCAACTCCACCATTACTCGGCTGGACTGCAGTGACAGGACAGGTTGAGGCCGACGGCTTACTGCTGTTTTTGATTATCTTCACATGGACGCCACCGCATTTTTGGGCGCTAGCGATTTATCGAAAAGAGGAATATGCAAAGGTTGATATTCCGATGTTACCGGTGACACATGGTGAAGATTACACGCGCTTACACATAACGCTATACACCCTGTTGATGTCTTTGATCACTATTTTCCCTTACTTCACGGGAATGTCAGGGCTGGTTTATCTGAGTGGTGCGATATTATTGAATGCAGGCTTTTTATACTATGCCATCAGCCTACAGCTGACTAAAAGTCGAAAGAGGGCAATGGATACTTTTGTCTATTCAATCGTTTACTTGATGGCTTTATTTGCAGTGCTATTATTTGACCGCTATTTACCGATGATTCTGGAATTGAGCTAGTAGAGTAGTCTTGCAGGATTTTGTCTGTTCAAGCCATATGCTTTGCTGGCTGTTTAGCTAGCAAAGCAATGCTGTAATTTCTTTATCGCGTTATTTTCCAACTGGCGTACCCGTTCAGCAGAAATACCAAACTCGGCAGCCAGCTGATGCAGCGTACTTTTAGTTTCAGTAAGCCAGCGAGATTGAATAATCGTTTTGCTACGATCATCTAGGGCGGTCATTGCGGCCTTGAGTTTTTGCAGTTGATAGCTAGAAAAGTCTGCTGCTTCGAGGCTCGCTGATGGGTCTAAGCCATCATGTTCTAAATAATAAGCAGGCGAGCTTGAGTCATCATCCTTATCGCTATTATCAAAACCCATGTCGTGGCCACTGAGGCGTGATTCCATCTCTAAGACATCTTTGCTGGTGACGCCGAGATCTTTGGCTACCGCTTCAACTTCAGCATGATTGAGCCAACCTAAGCGCTTTTTCTTGCTGCGTAGATTGAAGAATAATTTGCGCTGAGCCTTGGTTGTCGCCACTTTCACAATGCGCCAGTTACGTAAGATGAATTCATGCATCTCAGCTCGTATCCAATGCACAGCAAATGACACGAGGCGAACATTGGCCTCAGGATTAAAGCGTTTTACCGCCTTCATCAGTCCGATATTGCCTTCTTGAATAAGGTCAGCAAGTTGCAGACCATAGCCGTTATAGCCACGTGCAATCTTTACAACAAAACGTAGATGATGAGTAATCAGCAGACGTGCGGCTTCAAGGTCGCCATGATCGTGTAGACGAACGGCAAGCGCATTTTCTTCTTCGGCCGAAAGGATGGGTAGCTGGTAGGCGGCATGGATATAAGCATCTAGGCTGCCGGTGCTGACCACTAAATCCTGAGGGCTGTTTAGACGTAGCTCAGTATTCATATGTATTTAAGGAAATAGATTAAACAGAACTAATATTAGCACTCTGAAAAAGAGAGTGCTAATAGTGTTAGGGGTAAAGTGTATGGGTTTTGTCTAGTGTATCAATTGTTTCATTTTATACATTAACTGTAATTCATCTGTTTCTTAAATGATTGCTGACCCCGATTCGGGCGCTGAAGAGTCCGATGAGCGCACTGGACGCCAAGACAATAAGGCAGGTTTCCCACTCTATCAGGCTTTTTCTCGCTAAATCACTGCCGTATAAGGTGTCAATCTGCCCCAGACTTGAGTATATGAGGGCGCTTGCCAGCAGTATTAGGATCAACGCCAGCATTCCAGAGAGCAGCCCCAGCCACAAGCCACTGTACAGAAAAGGTCTTCGAATATAACGGTCACTGGCACCGACCAGAGTCATGATATCGATCTCATCACGTCGGCTGAGTAACTCCCAACGGATGACGTTAATGAGGATTAGGCAGGCGCCGAGTAATAAAAATGCGGTGACTAGGCTCAAACTGCGAGTGGCTAAATGCTGCCAAGCTTGCAGACGTTTGAGCCAAAGAGTGTCTAATTGGAAATAAGCCACCTCATGCAGCGCTTCTAAACGCTGCTGTAATTGTTCTAATTGCTGCAGACTATTGTGTTTTTCATCAGGCATCAGCAGTAACAAATGCGGTAATGGGTTCTCTGGCAGGTTCTGGATGAGGCCCTCGAGTTGGCTACGCTTAGCAAAATCCGTCAAGGCTTGCTGTCGGTCTAGCAGTTCTACTGAGCTCAGCTGCGGCTCCTGCTGTAATCGTTCTGCCAGCGTGACGGCCGCCGCATAACTGACATTATCAGCAAGGAACAAGGTAATCTGCTTACTTTCTTGCATTGAACTTAAGGCGGCGGCACTGCCCTGTGAGAGCTGAAAGATAGCTAGGGGAATAGCAAAGGCTAGCGCGGTCATGCTGATGGTAATGCTCGATCCAAGCGGTGTCGCTAGGATCTTATTTAAGCTTTGCTGCGCACACATGACATGGTTCTGGTACCAGCCGACAATGATCGCTAAAGTTTTGGAAAACATCGCTTAATGCGCTTCCAAAGCAGTCAATACCTGGCCATGCTCGAGTTTGATGACACGCTTATCCATCTGTGCAATCAGATTGAGATCATGGCTGGCCACCAAGACGGTGACACCGACCTGTTGAAACTGCGCGAGTAGCTGAAAAATCTCCAAAGAGAGCGTCGGGTCAAGGTTGCCAGTCGGTTCATCGGCGAGTAACAGGCGCGGTTTATGGACGATGGCTCGGGCAATACCGACACGCTGCTGCTCACCGCCAGATAGCGCGATAGGCTCTGCTTTTTCCTTGCGCAACAAGCCCACCTTATCTAAGGCCGCTCTGACACGGCGTGGGATCTCACGTTGGCTATAACCAGAGATACGCAGCGGCAAGGCGACATTCTCAAAGACATTACGGTCTTGTAGCAAACGATGGTCTTGAAAGATTAGGCCCATGCGGCTGCGGATTTTGGCAATCTGTGAACGCTTGGCATGAGTCACATTGCGTCCGTTCAGGAAAATATTGCCACGGCTGGGCGCCTCTATCAGCGCAATCAGTTTGAGTAAGGTACTTTTACCGGCACCGGAAGCTCCGGTAAGAAAGGCAAACTCAGCAGGGGCTAATTCAAGATTAAGCTGCGACAGAACTTCACCAGTTTGCGCATAGCGCTTGGCCACATTTTGCATCCGGATCATAGCGTTAACTCTGCTCTCTAGGTGGCTGCTGCTATTTAAGTGTCTGCTTCTAGCCCTAATAAGGCATCGGCAAATTGCAGCGCATCAAAAACCTGTAAATCGTCTATGGACTCACCGACACCAATATAACGAATCGGTAGGCCGAGCTGGTCTGCAATGGATAAAACAACACCGCCCTTCGCGCTGCCATCAAGTTTGGTGATGCACAGCCCAGTCACCTGCATGCTGCGATGAAATTCTTGTGCCTGCCTAAGGGCATTCTGCCCCATGCTGGCGTCGATCACCAACAAGGTTTCGTGAGGCGCAGCCGGATCAACTTTCTGCATCACACGCTTAACCTTCTGGAGCTCAGTCATGAGGTCATTTTGCGTATGTAAGCGCCCAGCTGTATCAGCAATCAAGACATCAATATTACGCGCCTTGGCTGATGCTAGAGCGTCAAAGATGACGGCAGCACTATCAGCGCCGGTGGCCTGTGCGACAACCGGCACATCATTGCGTTCACCCCAGGTCACTAATTGTTCGACCGCAGCTGCTCGGAAAGTATCACCAGCTGCGAGCATGACCTGCTTGCGATTACGCTTCAGACGTCTGGCTAGCTTACCGATAGTTGTGGTTTTGCCGGCGCCATTCACGCCTATCACAAGGATCGCAAAGGGTTTGTTATCACCGAGTATGATGGCTTGGTTGCAGGGCTCTAAAAGTGCAACGATACGTTTTTTAAATAATGCAGAGACGCTGGTTTGCAAACGCTGTCGTTTAGCATCGGCGACATCTACTTTAAGCTGCTTGATTAAAGTTTGTACAAGTTCGACGCCGACATCAGCAATTAATAATCTTTCTTCAAAGTCTTCGAGTAACTCGTCGCTGAGCTCAAGCTCGGCAACCTTCTGCTTAGAAAAGCTAGGGCTTAACAGGTCACGCGTTTTAGAGAGGCCCGATTTCAATCGGTTAAATAAGCTACGGTCGGTCATATACAGTTGTGAGTAGTGCTGATTGATAATGCTATTCTAATGTGCGAACTTGGGAGCCTACGTATGGTCTACCAACGTTCAATCCCACTAAAAACGATCTCATTAGGTACATAGTAATGATGAAATTTATTGTAGCAGCAAATGTTGCTTTAATTGCTGTTTTGTCGATCGCCAATGCCAGCGCTCAAGTCTCCACTCATACCCTAGACAATGGCCTTAAAGTTATTGTCAAAGAAGACCACCGCGCACCGGTGGTGACATCACAGGTTTGGTACAAAGTCGGCTCAGCGCAAGAGTACGGTGGCATCACCGGCGTCTCACATATACTGGAACACATGATGTTCAAGGGTACACCGAGCTATCCAGCAGGGCAGTTCTCTGAGATTCTGGCGCGAGTGGGCGCACGTGATAATGCCTTTACGGGGAGAGATTACACCGCTTACTTCCAAGTCATGGCGGTGGCACACCTAGAGACTAGCTTCCAATTAGAATCTGATCGTATGGCGCATCTAACATTGGATGCTGCCGAGTTTGCAAAAGAAATTGAAGTCGTGAAAGAAGAGCGTCGTTTGCGCACGGAAGATAATCCGAATGCGTTGACCTATGAACAGTTTATGGCGACAGCATTTAATAGCAGTGCCTATCACAACCCGATTGTCGGTTGGATGAATGACTTAGATAATATGCAGGTCGAAGACCTCGCTCTTTGGTACCAACGCTACTACTCACCGAATAATGCGACATTGGTAGTCGTTGGTGATGTCGATCCGCAACAGGTCTTTAGTATGGCTGAACGCTATTATGGTCAGTTGCCTGCGCGTCAGGTTAATTATCACAAGCCACGTGTTGAAGCCCCACAAGTAGGGCAGCGTCATGTTGAGATTAAAGCGGTCGCCAAACTGCCTTACTTACTCATGGGTTATAAAGTTCCGGTGCTAAATACTATTGAAGAGTCATCTGAGGCTTACGCCTTAGCTGTTTTAGCGGGCATATTAGACGGTGGCCGTAGTGCTCGCTTGAGCAAGCATTTAGTCCGTGGTGAAGAAATAGCAGCCAGTGCAGGGGCAGGCTACAGTTTATATGCAGCACAAGACTCACTGTTTTTATTTGATGGCACACCACGTTCAGGCACCAGCGTTGAGCAGTTGCAAGCCGCTATTGAGGCGCAGATTGATACCTTAAAGAATGAACCTGTCAGTGCCGCTGAGCTACAACGAGTGAAGGCGCAGGTGGTTGCCAGTGAAACCTATCAATTAGATTCAGTTCAGCGACAAGCCTATGTCTTAGGTTCTTTGGAGACAGTCGGTTTGGGTTGGCAGGAAATGCAAAACTACAGTGATGAGATCAATAAAATTGATGCTCAGGCGGTTATGGCAGTGGCACGTAAGTATCTAATTGAAGACAGACAAACAATCGCTATATTAACCCCAGTGAGTGGGCAGTCAGAGATGGCTAAGAATGAGCACTAGAGTGATGATTAATAGGAGTAAGCAGATGAAAGTATGGCTAGGTGCTTTAGTAGGTGTCTTGGTTTTATGGCAGAGTGCATCAGCGTTGCCACAGATTCAATCATGGACTACAGCCGAGGGCACGCGCGTATACTTTGCGCCCTCGCATGAGCTGGCAATTGTTGATGTTGCAATTACGCTAGACGCGGGAAGTGAGCGAGATGGCGCTTTAGCCGGCTTATCTACTTTGACGCATGGACTATTAGATAAGGGAGTTGCGGCTATGGACGCCGATGCAATTGCCGCAAGCTTTGAAGATGTGGGCGCTCAATACAGCACCAGTGTCAGTTTAGATCGTTCAATGATTACTCTGCGCAGTCTATCCGATGAGGTTTTATTTCAGTCAGCAGCGAAGACCTTGCTTAAGGTCATTGCTCAGCCGAGTTTTCCGCAAGGCGACTTTGAGCGTGAGAAGAATCGATTACTGATTGGCATAAAAAATGGCGAACAAAGTCCAGCTGTAATAATTAACCAAGCATTTTATGCCGCTCTTTATGCAGGGCATCCTTATGCACAGCCTGAGCAGGGTTCAGCAGAGTCTGTGCAGGCTATTCAACGTGCTGACATCAAAAAATTCTATCAACAATATTTCCTTGCACAGACAGCGGTTGTTGCCATAGTCGGTGACCTCAGCCGTGAGCAAGCCGAGCAGCTTGCGGTGAAGATTAGTCAGGCATTAAATGATGGTGATCCAATAGAAAAAGATAGAGCGTTAAGTGATTCAAAAATAAAATCAAAGCAGACACATATTGTCTTTCCATCGCAGCAAGCACATGTGCGTATTGGTCAGCTGGGTGTTGCGCGTGGTGATCCAGATTACTTTTCTTTGTATGTCGGTAATCATGTCTTAGGCGGTGGCGGTTTTACTTCACGCCTGGTAGAAGAAGTGCGTAGCAAACGCGGTCTCTCTTATAGTGTGTATAGTTACTTTATGCCTTTGCAGCAGCCCGGTCCTTTTGTCATTGGCTTGCAAACACGAGCTGATCAAGCTCAGCAAGCAGTGCAAGTCAGCCATGATGTCTTGGCAAAGTACCAAGCAGAAGGCCCTAGTGCAGAAGAGCTGGAGTTAAGTAAGCGTAATATTATCAGTGGTTTCCCATTACGGATTGATAGTAATCGAGATGTCTTAGGCTATCTTTCAATGATCGGCTACTACCAATTGCCGCTCAGCTATTTAGCAGACTTTAGTGCAAAGATTGAGGCGGTGAGCATTGAAGATATTCGTCAAGCATTTCAAAAGCGAGTGCATTTAGATTCACTAGTAACGATTGTAGTGGGTAATGAAGAAGCCGCAGAATAAGCAGAAGAATTTAAGTCAGGCACCGCAGAGTGTCCGTATTATTGCGGGCCAATGGCGTGGCCGCTTACTCCCGGTAACGTTGGCAGATGGTTTGCGGCCAACCGCTAACCGTGTCCGTGAAACAGTGTTTAATTGGTTGCAGTTCGATATTCATGGGCGCAGTTGTTTGGATCTGTTTTCCGGTAGCGGTGCCTTAGGTTTTGAGGCAGCGTCACGTGGTGCAAGCGAGGTGACGTTAGTTGAAAAAGATGCTGTGCTTGCCAACACACTGCGTCAACAAGTAACCACTTTCTCAGCGCCGCAGATCAAGGTGATACAAGCGGATGCATTGAGTTTTATTAAAACCGATGCGCAGCAATATGATCTCATACTGCTAGATCCACCTTTCCAGCAGTTCACAAGCGGTGAGGTTTTAGCGGCTGTTTTAGCGGCAGGTATTATTAAAAGTGATGGCATGATTTATATAGAGGCGGCACGAGGTGCATTGCCAGAGCCATTACCGAAACCGTGGAGCTGGTGGCGACAGGCTCAGGCTGGTCAAGTAGAATACGGACTAATCCAGCAACAAAAACAGGCGCCCTAAGGCGAATGCATATGCTTAAAACAGCGATATACCCCGGCACATTTGATCCACTAACTAACGGTCATAGTGATTTAGTACGGCGCGCATTGAAGGTGTTTGATCGTGTTGTCTTGGGTATTGCAGCTAGTCCCAATAAGCAGGCTGTGTTTGATCTGCAACAACGTGTGGATTTGGCGAAGGCCGTATTTTCTGACAGGCCAGAAGTTGAAGTGTCGGGCTTTTCAGGCTTATTAGTCGATTTTGCTAAACAAAAAAATGCTGTCGTTATCCTCCGTGGATTGCGCGCCGTTTCAGATTTTGAATATGAATTTCAATTGGCCAGTATGAATCGGCAACTCGACAGTGAGTTGGAATCCTTCTTTCTGACACCCGCTGATGAATACTCTTTTATCTCATCTAGCCTAGTACGTGAAGTGGCCTTCCTCGGTGGAGATGTCACACCCTTTGTTCATCCCATCGTTGCCGAAGCCCTAGCTAATAAGTCGAAGCTCTAGCCTCTAAGAATCTCTATGGCCTTATATATTACTGATGAATGCATTAACTGTGACGTCTGTGAGCCAGAGTGCCCGAATGATGCAATCTTTGAAGGCGAAGAAATTTATCAGATTCATTTTCATAAGTGCACCGAATGTGTCGGCCATTTTGAGCTGCCACAATGTGTAGAGGTCTGCCCAGTCGACTGTATCTTAGTCGACAAAACGCAGGCTGAGTCTGAGCAACAACTGCAGGCAAAATACCAGCAGTTGATGAAATCAACTGGGAGTAAAGACTAGTGTTGAAAAGCATCATGTTAGTTTTTGTTTTACTGCTCACAAGCCATGCAGTGGCAATAGCTAAGAGCGCAGAAACACAAACACAGGCGGCCGTGGTGACAGCACACCCGCTTGCGAGCCAGGTCGGTAAAGAGATTATTGCCGCTGGCGGTAATGCTTTTGATGCTGCTGTTGCAGTCAGTCTTGCCTTAGCCGTTGTTGAACCTTATGGCAGCGGCCTTGGTGGCGGTGGTTTCTGGATGCTGCATAGTGCAGCAGAAGGCGAGGACGTCATGGTCGATGGTCGGGAGGTTGCGCCATTGGCAGCACATCCTAACCTCTACCGAAATAACGATGGCAGTATCAGTAAGGACTCAGTTAATGGCCCGCGTGCTGCGGGTATTCCGGGCATGCTTGCAGCACTAGAGTTAATCAGTCAGCGTTATGGGCAACTGCCGTGGCAACAATTAGTACAACCTGCAGTAGCCTTGGCCGAAGAGGGTTTTGTTCCTCATGCGCGCTACCAAAAATATTTAGCCATGCGTCAAGCAGTCTTCAATGCAGAGGCTAGACGTATATTTGCAGCAGCGCCGCTGCAAGCGAAGCAGAAAATCAAGCAACAGGATCTAGCGGCGACGTTGAGGCGTATTGCATCTCTGGGTGCAGTTGATTTTTATCAAGGTGAAACTGCAAAACGAATGGTGGCTGCGGTGAGGGCTGCGGGAGGTATTTGGCAGCTGGATGACTTGAAGCAATACAAGGTGCTTATTCGTAAACCGCAGCTGACTAAATATAAAGACCTGACATTAGTCTTGCCGGTGTTACCGACTTCGGGTGGCTTAGTGATGTCACAGATATTAGCAATGCTAGAGGCAGAAACACTGCCATTAAAATACGATGCAGAAAGCATTCACCTTTTGGTCGAGGCGATGCGACGTGCCTATCGTGATCGTGCGGTATATATGGGCGACCCAGCATTCACGCAGGTACCTGTGGAAAAGTTACTTTCAGCTGATTATGCAAAAGCAAAGTTCGCAGATTTCAATCCAGAGCAAGCGAGTCTCAGTAGTGATCTAGAATATGCTGCAGAGGTTAAAGGTGAAGACACAACACACTTCTCTATCTTAGATCAGCAGGGTAATTATGTAGCGGCGACACTGTCAATCAACTACCCCTTTGGCAGCGGTTTTGTTGCGCAGGGTACCGGCATTTTATTGAATGATGAAATGGATGACTTTGCGCTAGCTCCAAAGCAAGCAAATGTGTGGGGTTTAGTTGGTGGTGTCGCTAACGAAATACAACCCGGCAAGCGTATGCTTTCAAGTATGACGCCATTATTTATTCGTGATCAGGAGCGCCTGCTGATACTGGGTACGCCAGGTGGCAGTCGCATTATTAGCATGCTGACATTAGCAGCACTGCGTTTTTCGCAAGGTTTATCTGTTGATGAAATTGTTGCTTGGCGTCGCTTCCATCACCAATACCTACCTGATGAGATTCAGTTTGAATTAGATGCACTGAGTGCAGAGGAACAAAACAAGCTCACTGCAAAAGGGCATAAGCTGAAACAGTTGAATCGTAGTTATGGTGATATGCACGCTATAGAGTGGCAGCTGTCTAGTGGCAAGATTAAAGCGGCTGCTGACCCTAGAGGCTATGGCTCAGCGCTAGTCTTTGATTGATGATAGCTGCCGTTAACGTTGGCACTTTGCGCAGTAAACGCTACTACGTTGACCGATGGTTAGATTGAGCAGTGTGCTCTGACAGTTGGTGCAGGCCTCACCTGCGCGCCCATATACCTGTAGCTCCTGACTAAAGTAACCGGGCTTGCCTTCTTCGTTAACAAAATCACGTAAGCTGGTACCGCCCTGTGCAATGGCTTTTTTCAGGATGCGTTGAATATGTTCAACTAAGTCAGCGTAACGTTTTTTTGAGATGCGTCCAGCGGCGCGCTGTGGATGTATGCCAGCAGCAAATAAAGATTCAGCAGCATAAATATTGCCTACCCCGACTATGATATGAGCATTCATTATGAATGTCTTAATACTGCAACTGCGCCCACGCGAGCGTTCAAATAAATAATCTGCATTACATTCTGCAGCGAAAGGTTCAGGACCTAAAGGTGCAATCAATCGATGTTCCTCGACTGGCTCTTCAGTCCAAAGCACGGCACCAAATTTTCTTGGATCACGCAGGCGCAGGATGCCGCTGCTGAGGATCATCTCAAAACGGTCATGGGCTTTTGCTGCACTGTTTGCAGGGGCGATGCGTAGACTGCCAGACATGCCGAGATGAATGATTAAACAGCCTTTGGGTAGATGCAGTAAAAGATATTTGGCGCGCCGACTTACGGATTGAATACGTTCGCCGACGAGCAGCTCATTTAGATTTTGTGGGATTGGCCAACGGAGTTTAGGGCTGTGTGCAATCACACCAAGGATGTGAGCATCAGTAACATGGCGCTCTATGCCACGTTTTGTGGTTTCGACCTCAGGTAGCTCTGGCATGGCTTAATTTGTACACAGAGGCTGTATAACAATCGCTTCGATCTCGACCAAAAGGTCAGGGCGACACATATCGGCATGAAAGAATTGCACCTGTTCCAGCGTGCCTAAGCGAGTTGCCAATGCCGTGCGTAACTCAGGGTAATCTGTGGCGTGCTTGATGTAGACCTTGAGCTGCGTCATGTCTTCCAATCTAGTTTTTGGGAACTGAGACTGGCTGGCATTGACTAATAGCTGCTCGATATTACGCAGGCATTCTTGCAGTTGTGCTAAGGCTTGATCTTGATGCTGGGTTTCATGACCGGTGATGCTGGCCGTGCCTGAAATAAATAAAACCTGTTGTGTTGCACTGCGGTGCAGCAGTGCTCTCGAAAATAGAGGGGCATCCTTGCTATAACTGGCTGGGTAATTAAAGGCGCTGATCTGACGTGGGTTTTCGATGCTGATACCCGCTTCTTTGGCGGCTATAAAATAAAGTTGGAAGCCTTCATCATGATGACCTATGACGGTGGCCGCGGGGTATTCATGCTGCTTTGGGCTGCCAATATTGTCTGCGTATGCTTGACTCCGCCCCGAGCAGAAATGCTGGTAGGCATCAGTTGACGTCGCCGCTGTAATATTGGGGAAGTAGCTCCATGTGCGCAGCAGCTGTGGGTAGCCGTGTTCTTGCATCAGCCGAAAGATATGAGCATAGCCGGCATAGCTAGCAGCAAACATGTCCGTTGTTTCTAGAGCACTACTGGATACCACGGCGAGTAAATAATCATCATTACAGAAGACAGTCGCTGATGGCTCAATGCTTAAGGGCGTTAATCCTTGCCATTGCTCACAGGGGTTGTCCGCCTCTAGGCTCTGCAAGGGGATTAATACATTAGCAGTACGAGCGGTTTGGCTGCCATAACAAAGCCTAAAGCCAGTCTGCTCATTGCTGCTACTGAGTTGAAGTTGCTGTTGTCTCGTATCCATGTCGCTATGATGTCGCTGAATAGGCTTTTTTGCCTAGTCTTGGGTTTTTCTATTAGCCGGATTTGCGAGCTATAAAAGGCTTGCTGGCGGCCTGTAGATAGTATCATTTTCAGGTGCGTAGATAACCCTTGTTCAAATTCATATCTATACAAGAGGATTCATAGTTTTCATTAACCAATCTCGCATTTGCACTGGTCGCTTGCTTGCGGCTACTGCTTGGCCTAAGTATCATTAGTGCCCTGAATAAAATGGATTTTTTAAATGCAGATCTTAAACGGATTACTCGAGTGGAGCCTGTGGCAAGAAGTTCTCTTTGTCATCGCCAGCACTCACCTCACGATTGTCTCGGTGACGCTGTATTTGCATCGCTGTCAGGCACATCGTGCACTCGATCTGCATCCACTGGTCAGTCATGTTTTTCGTTTATGGCTGTGGCTAACGACAGCGATGGTGACACGGCAATGGGTGGCGGTGCATCGTAAACACCATGCTAAAACTGAGACGGCTGAAGACCCACATAGTCCACAGGTGCTCGGCATCTGGCAGGTGATGACACAGGGTGCCGAGCTTTATGCGCGGGCTGCACGTGACCCTGAAATTAGCCGTGAATATGGTCATGGTGCGCCGAATGACTTTATTGAGCGCCAGTTGTACTCGCGTTACTCCAATCTTGGCATCATTCTCTTGTTGGTTGCCTTTGTCGCGCTATTTGGCGCTATGGGTCTGACGTACTGGGCGATTCAAATGATATGGATTCCAATTTTTGCTGCTGGATTCATTAATGGGGTTGGGCATTATTGGGGCTATCGTAATTTTGAAACAGAGGATGCTGCAACCAATTTAATGAATGTCGCCTTTGTTGTCGGTGGTGAAGAGCTGCATAACAACCACCATGCTTATCCGGGCTCTGCTAAGTTTTCTATTCGGCCTTGGGAGTTCGACCTAGGGTGGGGCTATATCTGGCTGCTTAAGAGCGTTGGCTTGGCCTCAGTGCGCAAGGTTGCACCGCGACCACTGCCCAGTGACGCTGCTTCCACAGCGCTAGATATAGAAGCGGTTAGTGCGATGGTTTCTAGTCGCCTGCATGTGATGGCAGATTATGCGCAAAAAGTGACTTTGCCGATATTGCAAAAAGAGATGCGATTGGCTGATGGTGTCTATAAATCGGCGCTCAATCGGATTAAAAAGACTTTAATATTGGAACCTGCCCAAGTCAGTCATGCGAAGTTGCATGAGCTTAATGAGGTTCTGGCGGATAGTGAGCAGTTACGTGTGGTCTATGAATGTCAGCAACAACTAAAGCAGTTGTGGCGACAGCGTTACGAAAATAATGAGGGATTGTTACGTGCTCTGGCGGCGTGGTGCCAGATGGCCGAGCAGACAGGTATAGAGATACTGCAAGATTTCGCGCAGTCGTTAAGGGGCTACCGTTTGCAGCCCGTTTATAACTACGCGAAATAAGCGGATTACTTGATCTTTGCTTCTTTGTACATCACGTGCTGACGGACAACAGGATCAAACTTCTTTAGTTCTAGCTTGTCTGGCATGGTGCGTTTGTTCTTAGTCGTGGTGTAGAAGTGACCGGTACCGGCACTAGAGACTAATTTAATTTTATCGCGCATTGTTCTGGTCCTTACTTAACTGCTTCGCCACGACCGCGCATTTCCGCGAGTACCGTGTCGATGCCTTTTTTATCGATAATACGCATACCTTTTGCAGATACACGGAGTTTGACCCAGCGCTTTTCACTTTCCACCCAAAAACGGTGTGAGTGTAGGTTCGGTAAGAACCAGCGACGCGTCTTATTGTGAGCGTGAGAAACGTTGTTTCCCGCTACAGGTCGTTTACCTGTTACTTGGCAGACTCTAGACATAATGGTTTAAATTCAGTTGAATATTATTCTGTTAGGGCGGCGTACGTTAGCAGAAAGCTTTCGCAGAGACAACATTTTAGCAACAAAACGGCCTATAAAGTGGCACTATTAAGAGAACATAAGAAGAATAAGAGAAATGGATATAATATTTATAAAAGAACTCAATATTGACGCAGTCATCGGTGTTTTTGATTGGGAGCGACAAATTCGGCAGCGTATCAGTATAGATTTGGAAATGGGTACCGATATTAGTGCTGCCGCCGCAAGTGATGGCATTGCCGATACACTCGATTATAAGGCGGTATCACAACGGATTCGCGTCTTGGTTGAAGAAAGTCAGCCACAATTGGTTGAGTTGCTGATCGATTTGATTGCAAAAACACTGATGGCCGAATTTAATATTCCGTGGTTACGCATCTCGATTGCGAAACCAGGCGCTGTGCGCGGTTCTGCCGCAGTGGGTGTAGTTATTGAGCGTGGACAGAAGCCCTCATGACTCAGGTTTTTGTTGGCATCGGTAGCAATATTGATAAACACCTGCATATTAATCAGGTGTTGTTTGAGCTCAGTGAGCGCTTTGATAACTTACAAGTCTCGCCGGTTTATGAAACCGAGGCGGTCGGCTTTGTCGGCGATAGTTTTTATAATTTAGTGGTCGCCTTTGATACCGATATGCAGCCAGATGAGGTTTATCAGTATCTGCGTGCGCTGGAAGCCGCTCATGGGCGTCGTCGCAATAGTGATAATCAGTTTGTACCGAGGACCTTAGATTTAGATCAACTGCTCTACGGTGACCAGCAAATTGACACTGAAACGATCAAGGTGCCGAACGATGATATTTTGAAATATCCCTTTGTACTCAAGCCTTTAGTGGATATTTCTGGTGATATGATTTGCCCAGGGCGCGATTGTTCATTTCTTACGCTATGGCAGCAGCAGTCGCATAAATACGAGCCATTACAGCAGGTCTTTCTCAACTAGGTGCGCGCATCGGGGTTATAAAAACCCCGGGGCTATTAATTGCTAAGGGTGCGGCCACCGTCAACCGCGATGATCTGGCCAGTAATGTAATCAGGGCCGTCACATAGAAACTGTACGGTTTTAGCAATATCGTTAGGGTGGCCTTCGCGTTTTAGAGCAGTGCGGTCAATAATTTCTTGATGGACGGCTTCATAGGCTTCCACTTCCGGCCACATAATAGCGCCAGGTGCGACGCCATTGACGCGTATCTCAGGCGCTAATTCGCGTGCTAAAGATTTGGTCATGGCGATTAAACCAGCCTTGGCGATAGAGTAGATAGGGTAGCCCTTAAGTGGACGATCACCGTGGATGTCGACAATATTGACGATAGAACCGCTTTTTTCTCGCAAGAATCGACTGCATGCCTGACTCAGGAATAACGGCGCCTGCAGGTTAACCGCGATCAGGTCGTGCCACTGAGTCAGATCGATTTGATCCATTTCAGTCGGGTAAAAGGTCGAGGCGTTGTTCACTAATAGATCAATTCGTCCCCAGGCTGCTGCCGCCTTTTCTGCCAGTTCCGGTAGACGCTCTATCTGCTTTAGATCAAAGCCAATCGTCACTACACTCTCTGCACGAACGGCATTTAATTCAGCCGCTAAAGCATTCGCTAGATCAGCAGAAGCGTTGTGATGTAAAACGATATTCATGCCAGAGGCATGCAGTACACGCGCCGTCTCAGCACCAATACGTTTTGCCGCACCGGTTAGCAGAGCGACCCGATTCATTGTCTGTTCGGTCATAAAAATTCCATTTTTGGATGGTCACTTCTTATTCAGCTAGTCTTAACTTTGTTGGCCATAGCCATTGATCTTTAGTAAGCCATGCTGAAAAAAATAAAGATATGATAAGCGTTATGATAAAGACTGAGTAGCGACAAGATCAATAACGAGATCAGCTTCCCTAAGACTACAAGAGATAGGGGGCTTTAGAATAGAGACGAAAGCCAGACGGCTCGGTTCTGCCCAGTACATAAAAAGCGATCAATCATTCGATTCACTGAGTAAGTTAAGCCGACGACGCAAAATCTATGGATACGATACAACTTATTTTCTTAGGCATAGTGCAGGGGCTGACGGAGTTTTTGCCAATATCCAGCTCAGCACATTTGGTCTTGATCTCAAAGATCCTAGCTTGGCCGGATCAAGGCCTGCTGCTAGATGTTGCGGCGCATGCCGGTAGTTTAGTGGCAGTATTGGTTTATTTTCGCCTGCAGCTATGGCAGATGGCAATCGCCTGTTGCAACCCAAGCGTGAGTAAAAATAGCGCTGAGTTAAGACTGCTTGGCCACCTCTTTGTTGCGACCTTGCCAATCGTCATTGTGGCTCTGTTTGCGGCGACTTGGATTGAACGTTATACCCGTGATCCATCGATTATTGCGACCACAACCATCGTCTTTGCCTTGCTACTGGGCTATGCCGCAATCAGTGCGCGCGAGCTGCGTGACGAGTATCAGTTGAGTTTAGGCGCCGTGCTTTTGATTGGTTGTGCACAGGTATTAGCGCTTATCCCGGGCACATCACGTGCGGGTATCACTCTCACGGCGGCATTACTGTTGGGACAACAGCGCAGCGCAGCGGCACGCTTTTCTTTGCTGCTATCGATTCCAACCATCTTTGCTGCAGTTGTCTATAAGGCACGCGATTTATCGACACAGACAATAGCCATTGATTGGTCTGATTTATGTTTGGTTATTATCGTCTCAGCGCTGGTTGCTTATCTCTGCATCGCTGTCTTTCTGAGATTGATTACAAGCATAGGCTTAATCCCATTTGTTGTTTACCGTCTGGCGCTGGGTGCTGCCTTACTGCTGTTTCTATAGATGCTACCAAAGCACCTAAATCTATTTAGCCTGTTTCATGCCCTGCTCCAGCGCAGCGCATCTTGCCTTCTCTAGCGCCAGACCAATTTCTCTGCCCTGCAAACGTTGCTGTTCTGCTGCAGGTAGCCGCACAAGGCTAATATCATAGGCGATCTTGCAGATAGCCCGCAGACGCTCTTGGAGAGCGTTAATAGCTTCTGTTGCTGTTAACAAGGCTGCGATACAACACATACTTTCTAAAATATGTAGACAGCGATCATTGCGACGGAAGACATCCAATGCCGCTAGTAGCCTTAGGTTTTCTGCCGCGGTCTGTGAGAAGAATTGCTCACAGGCACTCCAGTGTTTAAGCATTAACTGGGTCTCCTGTTGCAACGCCTTGGGCGTCGCAAAACAACTCAAAATAGCCTCACCACGTGCTAAATCAAAGCCCTGTGTTTGCTGGCAAGCCAGTAAAACGCTGGCACTAAAGCGCATCTCAGCATCGGCCAGTTGAGGCAATAGCGTGAGCTTGTGACGTTGATTCTCTAGACCCAACGCAAACGCTGCGGCAAGTTGGCTGAGGGCATCGTGATCGAGTAGCACTTGAAAATAGACATGCGCCTGTGGGCAGCTCAAGGCCTTACGCGTTTCCTGCCAGACTCGTTCTTTTGAAAGTAAGCTTAATTCACCAGATTCAGCAATCACAGACATCAGTGCTGACGTCGAGGCACTGATAGTAAACCCTAAGGGTTTTAGCTTGGTGGCAAAGCGTGCCACGCGTAAGACTCTCAAAGGATCTTCTGAAAATGCTGCAGAGATATGCTGCAGTCGGCGTTCTTGAATATCTTTTAAGCCACCATAGGGGTCGATGAGACGGCCATCTGGATCTTCTGCAATGGCATTTATGGTCAGATCGCGGCGAATTAAATCTTCTTCTAAAGTCACCCCGGGTGCAGCATGGACGGTGAAGCCAGTATGCCCCTCAGAGACTTTGCGTTCAGTTCTGGCGAGGGCGTATTCTTCTTTACTTTGTGGGTGCAGGAAAACCGGAAAATCTTTGCCAACCTGTTGATAACCAAGGGCAATAAGCTCGGCCGCTGTGGCGCCAACGACTACCCAGTCACGTTCTAATACCGGTAGGTCTAGCAGTCGATCACGAACTGCGCCGCCAACAAGATAGGTCTGCATGATGTCTTATTAAAGTTGAACTCAGTTGCAGTTTACATGCTTAACGAGCACGCAGAAAAGAATTCTAGGGCAAACAGCGGCAGATCTGTAGCTACCGCTATTTACTCAGATAACTGCTGGCGATAGATTCTAAGGAGGTGGGGCATGGTGTGCATTGGCTGCAAACACTATCCAGCGATAATGATCTGAAGTTATCCATCGATAGAGGTTTACCGGGCACCAGTTCTAACATCATAGCCTGTAATTTTGAGAGCATCGGTGGCAGTGTAATAACCCAACGAGGATGGCCTGAGAGCTTGCCTGTTAACTGCACCAATTCCTTTAATGTATAGATATTAGGCCCACACAGCTCATAGCTCTGAGCATAACTGTCACTTTGACTGAGGGAATTAGTCATGGCGTTGACGACATCACCAACATATACCGGTGCAAATCGTGCATTGCCGCAGGCCAGTGGAAAAACTCCCGGGGTGAAGCGTAATAAATCAGCGAAACGATTAAGAAAGCTATCACCCGGACCAAAGATAACCGAGGGTTTGAAAATAGTAATATCAACGTCACGGCAGTTATTAAGCAGGGCTTCTGCCTTACCTTTGCTGCGTAGGTAGTGACTCGGGCCATCAACATCTGCATGCAAGGCGCTGAGTTGGAGCATGCGTGGGATAGCATTGCTGACACAGGCCTGTAGCGCATTCTGTGTAATTACATAGTGTGCAGCATTAAAACCACTGCCATCACGGCCTTTTTCATTGAGTATCCCGATTAAATTGATTAATACATCACACGACTGCGTTTCTTTAGCAAGTTCGGCAGCTGAATAGTCGGGACAGAGGTGCACGCTTAGGTTAGGCAGCTCGGACAGTGCCGTAGCATGATTTAACTTGCGGCTAAGCAGGCGAATCGTATGTCCATCTGCGGCTAAGCGACGACATAGTTCACTACCGACGAAGCCACCACCACCTAATATTGCAATATTTTTAGTCATAACTCTAAGTATAACGAAAAGCTCAACTGAGTGGAGTGATTGCGCTGGACACTGTACTACTTAGTTAATCTGAGCCTGTTGCACAGCTATCGCTTGTTTTCCCCTGCGTTTTCAGCTAAAAGTAGATTTGGAGTAAACTCATCCGAGTATACTTTTCCTAATTAACACACCAGCCTGAGAGGCCTAAAATCGTGAGTGAAAATATCACAGCTGTAAGTGATACATCGTTTGAAGAAGATGTTTTGAAGAATGAACAACCTGTACTAGTGGATTATTGGGCAGAGTGGTGTGGACCATGCAAAATGATTGCTCCAGTATTGGAAAATATCGCTAAGGATTATGCTGGACGCTTAAAAATCGTAAAGCTAAATATTGATGAAAATCCAGAGACACCGCCTAAATTTGGCATTCGTGGCATACCTACCTTGATGATCTTTAAGGCGGGAGAGGTGCATGCGACGAAAGTTGGCTCATTATCTAAGTCGCAACTAACCGCATTTATTGACCAGAGTATCTAAGCTGGTATGTGCTAATTATGTAGCAAGTGAAAGTAGGGTGACTTAACGGGGTAGACGATGCCTCTTAATAGTGATACTTTGAGAACTGAATCGCGCTTTCAAGCGCACCCTTGCCCTACCGATCTCTATATTTAAAAAAATTTCTTATTCGGCTACGTGTGGCGAGCCATTATTATTTTTGCGGTAATTCCCTTTTATCCGCTGTTATCAGGGCCAATACTTAAACAATCCAAGAATCCAAGAATCCATGAATCTTACCGAACTTAAGAAAAAATCCGCTGCAGAACTTGTTGAATTAGCTAACTCTATGGGCATAGAAAATGTCGCCCGTTCCCGAAAGCAAGACATTGTCTTTTCTGTCCTCAAGGCGCATGCCAAGAGTGGCGAAGATATCTTTGGTAATGGTGTACTTGAGATACTGCAAGATGGCTTTGGCTTCCTACGTTCTGCTGACTGTTCATATCTAGCAGGGCCAGATGATATTTATGTATCACCAAGCCAGATCAGACGTTTTGGCTTGCGCACCGGCGATACCATTACCGGTAAAATTCGACCACCAAAAGATAGTGAGCGTTACTTCGCAATGCTCAAGGTTGATGAAATCAACTTTGATACGCCAGAGAATGCAAAATCTAAAGTATTGTTTGAAAACTTAACACCGCTGCATGCTGAAGATCCGCTGACGTTATCACGCGGTAACGGCAGTACCGAAGATATTACAGCGCGAATTATTGATGTTGTTGCACCTATTGGTAAGGGCCAACGTGGTCTTATCGTCTCACCACCTAAAGCCGGTAAAACGATTATGCTGCAGAACATTGCGCAGAGTATTACCGCTAATCATCCCGAATGTTATCTGATTGTCTTGTTGATTGATGAGCGACCAGAAGAAGTAACAGAAATGGAACGTATGGTTCAGGGTGAAGTCGTTTCCAGTACCTTTGATGAGCCTGCAAGTCGGCACGTACAGGTCGCTGAGATGGTGATTGAAAAGGCTAAGCGTCTGGTCGAGCACAAACGCGACGTGATTATTTTGTTAGATTCAATTACGCGTCTAGCCCGTGCTTACAACACGGTTGCACCGTCATCCGGTAAGGTTTTGACAGGTGGTGTTGAAGCCAACGCACTGACGCGTCCTAAGCGTTTCTTTGGAGCTGCGCGTAACATTGAAGAGGGTGGTAGCTTAACCATTTTAGCAACGGCGTTAGTAGAAACCGGTTCGAAGATGGATGACGTTATTTACGAAGAGTTTAAGGGTACCGGTAATATGGAGATTCATATGGATCGCCGCATTGCTGAAAAGCGTATCTACCCTGCGATCAATATCAACCGCTCCGGCACGCGTCGTGAAGAGTTACTGATCGAACCTGATGTTCTCCAGAAGATGTGGATCCTACGTAAGTTCCTGCACTCAATGGATGAGTTGGAAGCGATGGAGTTTATGCTTGGACGCATGCAGTCGAGCAAGAATAACGTCGACTTCTTCCACGCCATGAAACGCTAAGCAACGCTTAGCGAGTTGTAAGCCTGAATCAAATAATCAGGCTTACAACTAATCAGTAATCGCGCGATGTCCTATATCGCGACGAAAATAGACATCACGCCAACTAATAGTCGCAGCGGCCTCATAGGCTTTTGCCTGCGCCTGTGCAATATTATCGCCTAAAGCACTGACGCAAAGTACACGTCCGCCGGCAGTGACAACAGTCTCAGCTTCCTGTTTAGTGCCCGCATGAAAGACTTTGCAATCGCGGCCTAAATCTTGATCCAAACCAGATATGACATCACCTTTAGCATAGTCTAGGGGATAACCACCGGCAGCTAATACCACCGCTAAGGCGCTGCGTGGATCCCAGTCTAGCTCAGTCGGTTGCAACTCATTCTTCGCTGCCGCTAAACAGAGTGCCATGAGATCACTACGCAGGCGTTGCATAATCGGTTGTGTCTCTGGGTCACCAAAGCGACAGTTATATTCTAAGACCTTAGGCACACCCTTATCCGAAATCATCAGGCCCGCATAGAGAAAACCTTGGAAGGGTTTGCCACTTTTCATAAAGCCTTGAGCGGTTGGCTGAATAACTTCACGCATAATGCGTTGATGCATGGCATCGTCAACCAAAGGTGCTGGTGAGTAAGCGCCCATACCTCCCGTGTTCGGTCCAAGGTCACCCTCATCACGGGCCTTATGATCTTGTGATGTCGCCAGTGGCACCACGACCTCATGATCAACCACACAGATGAAACTAATTTCTTGGCCGTATAAAAATTCTTCAATGACAATTTTTTGTCCTGCAGCACCATGTGCTTCACCACTGAGCATCTCACGCACGGCCTGCTGAGCTTCAACAGTAGTTTGTGCAATGACAACACCTTTGCCAGCAGCAAGACCATCGGCCTTGATAACGATGGGTAGGTTTTGTTCAGCAAGATAGGCTAAGGCAGGCGTGACTGCAGTGAACTCAGCATAAGCAGCGGTAGGAATGCCATGCTCTTGCATAAATTGTTTAGCAAAGCTTTTTGAGCCTTCCAGTTGAGCATTAAACTTACGTGGTCCAAAGATGGTTAGGCCGGCAGCTTGAAACTCATCAACCACGCCAGCAACCAAAGGTGCCTCAGGGCCAACGATGGTTAAGTCAATTTTTTGTTCTTCAGCAAACAAAAGTAAGCCGGCAATATCATCGCTAGCGATGGCGACATTTTCTATGCCTGCTTCTTTGTCAGTACCGGCATTACCGGGAGCAACATAAACGATGGCGACATCACTGGACTGCTTCAGCTTCCACGCCAGTGCATGTTCGCGTCCGCCGTTGCCAATCACTAATATTTTTTTCATAGCTTATTCATTCTAGGTGTATCGTGGGAGAACATAGAGTAATGCCAGTGGCAGACTGAAAACTGCTAAGACATTACCCACTAATACTATAGCAGATACCTTGCTGGGTTCTTGTGCATAGCGCTTTGCTAATAGGAAATTCATTACCGCAGGAGGCAGGGTGCCAAACAAGAGTAAGGCTGCTGTCTGCGTTTGCTCAAGCTTGAAAAGCTGGCTCAATAACAAAGCAAGGCTAAAGCCAATAATAGGTGTGATAAAGCCATGTGCTATGCCAAGGCGCCAATGCTTAAATTCAGCATGACTGAGTTGCACGCCAAGGGCAAAGAGCATCAGTGGCACAGCGATATCACCGAGCATTCTTATCGGTAAGATAACTGTTGGTGCTAATTCAATTGCAGTCAGTTGTAAGGCTAGTGCCAACACTGCAGCCAGTATCGCCGGTGAAGTCAGGCTACGATACCACTTCGCTGAGCGATCAAGAATGTAAGTGGCGATCGCAAAGTGTGCCAGATTACCAACCAAAAATAAGACTAGAGCCGCTGCCATGGCGTCATTACCCAAGGCTAATAATATTAACGGTAGACCAACATTACCGGCATTGTGAAACATCAGAGGTGGCGCTAGCGTTCGAAAATCAGTCTGCAGTAAACGACTCAATGGCAGCGCTAATAAACCGGTCATTAACATCAATAATAAGGCAGCAGAAGCTAGCAGCAGATTGCTCTGCAAAGCAAAGTCAGGCTCTAGCAATGAGGCGAAAACCAATGCTGGCATAAAGACATTGAGATTGAGGGTATTGATAGAGTCGAGTTGAGGATTTTGCCAACGACCAATAAGGATGCCGAGTGAGACAATCGCAACGATAGGAAACATAATCTGAGCGATTTGAATAAACACTACACTTGAGATCATGTTATGCCCTGGTAGGGTCAGTGTTTATTAGACTAGGTGATATCGGTGGTGGCTTACCTAGTCTAATAGAGCTTTGGCTTAATGCCGGAAATGGCGCACGCCGGTGTAAACCATGGCGAGTCCATGTTCATCAGCAGCGGCCACAACATCAGCATCATTACGTGAACCACCGGGCTGAATAATGGCAGAAATGCCAGCTTCATGGGCCATATCAATACCGTCACGGAATGGGAAAAACGCATCTGATGCCATCACCGCACCAGTGACAGTGAGGTTTTCATCAGCCGCTTTAATGCCAGCAATCTTAGCGGAATAAACACGGCTCATCTGTCCAGCACCGACACCTATAGTTTGCTCGGCATGGGCATAAACAATCGCATTCGACTTAACAAACTTAGCCACTTTCCAAGCAAACAAGAGATCACGAATCTGATCTTCACTGGGTTCTGCCTTAGTCACTACGCGTAAGTCGGCGGCTTCAATAATGGCAAAGTCTTTGTCTTGCACAAGCAGGCCACCATTGACGCGGCGAAGATCATAGCCAGAAAAGTCAGCTTCAGCATGAGTGCAATCTAGTACACGTGTATTTGGCTTGCGGCTGAGGATTATTTCTACACCGGCTTGCATACCTGGGGCAATAATCACCTCAACAAATTGTTGTTCTAAAATCTTCGCGGCGAGGTCACAAGTCAGTGCTTGGTTGAAAGCAATAATGCCACCAAAGGCAGAGGTTGGATCTGTTGCGTAAGCCTTGTCATAAGCCTCATCTATTGAAGTAGCAACAGCAACGCCACAAGGATTAGCATGTTTGACGATGACACAGGCGGGTGATGAGAACTGTTTGACACACTCTAGGGCAGCGTCGGTATCTGCAATATTATTAAAAGACAGTGCCTTGCCTTGAATGAAGCGGGCACTGCTGACGCTAGAGCCCGCAGCTGTGCTTTCAACATAAAAGCTAGCCGTCTGATGTGGGTTCTCACCGTAACGTAAGTCTTGCTTACGTTTGAAGCTGAGGTGCAGGTCAGCTGGATAGGCGGCCTGTTGCTGATCTGCAGTACTGCTGACCTGCTCACCAAGGTAATTAGCGATCATGCCGTCATAGCCAGCGGTATGGCTGTAAGCCTTCCGCGCTAATTCCATACGTGAGCTGAGGCTGATACTGTGCTGATCGTTGTCTAGCTCCGCAATCAGGTTTGTATAATCTGCTGGATCAACAACAATGGCTACGCGGGCATGGTTCTTGGCCGCTGCACGGATCATCGCTGGGCCACCAATATCAATATTTTCAATCGCATCAGCATAGCTGCAGTCAGGCTTGGCAATGGTTGCAGCAAACGGATAGAGATTAACCACAACCAAATCGATGGCAGCAATATCATGATCGCGCATGACGGCGTCATCGGTGCCGCTGCGGCCTAAGATACCACCATGAATTTTGGGATGAAGTGTCTTTACACGGCCGCCCATAATTTCAGGGAAGCCGGTGTGATCACTGACATCAGTAACGGCGATGCCGGCCTCTTTTAAGGCCTTGGCAGTGCCGCCAGTAGATAAAATAGCGATATTCTTAGCGGCTAAGGCAGTCGCAAATTCGATAATGCCAGTCTTATCAGAAACACTAATAAGGGCGCGTTGGATACGGCAAGGTGCTGATTCAGTCATAGTCTTAGCTTAGGTCGTATTGCTTAAGTTTTTTACGTAGGGTGCCACGGTTTAAGCCTAGGTACTGCGCTGCCTTGGTTTGATTGCCTTTGCAATAAAGCATAACGGCATCAAGTAGCGGTCGTTCAACTTCTTCAATAACCAAGCGGTATAAATCTTCAGGCGCATGGCCATCTAATTTATTAAAATAATTTTGTAGTGACTGAGCTACAGACTCATGTAAAGCCTGTGTAGGTGCCGGTAAGTGGCTGTCCGCTAGGTCTAAATCGGGCGCAGAGCTGGTCATGCAACTTTCTCCATATTTTTAACTTCACATTGCATAAAAATTTTAACCATATTGAACTGGCTGTCGGCATCTGCGGCAGCGAAAACTTTTTTCTTAAAGTCACGGCCATTAATCAGGTTATCGAGATACCAGCCAATATGTTTACGTGCGATCAACACTCCCTTTTTCTTTCCATAAAGAGAATAGAGTGAATCCAGGTGATCAAGCATGATGCTGGACACTTCCGACAGTGGCGGACTGTCTAATAAAGTATTAGTTTTTAGATAGTGATCGACTTCGCGAAAGAGCCATGGACGACCCTGTGCTGCACGCCCGAGCATAATCGCATCTGCGTTAGTGAATGCCAAGACCTTTTTCGCTTTCTCTGGACTGGTAATATCGCCATTAGCAGCAACTGGAATGCTAACCTGTTGTTTAATTAAGCGAATGGTTTCGTACTCAGCCTCACCAAAAAAACGACAGGCGCGTGTGCGTCCATGCACTGCAAGCATTTGAATACCACACTCCTCGGCGATCTGGGCAATGCGTACCCCATTTCGATGATCAGGGTCACTGCCGGTTCTAATCTTTAAGGTCACCGGCACATCAACGGCAGCAACGACACTGGCTAATATCTCTGCCACCAAAGATTCATTAGCCAGCAAGGCTGATCCAGCAGCGACCTTGCAGACCTTCTTTGCTGGGCAGCCCATATTAATATCGATAATATCAGCGCCATGCTCAGCATTAAGTTGTGCGGCATAAGCCAACTGCTTGGGGTCAGAGCCGACAATTTGTATCGAGCGTGGACTGGGTTCGTCGAGGTGAATGCGACGCAGTCGAGATTTATCTGAATTCCACAACTGAGTATTCGAGGTGAGCATTTCTGAAACGGTGTATCCCGCACCCAGACGCCGACATAGCTTGCGGAAGGTGACATCAGTCACTCCAGCCATAGGTGCCAGGATCAACGCATTATCAAGTTCATGTCGACCAATCTTCATATGTGCTCAACTGCGATGGGGTAAAGGGTAGACATAAAATCAGTGTAACAAGGCTGGCTGAGGGATAACAAATGCTTGCTATAAAGCCAATGAGTTACTTCAGTTTATAAGCGATACGTGCCCAATCTTCCTCTATTTTAACTGAAACCAACTCGAAATATTCACTGTAGGCTGATTTTATATCGGCCACTTGGCTGTTTAAAATACCTGACAGGATAAGCTCACCTTTTGGCAGCAGCTGGGCAATAAATTGATCACGCAGTTCGAGTAAAGGGCCGGCAAGGATATTAGCCATCACCACTGAAAAACGTTGCCCAGTAATCGCGCTGGCAGTAGTGACGCAGACCTGCTCAGCACTGATCTCGTTAGCCGCACGATTTTGTTCAGTCGCCGTCAATGCCTGTGGATCAATATCAATTGCAACCACGGGCATAGCCCCCAACTTAGCAGCGGCGAGGGCAAGAATGCCACTGCCACAACCAAAATCTAAGACGCTGACTTGGGCAAGGTCTTGTGCGCCTAACCAATGCAGACAGAGGTCTGTGGTTGGGTGTTTGCCGGTGCCGAAGGCGAGTCCAGGATCAAGCTTCAAACTCATGCCTTCAGGCTCAGGATTATCCTGCCACGAAGGATAAACCCAGAGCTTGCCATACCGCTTGGCATTAAACTGCTGTTGGAACTTTGCTTGCCAATCAGTTTCATCAATTGTTTCTAAGAGTACCTGCGTGCCAACATGAGCATGGTGAGCGAGTGCTTTAATACTCAGCTCAGCCGCTACTAACTGTTCAAACAAGGCGCTGATATAAAGTTTTGGCCAGAGCGGATGCTCACCAATAGGTGGTTCGAAAATGGGGTTTGATACCCCATCCTCTTCTAAGCAGAGACTAAGGGCACCACAGGATAGGAGCAGAGCTTCCACCTCATCTAAGGCGGAAGCATCGAGTTGAACGCGTAATTGTTGCAAGATAGTCCCTATTTTTTTTCAGCAAGCAGACGTTCTAGATAATGAATATCAAAGCCGCCTTCAACAAAGCCAGGGTCAGCCATCAATCTTGCTTGTAATGGGATGTTAGTCTTGATGCCATCGATGACCATCTCTTGCAATGCACCCAACATACGTTGCACAGCAATCTCACGAGTGTCGCCGTGAGTGATTAATTTGCCGATCATTGAATCGTAGTTAGGGGGTACGCGATAGCCACTATAAATATGTGAGTCGACACGCACGCCGGGGCCACCCGCTGAATGAAAGTGAGTGATGGTGCCAGGGCTTGGAATGAAGTTATCCGGATCTTCTGCATTCAAACGACATTCGATAGAGTGACCATTTAATTTAACGTCCTCTTGGCGTATTGTCATTTCTTCACCCGCAGCAATCAATAATTGTTGTTTTACAATATCGATACCGGTGATGAATTCAGTGACTGGATGTTCGACCTGCACACGTGTATTCATTTCGATGAAATAAAACTCACCATTTTCATACAAGAACTCAAAGGTGCCAGCACCACGATAATTAATCAGTTTACAAGCATCGGTACATTGCTTGCCGATCATTTCACGTAGCTCTTGGCTTAAGCCTGGTGCAGGTGCTTCTTCAATAACCTTCTGATGACGACGCTGCATCGAGCAATCACGCTCGCCTAGATAAATTGCATTGCCATGAGTATCCGCTAACACCTGAATCTCAATATGACGCGGTGTTCCTAAAAACTTTTCCATATAAAGCGTGCCATTATTAAAGGCCGCTGTAGCTTCTGCGCGCGTAAGCGTGATGGCGTCAGCGAGCTCATCTTGAGTATGCACGACACGCATACCACGACCGCCACCACCGCCGGCTGCCTTAACAATAATCGGGTAACCAATAGACTCGGCCAGTGCCGCGTTACTTGAGAGGTTTTCACCTAATGGCTCAGGGCTGCCCGGGACACAGGGAACCCCTGCTTCTTGCATCGCTTTTTTTGCAGCGATCTTATCGCCCATCTGGCGAATAGTTTCTGCGCGTGGACCAATAAAAATAAAACCACTGGTTTCACAGCGTTCAGCAAAGGCTTCATTCTCAGAGAGAAAGCCATAGCCAGGATGAATCGCGGTGGCATCGGTCAACTCTGCAGCGCTAATGATCGCTGGAATATTTAAATAGCTATCTGTTGATGGTGCTGGGCCTATACAAACTGACTCGTCGGCTAATTTAACGTGCTTTAAATCGCGATCTACATCAGAGTGTACGGCAACGGTTTTGATACCTAACTCACGGCAGGCGCGCAAGATGCGTAATGCAATCTCGCCGCGGTTGGCAATAACAACTTTTTCTAACATGCGTACTCGATAGGGTAGTTTTATTCGATGATGAACAGTGGCTGACCAAACTCAACGGGTTGGCCATTTTCAGCCACCATTTGTTTGACGACACCTGACTTGTCGGCTTCAATTTGATTGAGCATCTTCATTGCCTCAATAATGCAAAGCGTATCGCCTTCTTTAACACTCTTGCCGATTTCGACAAAAGGCGCGGAGCCGGGTGAAGGTGCTTCATAAAAAGTACCCACCATAGGTGAGGTTACCGTGTGACCACTGACTTCTGGAGCGGCCTCAACTACGGCCACGGGTGCGGCAGCTGGTGCAGCTGCGACTGGTGCCATCTGCGGTGCATACTGCATCTGTGGCATGGTCATGCTTGGGCCATTACGGCTGATGCGAACTGACTCTTCACCTTCTTTAATTTCAATTTCTGAGATACCTGATTCTTCCAGTAGCTCAATAAGTTTTTTAACTTTACGGATGTCCATAATTAGCGCTCTATTTTTAAGATTTAAGTTGTTGGTCTGCAGCGTTGAGAGCTAAACGGTAACCGTTAGCACCCAAGCCTGAAATTAAACCGACCGCGATATCAGATAGATATGAATGTGCGCGGAACTCTTCACGTGCAAAGACGTTAGAGAGGTGTATTTCAATAAAGGGGATGGCGACACCTAAGAAGGCATCACGCAGGGCGATACTGCTGTGGGTGAACGCCCCAGGGTTGATTACAATGAAGCTGACGCCGTCTGTTTTTGCAGCATGGATAGCATCGATCAAGGTGTGTTCAGCGTTGCTTTGGCAATGCGCAAGCTGGTGCCCTAAGCTGCTGGCGTAGTCAGTCGCATCGGCGACGATCTCGTCTAGGGTGGTAGTGCCATAGACTTCAGGCTCGCGGCTGCCCAGTAAATTTAAATTGGGACCATTCAGTAAGAGAATTTTACTCATAACTTCGGTGAATTACCCTCGATTGGTCGTTAAATAAGCGGTAAAGCAGTGTTGCTACCTGATTGTGGCAATTCTGACGTAAAACAGCCTAGCTGTCTAGTTGTTAGCATGATAGCAGACATTATCTAGGTATTAACCGAAGTTAAACGAATTTTACGGATTAAGTCAGGTCTATGCTGGTCAATCTGCACAGAAACGCTTTAAAACTGTGCTTTTAAGCCTTCTAGGTGGCTTAAAAAGTCGTCTTTATTAATAAAACCGACGATACGATAGGGGCGCAATTCGGAGCCGCTACGGTCAAAAAATAACAGACCGGGAGGGCCAAACAGGGATAATTCTTTGAGCATCGCGTTATCAACGGCGTCATTGGCGGTCACATCTGCCTTGAGAATGACAAAATCACGCAGCGCGCTGTGGACTTCGGCATGATTAAAGGTGAAAGCTTCCAACTCTTTGCAGGCGATACACCAGTCAGCGTACATGTCTAGCATGACGGGCCGCTTTGCGGCGGCGGCTAAGGCCAATTCCTGCTGCAATCCCTGCATGCCTTTGACGTATTTAAAACTTAGCGCTTTGCGCTCTACTGTTGAGCCCGTTATCGAGTTACTGCTGAGGCCGGCCAAGGGCTGCAATAGCTTCTGATTGCCAGCGCTGGCACCGACTAATAAAGCACTGCCGTATATAAGGAGTATCCAAGCGAGGCTTTGGCGTAGTCGAAGTGAGTTGCTTGGCGCTTCGATGCTGCGCTGGAAAACACCCAAAAATACGGCACAGCCGATGAGTAAACCACCTGATAGCGCAAGAATAACCACCGCAGGATAGACGCGATCAACAAACCAGATAGCCAGTGCTAGCAGCATCACACCAAAGACGGCTTTAATCGGCTCCATCCAGGCGCCTGCTCGTGGCAAATATTTACCCGCTGAAGTACCAATCAATAATAGTGGCAAGCCCATGCCCATACTCAGTGAGAATAGGGCTAGACCACCGACCCAAGGATCACCGCTTTCAGCAATATAAAGGAGGGCACCGATTAAGGGGGCGGTAACGCAGGGCCCAACTATCAAGGCGGATAAAAAGCCCATGATGGCGCTACCAACAAAGCTTCCTGATGCCTGTTGGCCACTTAATGCATTGATACGAGACTGCAGAGCTGCCGGCACCTGTAACTCATAGAGGCCAAACATCGATAAGGAAAGCAGTACAAAAACGACGGCAAAGGCACTGATAATCCAAATATCTTGGAACCATGCCTGAATGTTGGCACCGGTCATGCCGACCAAAACACCAGCAATGGTGTAGGTTAGCGCCATCGCCAAGACATACACCAAAGACAGGCTAAAGCCACGGCTGGCACTGAGTTTGTCACCTTGCCCTGCAATAATGCTGGAAAGAATCGGTATCATCGGGAAGACGCAGGGGGTCAGCGCCAAGAGCAAGCCAGCAAGGAAAAACCAAGTAACCGTCCAGCCTAAGCCTTTTTGTTTCAACTGCTCAGCAATAGAACCCTGTTCTGATTGTTCTAGAGCAGTAGGTTTCATCTTGCTGGCGCCAGCGCTAGTCTCAGTAATGGCAGAATTTAAAGCATTGTCAGCAAGAGTCAGCTGGAAGGTCTTAGTCACCGGTGGGTAGCAGAGGCCAGCATGCGCACAGCCCTGATAACTCACCAGCAGTTCAAAAGTTGCAGAGGCGCTGTTGACGCGACTGAATGCCGTTAAGCCATCCTCATAAATCTCGACATCACCAAAATATTCGTCAGTCTTGCTCTTGCTTACGGGCAGCGTTAGCGGGCTGAGTGTTACATCCAGTTGTTCGGTTGTGATTGATAGCTTGTCTCTGTAAAGGTAGTAACCCTCACTAATCTGCCAATCAATCTGAATTTGGTTTTCCTGACTGAGGTAGGCATCGACCTGAAAAGCCTTATCTACCGGTAGAAATTCATTCTCGCCACCCAATAGTTGAATCGCTGAGGCTGAATTCGTCAATACTAGAACAGCAACCAGCAATAAGCTAAAGGGTAAGGCTAGCAGGGTGAATTTGGACTGACTTGTTGTTTTAACCACAAATAATACTCTTGCATGATGGCATCAGTTTTGATGCAAATTAGCTCTGGCACATCATAAGGGTGCCGCTCTTTAATGAACACTGTTAGTGAAGAATACTGCGAGCTGAGTGTTTTCATCAGCAGTAAGCATTCATTTTCCTCGCAGATCTCATCCTGCCAGCGATAGATAGACCAGATTGACGGTAAAATGTTGCAACAGGCGACCAAGCGCGATTCCACTAAGGCTGTTGCCAGTGCCTTGGCCTGCACTGTGTCAGCAAGGTTGGTCATCACCAGAATCGTTGGATCATCAGTGCTTTTTTGCATCAGTTTAGTCTGCGCTCTTGTATTTCAAAAAGTCATCCCCATATTAGTAGCCAAGCATTAAGGTTTGTTGGTGATTCGAGATGACTAAGTTTCCACTAGTCACTGCATTATTCATTGCAGTGCCACTAATTGAAATCTATTTATTCACAGTTGTGGGCGCCGCGGTTGGCGGTTTATCAACTGTGGTTCTCGTTATTCTAACAGCCATGATCGGAGTTTCACTGCTGCGAGCACAGGGTTTACAGACTCTGGCGCGATTGCAACAGCAGGCGGCGCAGGGGCAGCTACCTGCCGACACCTTGTTTGAGGGTGCCGCTCTTTTACTGGGTGGGGTATTACTGCTAACCCCTGGTTTTATGACTGACAGCCTAGGCTTTTTGTGTCTGCTACCAACGACACGGAAACGTCTGATTCAGAGTTTATTGCGTTATTGCATGCAAAAGAGCTCAGTTCAGTTTAACTCGACGGCTGCATATACAGCCAAAAGTGAACAATCTAGTCGTGATAATGACGTTCTAGAGGGTGAGTTTCGGGTTAAAGATGACGATAAGGATCAGCGGCCCTAGGCGAGCGCAGTTGTTGACATAGAAAGTTGACTCCGTATCATTGGCACTCTTCTTAGGGGAGTGCTAGCAAGTTACTTAACCTATTAATAATTCTAGATTTTAAATCGATATATTGGGAGATACACGCTATGAAATTACGTCCTCTACATGACCGTGTTGTGGTCAAGCGAATGGAAGAAGAGCGCACGAGTCCGGGTGGTATTGTTATCCCTGATTCAGCAACTGAAAAGCCAAGTAAAGGTGAAGTTGTTGCCGCTGGTAATGGCAAGATAATGGATAGTGGCAAGGTAAATGCGCTAGACGTGAAAGTCGGCGATACCGTTTTATTCGGTAAATATTCTGGCACAGAAGTAAAAGTAGACGGTGACGAGCTACTAGTGATGCGCGAAGACGACATCATGGCGGTTATCGAAGGCTAGACAGCCATCGGAACCCATAACACATAAAAATTTAACGTAATAAAACGAAGGTAAATGCTATGAGTGCGAAAGAAGTTACTTTTGGAGATGAGGCTCGAGCCCGTATGGTGGCTGGAGTGAATATCCTCGCTAACGCAGTAAAAGCAACATTAGGCCCTAAAGGACGTAACGTCGTTCTAGATAAGGCCTTTGGTGCACCAACCGTGACCAAAGATGGTGTTTCGGTTGCTAAAGAAATTGAATTAGAAGACAAGCTAGAAAATATGGGCGCACAGATGGTGAAGGAAGTGGCTTCACAAACTTCTGATATCGCTGGTGATGGCACCACAACTGCTACGGTACTAGCACAGTCAATCGTACACGAAGGCATGAAAGCAGTAGCTGCCGGCATGAACCCAATGGATCTTAAGCGCGGTATCGATAAGGCGGTAATGGCAGCAGTTGAAGAGCTGAAGTCACTTTCAAAGCCTTGTTCAGATGGTAAAGCGATTGCTCAAGTCGGTTCAATCTCAGCCAACTCTGACACCTCTATTGGTGACATCATTGCTGAGTCTATGGATAAAGTAGGCAAAGAAGGCGTGATTACAGTTGAAGAAGGTAACGCGCTAGAAAACGAACTAGACGTTGTTGAAGGTATGCAGTTTGATCGTGGCTACCTATCTCCTTACTTTGTGAATAACCAAGACAACATGACTTGCGATATGGACGATCCGTTCGTCTTATTATTTGATAAGAAAGTATCAAACATTCGTGACCTACTGCCTATTCTTGAAGGTGTTGCTAAGGCCGGTCGTCCACTGCTAATTATTGCTGAAGATGTTGAAGGTGAAGCACTAGCAACATTAGTTGTGAACACGATTCGCGGCATTGTTAAGGTTGCAGCGGTTAAAGCTCCAGGTTTTGGTGATCGTCGTAAAGCTATGCTAGAAGATATCGCCATCCTAACCGGTGGTACGGTAATCTCTGAAGAAGTCGGTCTATCATTAGAGAAGACAACTTTAGACGAGCTAGGCACTGCCAAGCGTATTCACGTTTCAAAAGAGAACACTACGATTGTTGATGGTTCTGGTCAGGCAACAGACATCAAAGCGCGTGTTGATCAAATTCGTGCACACATCGAAGAAGCCTCTTCAGACTACGACAAAGAGAAGCTACAAGAACGTATGGCTAAACTAGCCGGCGGTGTTGCAGTAATCAAAGTGGGCGCAGCGACTGAAGTTGAAATGAAAGAGAAGAAAGCACGCGTTGAAGATGCACTGCATGCAACACGTGCAGCGGTAGAAGAAGGTGTGGTACCTGGTGGTGGTGTTGCCTTGATTCGAGCGCGTAGCGTATTGCTAACGCTTAAAGGTGACAATGACGATCAAACTGCGGGTGTTAACATTGCTCGTCGTGCGATGGAAGAGCCGCTACGTCAAATCGTTGCTAACGCAGGTGATGAAGCCTCAGTAGTTCTAGCTAAAGTAGATGAAGGCGAAGGCAACTTTGGTTACAACGCAGCAACTGGTGTTTATGGCGACATGATTGAGATGGGTATTTTGGATCCAACCAAAGTAACGCGTACTGCATTACAAAATGCAGGCTCAATTGCAGGTCTTATGATTACAACTCAAGCGATGGTTGCTGAGTTACCTAAAGACGATGCACCAGGCATGGCAGCTCCAGACATGGGCGGCATGGGTGGTATGGGCGGCATGATGTAGTAGATTGCTGCTACCCAAGGTCTACTTAAAAAAGCCCGGAAGCGATTGCTTCCGGGCTTTTTTTTTGGTTTTAGTTTCGATGGTCTTTCCCCCAAATTTAACACCATGACGACGATGAGATTTCCAGATATAAATGGAGGTCTCGATATGAAGAAATATTACACGGAAAAGCAGACCACCAGCCGTCATTTTAGACAGAGAAAATTTACGTTACGGCCTCGAAATGTAGCATAGATATTCGTTGTCTATGGCTACTATTATAAAGGGATAAACGAGGCTATTAAAAATAGCTACAGGGAGGTTTCGTAATGTTGGCGTACGCGGACAGAATTTAAAGAACGAGGCAAGCGAGTTTCCCATGTTAATGGTGATAATGGCCGTATGGTTGAGTTAGGCAGTACAATACATAATCGGGATTATGCGGTTTGTTAGTGTAGACCATTTATTTAATTAGCATGTTTGACGATCCTCATAAAGGCAAATCGGACATTATTGTCTTTATCAAGTTCGCCAGCCAGTTTATTCAAGGCATCTTTAGAAAGAGGATTGTCATATTCACGAAGGAAATCTTCATCAAATATCGTGACACCTGTAGGTTTATTAATAAGTACCATATCATGAGCAAGCTTACGCTTACCCTCACCGTCACCCAAAAGAGACAGGGATCCCGACTCTCCATCAGCAAGAGAATCTATTATTGTCCCCATTTCCTCAGCGGGCATATAAAGGGTGCCTTGTAATTGTACTTTCAGCTTCATAACTTGCAGTTGATAGGGAAAATCCTGAAGCACATAATCTACTGCTTTCAACTTTATGAAGCTGGATTCTGGAAACTTAACACTATTAATTTGTAAATCATAATCAGCATTTAAACTAGTAATTTTAGTAAATAACGACCTTCCAGTCTCAGGTGTCTCGTTTTCATATTCGGTTATTTCTGAAAGAATATTTTCGATAGGTTCTTCTTCCATAAGTCGGAGGACTGACTCTGTATAATAAGAACAGTGGCGTCCACAATTCTCTAATCCGGAAATAATTTCATTGCCTCCTTCCTGAATGAGAGAAACAGTTTCGTCGTGAGTTTTTCCTGAGCGAATAATCGTTTGATAAAAATTATCATTATCCTTATCATTATCACAACCAAGCGGCATTGCTGAAATAGGATTACAGATGAAAAAGGTGCATAAAAACACTAAGAAATAATTTTTTTCGAATAATTCATTCATAATATTTCAGTGACCAAGGTTATAATTGTTAAAAGCGACTATTTATAAAATAATCTATAATTTCACCAAATGTATCATGTTTTTCTAACGGGGGTGTTGACATTCCCAGTCGGTATGGAATATATCGATTATTATCTGGATAAAACAACAAGAAAATGCGCGGTCTGTCCGGGTGGGGTATTAATTGGGGTACACCCATGTTTCGAGGTCTATAAGCCAAATAAGATCAATGAGATGGGCGGCATGATGCAAGCCAGCCTCTACGGCAGAAAAAAAGCCCCGCATTGCGGTGCTTTTTTTGTCTGCTAAAAAGTGGCGAAGGCAAAGCAAGCTAGGCTACTATAACGACGACAGCCAACCTTAAGGACGAAACAGCGCTTTAGATGCGGATAGACTTAAATACACACCTTATAGATGAAGCCATCATCATCGCCTCGCCTAACTGTGATCTTCGACCTGCAGGCATGCTGCCAGAATTGATCGTGGTGCATGGCATCAGTTTGCCCCCCGCTGAATATGGCGGTGGTCATGTGCAACAATTTTTTAGCAACAAATTAGACACCTCAGAACACCCTTACTTTGCAGAAATAGCAGATCTTAAAGTCTCCAGCCATTTGTATATTGAACGGGATGGCTGCCTAACACAGTTTGTTCCCTTAAATCTCCGGGCATGGCATGCCGGTCAATCCTGTTATCAAGGCCGAGAGGCGTGTAATGATTTTTCAATAGGAATTGAGTTAGAGGGCAGCGATGACCAGGCTTACAGTGAGGAGCAATACGCAGTGCTTAAATCACTCATTAGCTGCCTACAAGAAACCTATAAAGGAATAACAGCGAAAGCAATTGTTGGTCATAACGATATTGCACCGGGCCGTAAAACTGATCCAGGCGCCAGCTTTGACTGGTCGCGCATAAAATAAGTAAGCAGCTCTTAGTTATCATCTGTCTCAAAAGAGACAATCCACCTTAAGTCATACTCAATCGACTCCAGTAATAAATGGATATTCGGATGTGCGTTCGGTGAAGCCATTTCATCAGCCACATAATCACCAAAAAATACCAACCTATGCTGTGCTTCGGCTGTACCTAACC